>SDBT01011248.1_pt1 | contig 14415 bp, 27 predicted proteins | sample 2277101 | NCBI WGS metagenome assembly SDBT01 (sample SAMN10404973, study PRJNA504765) | marine sediment metagenome | isolation source: marine sediment core GS10_PC15, 103 cmbsf | place: Arctic Ocean: Southern Knipovich Ridge | collected 2010
GCCTTATTCGGCTGGAGATATGACGATTGTTCCTTCCTTGTAGCTGGTCTTGACTTTGAAACCTGCGTTCTTGGCACTCCGATATAGCGCGGCGACCTGACCTCTCGTCAGACCTGTCACTTTTCTCGGCTCACCATCCTCCGCCATTTCTTCAAGCATCTCTTTCCACTGACCAGTGGAAACACTCTTGGCGAACTCCTCCTCAGCCGCCTCGTGTGTTATCTTTTCAATCTTTGGCAATTTCTTACTTTCACTCCTGGGTTTTATTCCCGACACAATAAAAGTTGTGTTTCGTCCTCATGTTCGAGGACTCATCAGGGGGCTTAGCACTTAACCTCTTACTACGTCGTTGTATGCGGCTATTACGTCCTCTATTGAGTCTATACTCATATAGGTATTGTAGTGTTCCTCAAGCACCTCTTTTACCTTCGTTAGTAAGGCTTGTTCTTCTTCATCTACTCGTTGCATTATTCTTATTCGTTCCTTGTCTTTTTCCCTTCTTTCGTTACTCATTTAGTTCACCTCTTTTTGTTCCTCTTTTGATAGCTGTATGTGTAAGAGTTTTATCCAGCGCTCTAATACATATTTAGGTAGTGCATCCATAAGTGATACGCATTCTGCTTCAGGCATCGCCGGGGTTAACATCAACGCTCTTTTGTGAGTGATAAACTCTGTTACACCGTTGTTATGCTCGCGTATCATCCAGTTTCCTACTTTATGTTCCTTCAATCTTTTCCTTCCCTCTTTCCATCTTCCCACTCATCTACTGTCTTATGGTTGCTAGTTGTATTTAACACTTCGTATTATGACCAACAATTTTGTATATAAACTCCATAATACCCCTAATATTGCACCTCCCGTGCTAACTTCCACTTTTCCATCCACTCATCTTAACACAACGGTGCTAACTGTGTTTCATTTTTTCACTTAGCATTTCTGTGCAAATTAGCACTTTCAGTGCGTACGCCCGCCAGACAAACCAAAAAATTTATATGAGATTCTGGGGACTATTACGTGGAGACCCCTTTAATGAGCGATATGAAACCGTCGGATAGCGACGTGTCAACCTACAGAAAACTAATGACCGAGCAATTCGACGTAATTAGCAAAATGAAGAAGGAGGAGCTGGTCGAAGAAGTTAAGATGTGGCGAAACATCTGGGGCTGGGTTCCTAGTGCCATAAAATATTACGTGTCTCGTACAGGAAACACCGTTGGGCTAAGTGTGCGTAACAGCCATAGGTTCCTAGGGGTACTACTTGAGACACATTGGGAGCTGAAATATGTAGAGGTAGGCGTCTACGAAAAAATCTACGACCAAAATGATGGGCAATACTTTTTTGAGCGTAAAATAGTTAAAATACCCGTCGGGCAGATAATAGCGTTTGACTGGATAGCCGAGCGAATATCTGAGGAAGATATAATGAAAGAGGACGAAGAAGATATAGGGCGCGATGTTTATACGGAAGAACGACCTTAGGTAGGTTATATAGTCATATAGTGCTACGTTTGACAGGAGCCCAGTACACCTCAGAGACCCTTTAAATACCACGAAACCCATTCAAGCCCAGGAGAACAACTCCGATGGTAATGAAAACGAAAAGCGAAGCAAGAGCTAACTTCGAGGCATCCATCGCTTATATACCGGCACGGTACGAATCAGGCATAAGGAAAGCAGACTGGCAGGGACCTGCGGGTTCTGACGCAGCTGAAAGGAACTATGCCGACGGTGTATCTAAAGCAATCGCTGACAAATCACGTCAGGCGGGCATCAAGGCAATCAGCAACTCTGAATGGCAAGATGCCGCTGTTACCAAGGGCGCACCCATTATAGGAGAGCGTATTCGCGCATCTCTTGACAAGTGGGAGGCAGAGTGGGGACCGATATACGACCGAGTCGCTGCTAAGGTAGGAACTCTACCCCCGAGGACGATTGACTTCAGGCAGAACATCAACAACAGGCTAGTGCCAGTAGTAGAGGAATGGAAGCGCGCGGCTGGGAAGCTTTAGGTTCTTATAGGTGACTAAAAATGGTTACGATAAGACCTAAAACCGTAGTCGATGAGGAATACGAGTCCCAGAGTAGCTACACAATAGACCTAGACCTCCCGTCGACTGGGAAGGTCTCAACACTATACCTAGTTCTTCACGCACGAAGGGCGGCAAGCAACCTTGGTGGAAATGCGCTGGCGCGTAACTTAATCTCGTCTATATCTGTCAATCAGGCGGGACAAGAGCAACTCAACGCGGCACCACCCGATTTCTTCACATCTGACTACTACTACAAGACTGGGAAGATGCCGATAATGGGAACCCGGCGTTGGGAAACAGCAGGCGATATTGAGGAAGTTATACCTATCATGTTCGGTAACAAGGTAAACGACCTCGACCACTATATCGACCTTGAAAGGCTCAACGACCCCCAGATTAGCGTCACATACGACCTAGACGCGACTGACAACGAAGCTAACTGTCCTTGGAATACCGGTGTATATCCGAGGTTCAGCGTAATAGCTAACCTGTTGGAAGGACCGGGACTCCCGATGAGCAAAGGCTATCACAGTCTACGTCAGATTGAGAAATACACGGCGAGCAACAGTCAGGTCAAACAGATTGAGCTGAAGGGCGCACGACCCATCAAACGGTTGCTATTCCAGTACGACCTTAAAGGTATCTACTACGCCATGAGACAGCATGTTGACAGGATTAAACTGTGGGGCTCTAACGAGTCTTACGTTCCGTTCAACATGACGTCTGAGCGGTTCAAGAACCTTGTTAAGATGGCGTTCGGCACAGGTGTGGCGCGCGGCAACTTTGAGTACTGGTACGGCGGAAGGACAATCAATAACATCTTCGGCGAGAGAGACTACCTCGACATAATGCTACACAACTCGAAACTCATCCAAGCCTTCGCGTACGGAGGCTCGGGACACGGGTTCGTCCTAGAACCTACCACGATGTCCACTGGCGCGGCTGACTATGGTACTATGTTAAACGGGTTCTTCGAGTTCACTGGTATAGCGCCCTACGCAATCTACCCCATAGACATGGAGAAGATGCTAGGCATGGAATACATTGACCCGACGGAACACAAACCACTCTACTTGGAACTAACACATAGCTCTGGCGCTGGTACGATGACTGGCGACACACGCGTTGCAATCGAGGACCTAGTAACAACTTACTAACCATCTCCCCTTTTTTATTACCAAAGAGAGACTCCGAACAAGAGTGAAATCATCATGGTAGAATGGAAAATTTACAGAGTCAACAAGCAAATTAAAGCGGACACCGAGATAGAGACGATAACCGGTACAAAGGTGCCCGAGGGCTACTACCTCGAAGTAACGTTCATAGGTATAACCGACATCACGTCCCCCGGTAAAAACCTTGAAGTTGGCTACGCTGATGTAATAGGAATACACCGCATACTGAACGCAACCCACTCACCGCAAATTCATCATCATCACATTCCAGGCGGAATATTCCTTCATGCTGGAGAAGCACCCTACGGGCGGATAACCACCGCAGAAGGAGGCGACGACTGCTACTTCATCTGTCACGGAAAGCTATACCCGGTAAAGTAGGAGGTGTTAATCGTTGCCGAAGTACACAGCTAGAATGATTGTACCGATAACAGCGACGAACCTAGACCCAGTCAAGCAAGACTTGAAGGTGGGTCAGGGACGCATAGCGCAGGTATCCGTCACGTGGACGCCCGGCTCAATGTGGGAAAACTGCTTCAGGGTATTGTACGAGGGCGGACAGATAATTCCATCCGAAGGAGCCGGCTTCTGTCGCGGCGACGGGTATCCTGACGTTTGGAATGAACATATTATACTGGATAAATCACATCCAACGCTGAATCTTGAGGCGTGGAACGAAGAGAACGATTACGAGCAGGATTTACTGTTAAGCATTGTTATCTTGCCCTTGGAGCCTGACCCGATGAAGCCAATACGCGACCTAGTAGCGCTATTCAAGAAGGTGATGGGGCTATGAGTACAGGACTCCCAAAGTGGAAAGCCGAAATATGGCGCGCACGACAGATATGGGGCTACGTACCAGATGACGGCGAGGAATTTTTATTTGCTATCATTGTCGCCACCCTAGCGCCCGGTCCTTACTCGTTCACGCGTGCAGGTATTGACCCCGGTGAGACGGTAGAACTAATTAACGCATTTACTGGTTTGGAAGGTATAACGCCCCCAGCTGGCTGGGATTACATTATAAAGGAGGTATGGATTAACTTTGACCAGCCTATGTTTTTGCAGCTGTATCAAGAGCAAGTAGGCGACACCGGTTGTGATGTTTATGTGCCCGCTTTCTCCTCCCCATTTATGATAGGGCTACCTATCGGATGGACTCGTGCGCAGGTGGAGTCAATCAACGTCGAATCAACAACCAAAGTCCGCGTCAAGAATTTGGGCGCGCAACTAGCATACGGAAAATGCTGGATAGTCGGATTTATGAAGGAGGCATTATATGCCTGGTACTGAGGAAAACACTAGAATCAAAGTACGGTGCAAACACTGCGGAGCCATCAATTGGAAGCAGTACGACCACTACGAAGTCAAATGTAAGGATTGTAAGAAAGTGACGGCTTACATTATTAACCCGTGGATGAGGAGGTGAAAAAACTATGGTTATGGAAATATGGGATTATGTAAACAGCATGTTTAGACGACTCAGAGGCGACGCATCAGGGCGAGCTATAACCCTACCCGAAGCACAATACCTATTAGACCCGGGAACACTCGACGACGGAGAATACCACCACCTAACGCTGACAGTTGATAAGAAACTCAGGACGGACGACCCGACCACGCAAGCCAAGATAGACGAGGCTCTCGTAATACTTGAGAGCGCAGTCTTCGGCAACGAGGCACTCAGGGACGCTATAACAGCGGCTCAGGAGGACTTGGATAACCCAGCTCAGTACAGAGCCAACGTAGCGGCACTTGCACTTGAGGCGACGCTCACCGCAATGAAGGGTGCAGGCTGGACGGATGAGACGCTGAAGGCGATATACGACCTTGTTAACGCCATTACGGCTGAGCGTGGCACTGATAACGCCTTGCTCGCCGCCAATTACACGCCGGAGCGTGGCACTGATGGAGCAGCCCTTGTCGCGGACGGTTGGGGCGCAGCTCTGGCTACCATCCTAGACAACTTCACTGCGGTAAATATTGGTTACCTCGATGAGCTGAGACCTGGGGCTATTCCGAATGACCTATGGTGGCTTATCACTAACCTCACAATCGCTATGGAGAAGGCGACAGGACCAGCATATAATCAGGATACCGACAGCCAAGAAGCCATCCGCGAGGTGTGCGACAGTATCGTAACGGCTATGAGCTAGTTCGATGCCGCAATTCAATACTCGCGCTGGCACACGCCAGAAGTCATAACCATAGTGTGGGTGCTGATGGTAGCCCTATTGCAGTGACAGGCGTGCCTAATCTCCCTGCTAGTAAGACGACTAGTGGTGCGTTTGGCGTGGATAGGATACCTAGTCTAAACGCCAGTAAGATAAACGCGGGCATATTAGGAGATGCTAGGATTCCCAACCTCGATACTAGTAAGATAACGAGTGGGCAGTTCGGGCTCCCGAGGATGCCGAGGGGAACAGATGGGCACGTGCTAACAGGCACAGGTGCAGGAAGCGACCCGGCGTATGAAGCCCCTGCTGCGGGAGTATGGGATTTGATAGCAACGCTCAACCCGGCTGGTGCATCCTCGGTGGACACAGGAACAATAACGGCGCATGATATGTGGATGGTAGTAATAGACATTGTAATCACGTACGGCTCTGCTCGATGGGTTCAGATGCGGATAAATAATGACTCAGGTAATGACTATGATTCACGAGGAATTGATAGCACCACTATTGTAGAGGTTTCTAATGCAAGTTATATGAAGTTAGGCGCTTCAAAGACTGGGTATCCTTTCACGGGTGTCATATATATTAGCGGGAGACGTGTTGGTTCTAAGATAGGTGTTGCTATGAACGTTACATCTTTACCATTTTCAGATGTATCAGGAACGCATGGCGTATATCATGGTGCAGGAGCAGATGTAACAAGATTAAAGTTTCTATCAGAGGGTAGCCCAATGGCGGGAATATTCAAGGTTTATGCTATGGACTTCTAGGTGGATGAATGATGATAGAATATTGGAGCGAAGACCACGAACTCATAAACTGGGAGACTGAACTACGCAAGATACTCGGCGATAAACTCGTGGGATTAACGGTAAGGACGCCAAACATTCTTATCGAAATACGGACAATCGTTGAACTTGAAGCCAACGAAGTAAACGAGGTACAGAAACTGACAGGGAAGAACTGGATGAAACAAAAGGATTAGAGGTGATAATAATATGAAAGATAGAACAATCGTGGCGCTGTTTAGTATTGCAGTAATTGGCGGTCTTGTAGCTCTGGGCTATAATAGCTCTTTACCCGGTCTGCTAGGTGTAATACTGGGATTCTACTTCGGTAGAGAAACAGGCGACATAAAAGATTAGCTAAAGAATACCTTTATATAATACTTTACCCCCCTTATGTTTGACCTCGAGGGTGTCCTCGGGGCGATAAATGTGGAGGTAAAAGTATGTCAAAAAGAAACAAAGCTTCTATGCCATCTAGCGGAACACCTGAAGAAGCAGAAGAGTTTATGGCTCTCCTGCTAGCAGCGCAGAAAACAGACCACGAATGCTTGTGGTCAGCGTATTTCAGGAAAATGGGCGACCGAATGATGGGACAATACGTCACAGAGGAGACGTAAATGAGCGCACCAGAAAAGAAAAAATACAACGTTACCGTCCTGAGCAGGGACGATATAACGACTTTCCCAAAACTCGGGGAAGCTGTTATAACGGTGCTCATAACATACGTGGCGGCGGGTCTACCGCCTTTCACGGTTCGCATCCCAAAAGACAACTGGACTGATGAAATGGAGAAAACGCTTATCAGGGCATCAATCGAGGACAGGCTAGGACGTAAACCTGAAGCTTACAGGGTCTGAGGCTAAACATGGGCAGACAACTTATCACGGTATATCTGAACTGCCCCATTTACTATGTAACGCCCCCCGACGCATCTAGTGAGCAATTCCAAACGACCTGTTTCGCCTATACACGCTTCACGATTGAGGCGATGAAGAAGCTCATCTGTCAGCATCGGGGAGGGACGTGGGTAGACGGAAAATGCTCTATTGCAGATGAGGATTTACCTGACGAGTGGCGGGAAGAATTCGAGGGCGTTGATATATACTGGCAACCATCGCAAGACCGATTTTGGGCTCAAGTAGCTGATGGTTACGTAGCCGTAGGAAACACGATTGAAGAAATCAGAGCTAGTATTCTTGAGATACTTGAGTTCCTCGACCCAACTCCAACAGATACGTGGGCGTGGCCTCTTAACTTGGTTCAGGAGTGGTTTGAGGACTTATATAATAAAGTCGTCTCCGGACCGATGCAAGCGTTACAGTCGTTCTGGACTGCTCACATAATGCCGAAGCTGGAGTGGGTGCGAGACCAGATTGATATAACTATTCACTGGTTACGCGACCAAATAGTACCAATTATCAGCGGTATTGCAACCACACTAGGTACTCTTTGGAATAATATATCATTCGTAGTATCTAGCGGCTTCCAATCGTTGGGTAGCTACTTCTCCACGCTATATGGCTGGTTATGGGATAACATAAACCCGATTATCAGCGGCATTGCAACTACATTAGGTAGCGTTTGGGATGATATAGCGTTCAGAGTAGACATCGGTTATCAAGCGATTAATAACTACCTTAGCACGCTATTTGGCTGGTTATGGGATAATATAGTCATAAACGCTGGAAATATAATAAATAACATTACTACATCACTCGGGGAAGGATTCACAAACCTATGGACAGCGATAAGTACAGGTCTTGATAACGTAGGTACTGCTATTGTTAACAGTACCAGCGCTATATGGGATAGCGTTATAGGACTTGCAGACGACCTTCTGAGTGGTATGGCTACGAAACTAGAGGAATCCTTAAGCGGGTTCTGGGACGGAATGCTTAGGAGTCTCGGCAACACCGCCGAAATGATTTTCGGTGCAGTAAACTTTGTCATAGCAAGACTAAGAGACGGAATAAATATTTTAATAGGAAGCTTCATGGACGTAATAACGAACGCTATGGGCTCTGGTTCACCGCCGCAAGAAATAATGGTAGCGTCAAACGTGTTAATGGAAACGGCGTGGCAGAAGCAGATAGAGATGATTGACTCTATTCACCACTCAGACCCATCAGGCGAGGATATTAGTAACGCAGCGTGGTCAATACAGAGTACGTTACTACTAGCAGGTGCAACTGTACTGGGAACAGGTCTCGCCGCAGACTTGGCTCACCCTCTCAAGAACATGGGTTTCCAAGCGACCACACGAGAACTGGTCTACTGGAGCGGCATCCCATCTGTAACAGCGGCTATTGCGACAGTTCCAGCGGCTATTGGAATCGTAATTGGATTGCGATACTGGTTTATGGAGCGGTGGACGCCTATGATTCCCCCAGCGACTGATATAATCAGATTCTCAGTACGTGAAGTCTACCGCGAGGATAGACAAGATGCGCTAATGGTGAATTACCCGGGTGCGGTATACGAGTCATTAATAGCGAAACAGGGATTTAAAGCCGAGTTCGCTGCACACTACTGGATGGCTCATTGGATTCTTCCAAGTGTCGGTCAGCTTAACGAGATGTTATACCGTGGCAAAATAACTAGCGACGACTGGAGGAGGTACGTTGAGTATAACGACCTTATCCCTGAGATGATTCCAAACCTGCAGGAGATAATCTACAAGCCTTATACGCGTGTTGACATTAGGCGTATGTGGGATATTGGAGTAGTTACAGACGACGAAGTGCTTGAGAACTACTTGTGGCTCGGATACGACCAAGAACACGCTGAGAGAATGGCTCTGTGGACTAAAGCATACATAATAGCAGGCGATGTTAGGTCTCTATACAGCAAAGGCTGGATTGACGAAATTGTAGCGAAACAGATGCTTGTAGACGTGGGTATTCCCGCAGACCGCGTTGACGTCTTTATGATGAGGATTGTTAAAGTCGCGCAACCAGACAGGATGGAAACGGAGCGAAACCTCACCAAGACCGATATAATGCGGATGCTTGCTAGCGGAATGTTCACGGGAACTGAAACAGTAGGACTCTTAATGGACATAGGCTACAGCGAGGATGAAGCAACATACCTTGTTGAACTGCAGATGTACCAGCCTGAGATAGAGCTAAGAGAACTTAGCATGAGTAACATACTTAAGGCATACCGCTACGAAACATATAATCGTGAAGAAGCGAAGATTGCTTTAATTGAGTCAGGGTGGTCTGAACTAGCCTCAGAAGCATTACTCAAACTTGAGGACGCTAAACTTCTGGATGCACAAACCGAGCGAGCCCGGGAGCGTGACCTAACTAGAACCGATATTATCAAAGGATTAGGTGCTGGAATAATCACAACAGAAGTAGGGCGTCAATATCTCTACTACCTCGGATACAGCGCATGGGAGGTTGATTTCATATTTGCGCTGGAGGGAGTTGTATGATAGAGTTTTGGAACGTGGTTATAACTGCTATATGCAGTTTTATCGTGGGTATGGCGGTTCATAGCGCGTGGTTGCATAGTAAAAATAGAGAAGAGGGTGACGGGGATTGAGTTACTGGAGACAGCGGAGAATAATTGAACTGCACAAGAAACTAACTGGACGACCAAGCGTAAAGATACCCGATGAAGTCATAGAGCTGGAAGAACAGATAAGAAAGGTGAAAGGACAACTAGTCGCTCTTAATCTTCGTGGGGCTCCTGAAGCCGAACTTAGTTTGCGTGCCTCCGAGCTTACTCCTCTTGAGTACAGGTATCGCCAACTCCTCATCAGCCTCAAACTCGAAAAGTGATTTCTTAGTTATCCCCTCGCTCTTTTTCTCAAGACATATCCAGTACGTCTGGACATCTTTTTTGCGTTGAAGCGGTGATGATACGTAGAGTCGCATTAGTTCTGTCCACTGTGAGAATAGCCCTAATACGTTTAATATCTTTATCTCTAGCTCATTCCATTTAAGCCATAGTACTCCGTCGTCCGTTAGAATACGGTGAAACTCTTTTTGTGCTTTAATTATGTGTACTATCAGTTCTCGCCTTGTCTTAAAGACGTCCCAACCGTAGTAGGTGATAACGCCTTTCTTATCGCCCCAGATTTTCTTTGCTTCCTCCATATTCGGGAAACTATAGTATGAGCCTTCCCAGTTCCACCTATGAGGCGGGTCGTAAAAAATGGTGTCAAACGTACAGTCCTTGAATGGCGTTATCTCGCTGTTTGCGAATATTGTCGGCGGCACCTGTAACCTTAGCTGTGAGTCGAGGTATATGATGTTGTCGCTGTCCTTTTTTTTCCACATAGACCTGTTACCAGCTGTAGCGTCAAGTATCATTTACTTCATCACCATAACCTAGAGTATTAATAGCCTTCCATAGGTCAAAAGGATAGCATAAAGAACTAGTTATATAGCAAATAACACAGTGATTACTATTGCTGTGTTTAAACACGCATTGTTTAGGTTCCACGTGCTGTTTACCAATTATCATTCCTTATCCTCCGTTAAGTCTAGCTCCCCTGCTAGGTATGCCCTTTCATACTCTGAATACGCATCCTTATCGTCCTTAAGTTGTTCACGGAGGTCTGTTTTATCGGGTGCGTTCTTGAATTCGTTGTAGACAGCCCAGAACTCGTTTCGGTCCTCATACCGCCATAGTTTAATCCGTGCAAAGAAGTTGTCCCCTGAGATGCGTTCCATCATGCGGTTTAGGAAAACGTTTTCCCAGAACCACCATGAGAAATCCGTGACGCTCATCTCGGTTATCTTCTTTAGCGTCGTCCATCGCATTCCCTCTTTACATTCAGGGCACTCCATCATTTTCCTTGACAGCTTAACAGGGTACTTTTTTGTGCCGTAAATGAACTTCGCAAACTTGTTTAACCGTGAACGGAGTAAACAGTAGGGACAATCAACCCGTAGCCGTTCCCAACGCTTAAGTTCCGCGTAGTCGTCAACGGTCATGTTAGGTATATCGTCAGCAATTTTGCCGTCTATCCACCTTGTCTGCTTTACATCACTCACTTCTTATCTCCTCAAATATTATCCTCATACTTTCATAGCCCCAGAGCCCCGGACGTCCTTCAATTACCCAGCGTGTTTCTACCTGTCCTGCTCTCAGACCTGTTGCATAGGTGTACGTTACGGGTCTTATGTTATAGGGCATAAGCAAGTCGTATTTCTCAGCCCATACTTTCCCGACTGTCGCCATTTGCTTTACTGACGGTAAATCATCCAGATACGGGAACTGGTAGCCTATCTGTTCCTGCAGGTAGTCTTGATACGCTTCAAGTGTTAGGGTGTCCTCAATAGGCACCTCTTGACGCGCCAACCAGTCCTCAAAGTCAGGGGTCGTTATAATATATTCAACTCCCTAAGGCTAGTATGTTGACCGTCCTCAAGAGTCTCATATTTTACCCAGCTCTTAAGTTCAGGGATACTGCAATCATCAGGCACCTCGCTCCTTAGCGTCCATATATGTTTATGTGTACGCCCAGATTTAGCTGTTACCCTGAGGGTGAAGTTTCCCCTGTAAACGCCGTACTTAAAGTAGTTCCAGTCAACGCCCTTTGTGAACGCTAGTATCTCAACGACTTTTAGCCAAGGTGTTTTCTTGAAGCAGTACGCTATATAGTTAGTGTCTTTTTTTGTTTCCAGTATATATATACTTGATAAGTTATATATACGCTGAACCATGAGGAGATTCTTAAAAACCTCATCGAACGTTGTCTCGTCAAAGTCCCACATCAGTATGTGGTCACCGTCCTCTAGGTTGCTATTTACACCCACGACGTCTGTTAGTGGAGCCACCGTGAATGTGAATCGCCATCGCCCAATCCTGAGTTTCAATATCATGTTATTTACCTCTACGTTCCTCTCGCTGCAATTTCTTCTGCACGTGCGGTTGCAGCTGCTTGTAGCGTTGCATTAATCCCTGCCTCCCATAACGCCCTAAGTTGAACTAAGCGATGCGTTTCTTTTATATCCCTCAGTAGTTCATCTTCGGGTGTAACACGTATGTAGTTACGTAACGCTATTAACGCGGAGTGGTGTCTGAACCCTTTTGTTGTAGCAACATAGTTTGCGTAGTATGCAAGTTTGTTTAACGCTTCCATTATTCAAGCTCCTCCTTGCACTGCCCTTTTTCTATTTGTTTACGCCAGTATTCAGGAAAATATCCATAATCATGAGTGTTCCAGCTATCAGGTACTTCCACGGGAATGTATCCGCTAGTACCCTCATCGTATAGGGGAACCCACATATATTTTACCATCGTTGGTTCGCCCCGCAGAGGTCTAGTATCTCCTTTGTTCGCTCGGTTGGTAGCACTCTTTTAGGTTTATCCGAAGTTACGAAGCACCACTCGGGAACCGTTCCACAGAGCCTTACAGCTGTTCTTGGGTTTACCTTGTAGTCCTCAGCCACTGTTAGTACTGTTGGCTTTTTGAAGCTCGCTATCTCAACTAAGATGCAGTAGAGGTTGTTATCAAATACGCGCCCAGTCTCGAATCCGTATGTCTTAATGATATAGCGTTCAAGTTGCATTGGCTGTAATAGTTTAATAAGCACTCTATAATCTGATGCGTCTACTTTTGTTCGCCCATCCAACGCCGCGCATGACCTTAATAGGTCAGGTATATGTTCAAGCACCCTAGCGTAAGACCATTGAGTTAAGCCAATAGATATTAAGTGATACCACAGCTTACCTTTGCGTTTAGCCATTGTGACTTCGTGTAGTGGAGCACCCCACTCCACATCTATATTAGGACGTTCGCGCACTGGTTTCCTTGGTCTGAACAGGTGGTAGTACCGCAGAACTTTGTCTCGCACTACTGCAACCCACTCATCGGATTGTACCAAGCTATTAAGTAGCACTGGTTGTATATTCATTGAGACGCTTCCGTTGAAGTCTCTTATCTCAATAGTATACGAGTGTGTTACCTTATGAACGTAATGAGTATACACAAGATTTGACAGCACCGTTATCGTAGAGATACGGCTCCACATAGACTTCTCAGCTCCCAAGTCGTCTATAATGACGTGTCCATCATATTGATTGAATTGACCTGACATTCTATGCATCCCTGCTAGTGTAAGGGATGTAAAACTTTTACTACGTTCCTTAAGCAGGTCACCTACTGAGTCACAGGCAACTGATTTACCTGTTCCAGCTGGAGCTACGTTAAGGATAGTCTTTTTAGCCTTCGCAACCAATATATTCGTTGTTGTCATAGCCCCCAACCCTTTGTGCGTCCTATCCACTTTCTTCACTAGCTTCCTCAGTGTGTGTATCGTCCTCACGTCCCATTAGTTTCGTGAATAACACCTCAACAGCACCATCCAACTTATTAAGCACGCGCATTCGCACGTATAACCAGTCCTCAGGTAGTATCTTACTAACTGATAATACGCGTGAATATCCTACTATACGCACTTTTCGGTCGTAGAATGCTTTGGGAATAGATGTTCCCTTGAATTGCTTTTTCGTTCTCTCCATTTACCAACCTCCTTTACGTTAGAAAAAAGTTAGGTGAGGGTAGTACCTACCCTCGTTGTTGTGCATCTGTCCACTGTTTAGTCCACCTCAACCTTCGCGCCGATAGCGTCGAAAAAGTCCATCATGTATTGGTGGAACATAACAAGTTTGTCGTTCATCTCGCTAAGGATAGCGATAGTAGGTGGGTTGTCGCTTTGCAGAATCATTAGATTCGTGTAGAGCTTCATCCAGCTTTTCATTAGTTTGTTTTTATCAGTGGTTAGTACACCCATCAGTTACTCCTCCAGTGGCTCCTCGTCCGGCTTATCCTTTTTCCTTTCGTATCCCCAGTGGTGGACTATCTCAGCCCTGCCTTCGATTCGGAAGGACACGAAACAATCTGAGCAAGCCCAATGCTTGTCCGCGTCTCCTTTGGTCATTAGCAGACCTTTAGTCTCGATGTCTGAGTCACAGAAACTGCACTTCACTGTAGGCTACTCCTCCGGCGGATACCAGTAGAGCTTCTCTGAGCGCTTCATCACTTTGAACTGTTTTCCGACGAAAACTTGGACGTCCTCGTCGCTGATGGAGTCGTCAAACTCTACTAGCCCTACACTAACACACATTCGCCCAATGCTTCCTTTTAGGACTTCTTTATCGAAACCGAAGAGTGCTCTGTACTCACCGCCTAGTATGTCGACGGTGATTCCTAGCCCGTACTTCATAGTCCCGATTGATGTCCACTGGTCACGGACAATCCGCGCGTTAGTTATTGTTGCAGGGG
>SDBT01011249.1_pt1 | contig 14414 bp, 16 predicted proteins | sample 2277101 | NCBI WGS metagenome assembly SDBT01 (sample SAMN10404973, study PRJNA504765) | marine sediment metagenome | isolation source: marine sediment core GS10_PC15, 103 cmbsf | place: Arctic Ocean: Southern Knipovich Ridge | collected 2010
GTAGATCGCAGCGATGGTCACGCCCTGAACCTCCATATCCAACTCAGCCAGATTGAGGTTGTGGGTCTCGACCCGATCCAACCATCGGATGAGCGTCAGCTCCGACCTCGCCGCGCGGAGCAAGACGTTGAGCTTGGACCACCCAAGCTTCATCGCCCTGTAGAGCGTGGACTCGGAGAGGTGCATCGCCGTGAAGTCCAGGTAGATCTTCTGGAGCGCATGAGCCTTGCGCTCACGGAAATGGAGGACCGCCCAGGTCCAGTCGCCGAACGTACGGAACGGCGGGCTCTGATCGGGCCAGGCTTTCCAGTAGTACCCGATCGACGCCTCGTGGATCATCTGCCCGACGCCCATGATCTCTGCGTGGTTGCTCTGAATGAGCAGCCCGGAGAGACGCCTCTGGAAGCCTCGGATGTAGCGTTGGTCGACGTCGCCGCCGTTCATGGTCGGGTTGTAGGCGTTGTTCCGAGGGCCCGCGGTCACTTGAGTGCCCCCCTCGGCGCGTTCTTCTCGACCCAGCGAGTGTGGTAGCGGATGTAGGGCGTGCGGGGGACATCCAGCGCCTCTGCCTGATCCGACAGGGACCAGGTAGCCCCCGTCTTCTCATCAACAGAGTGCTGGGCCAAGAACTCCTGGAAGGAGTCGTAGCCCAACTCACGGACCTTGAGCAGGATGCGCAGCTCGTAGCCATCCAGCTCCTTGTCCCCCTCGCAGATGCGCTGACCGCTCAACCACCGACGCGTTTTCGCGTCCTGACCCTCAAACCGCTCGCTCACCATTTGAAACCACCATCATCAGCTTTGCATCCAAAACAGCGCTCGACAGCCGGGCACCTGCGCGCGGTCTCGTCCCTCACGTCGTAGCAGACACGTGCGTGAAGGGGAGGTCCGGTAGCGTTTAGCCTGGCCTGTTGCACAGCCTGAATCCTACCAGCCGCCGCAGTCAAAGCTGCCGGGTCAATGGGGACTACATACTCCTTCCACTGGCTGACCTGATTCTTGTTCACGTAGATGAACACGATGTGCGTGATGCCGTGGCAGGCCGCGTAGATGGTCGCCTGGGTGATGTGCTCCTTATTGGGCAGGATGCGCCGATCGGAGGGGAGCGCCGGGCGGTAGTCAGCAGGCGGCGTCCAGCCGCTCTGAACCGCCAAATCCTCCCACTGTGGGTTCTTGCCCTCGCAGTAACCCCATTCGTTGATGGACTTGATCTCCAGGACGTAGCGGTACCAGTAGCCCTCGCGGTGCTCCCACAGGTCCCCGTCCATGTGACCGTCCATCTCCAGCTCGTTGGCAATCCTCGTCCAAGCGATGCCCGGCTCCACGTAAAGCCAGGAGATGTCGTGCCGCATGTTCCGACCCGAACAGTTGCGACAGGGCGCCGCGTCCAGCATCGGCTTGCCGTCGTCATCAGGGATCTGGGTGCGCGGCATGAAATCCACCGCGGTGGTGGTGGCACGACACCACTGACACATCCACAGACCGCGTAGCCGACCAGTTACCCCCAACCCAAATTGGACCAGCTCGTGAATCGCGTCGCCGATGACAAATTCCTGTCGAAGCGTGCCGGCTCGCTTGGGCTTCTTCGTCTTGAGCCATGCCTGCTTGAACGCGAACCCACGCTCGATGCGGGCTGGGTCGGTCGATGTCAGGTCGTCGTCGGCGTCGTTGACGTAGTAGCTGAGGACCGGACAGTAATCCGTCTTGCTGACCGAGCTGGGATGGTTCCCCGCTGAGCGCGCACGCTGGGGACGGGTCTTGAAGTAGTGCCTGACCTGTTTAGCCAGGCCAAGGGACGTCGGCACCAGCATAGTCGGGGGGGCCATCACAGGAACGCTCATACCAGATTCTCCGCCAGCCGTGCGGCCTCATCATACTCGCCGCGACGGACAGCGGTAACGATGGCCATCATCGCTTTCGCGTCAGCTAGCCGGAACGAAGCTCGGTCGTAGTCATCCGAGTCAAACCCGAACACGAACACCGAGACCTGGTGCATCTTCAGCGCCTCGAAGTCGATCTTGTCCAGGTCAGCACGCTTGATCGAGATGGAAGCCGCGCCCGGCTTGACACGCTGCTTCCCCTCAGCGCGCCAGATGTCGCCGGTCGCATCGCCCTTCTTGGAGGGGGCCCACCCACACCCCGAGCCGGGAGTCTTCTTGCCGCCGGGGAGCGCCTCAGCAATGCGGTCCTCCTGCCGCTCAAACGCACGCTTGCGTGGCGCAGGCTCCCGACGCTGGAGACGGCGTTTGGTGGGCTCCTGGCGGCGCAGCATCAAAATTCAAACGCCGCGTCCGGTAGCGAGGGCCCAAATCCCGGCTTCCCGTGATGCGGTGCGACAGACCCAGACGCGGGTTGCACCCGATGCACGGCCGCCTTCATAGGAACCCCCACAACCCTGTCGAACGCCACACCCTTCAAAGACCCCAACCACACATCCTCCCACTCCCACTTTAGGTTGTCGCCCGCGGCTGGGTGCCCATCGTACGCGGTGTAGAGCGCCTGTGTGGCGGCGGGCCCATCAGGGGACAGCTCCAGGTTGAGTAGGTCCCGGAACGGCTGGTAGTGCCCTGGGTGCTTGTAGACCGGGCGGCGGTTCTCCCGATCCATCATCACGCGCTTGGCCGCCGCATAGAGCTTCTTACCCTTAAGCACCCGCGCGCGCTCGTTGCTCAGGTTTTTCGGCCTCGTGGCCACTGTCGTCTTCGGCCCCAACGCCACACGTGGACTCTTCCCGCCTTTCGCTGCCCAGTATTCCGTTTCGACCACCTCCGCGGGCAGCTCAACCTTGACCGCCAACTCGATGCCTTGGTCAACCAGACCCTTGCGTCGTTGGGCCCATCGCTCCTCCGCACTCACGGAGTGAGTCAGGGCCGCGTAGAGCGCGTCGTCGTCGTAGCACTCACAGCTCCACGTCGGTAGGCCACACCCGCCCTGGTAGTCCGAGCAGTAGGCAAACTCCCAGCAAGGGCGATCGGGGATCTTGTAGTTGCCGAAGTACTTCTGCCGATGGCACTGACCACACCGCGTCAGCCCATCCGACCGCGGCAGCTCCTTCTTGACCTTGTCGACGATGACCTCACCCGGCTTGAATACCTTCCGGCAATCGACGCAAAGCACCTTGCCCTGCTTGGCCAGCTCCGTCTCCGCCTGAGCGCGCGTGGCCTCAGCCACAACCGTGCCTTGCGCAAGCGTTTCGGCGTGCATCTTCGCGATCAAGGTCGGGGCAAAGGGCAAGCCGCACTCGATTGCGACGGACAGCACCTCGGCTGGGGTTCGCTCGATCCCTTGCTCCTTGAGGTTGCGCGCAATCTCCTCGGTCAGGTTGAACACCGCCTTCCGCATCACGATGCGCCTGGCCACGGTGTCGGTACCCGGATCGGTGAGGGCCTTCTCGACCGCGTTTAGGACTGCTGCTTTCTCCATCAGGGTCATCTTCTCCGGCTCGGCCGTTCGCGTTTTCGTTTTTGGGAGGTAAGCCGCCTGGCACTCGCCCTCGTGGTCAGAACGCAGGCCCTTCGACACGCCGCAGTTACACGGGAGCTTCTCGGGCGTAACCCACGGCTGAAGGGGTGTAGTCGCCGCCAACCGCAACGGGTGCTTGGGGTGGCCGTGCGTCGTCTTGCCCAGACAGGACAGCTCGTAGTCCTTCAAGAGGTACAGCACCACCTTGTTCCGATCAAGCAGAGAGCCGTTGGCGCCCCAAGCCAACACAATCACATCCGCGCGCTTGGCCGCCTCCGCGATGTGCTCGTTGTTGTGCGGGCCCACAACGTCGTTCACCACGGACGCGGCCTTGAGCACAGTGGGATCGGTGGAGCGGAACGCAAACAAGTTCACGAACTCAACGCTGCCGTAACCCCAGAGCTTCGCGAACGCGATCCCTCGCCGGAGGGTGTTGTCATCGATCGCGGCGTCAGCGGTGCTCGGGTTAAGCAGCACGAACAGGGCGCGCGGAAGATCCGCATCCCATATCCGTACCAACGTGTAGCGGTAGATCTCGCAGGGGGAGATGTTCGCGCTGCCTTCCATCACAGCCGCGCTCACGTGCTGGGCCCCACTACGGCGCGCGGATCGCAGGAATCGAACGGACCCTTACCGCAGCACTTCTTGAACTTTCGCCCACTCTCGCAGGGGCAGGGCTCGTTGCGCCCCACCTTGGTCTCTACCTCGATCGGGTCGCCCAGCGCACGGGCCGCCACGGAGCGCATCTTCGTGACCATATGTGCGCGCCGAGCGTACAGTGCGTGACGGCCCTTCTTATTCGCGCCCTCGGCCTCCCCAATAACTCGATGCAGGCTCACGAGTACGACGCCGTCTGTAGCTCTTGCTTGCTGGGCATCTTCGGCTTCGACTCCTCGCGCAGCCTCTTGAGCACACGCGCTCGGAGGTCGTCGTAGATGGTGGGGTGGTCCTCCAAGTAGCGATGGGCGTCGCCGACGCGCTGGAAGCAGACCTCACCACTCGACACGTAGTCAGAGTAGAGCGTGAGGGCCTTCCTGCCCGACCCGTTCAGCATGTAGCCGGCGCCGAAGCTGCGCGCGTATACCATCACGTTGTCCAGATCGTCAGAGTCGCCCACCTGCTTCTCGCCCAAAGAGCAGACCCAGAACCGAATCACACCTGTAGCGCCGGGGCTCCCTCGATCCGCCTTCGTCTTGGTGACCTCGAACTCGAAATCCCCACGCAGAGCAAAGGTGCCCGTGGTGTCGAACACGTATCCAAGCGGTTTGAGCCGGATGTCCAAGGCGAGCCCATGACTCATCACATTGCCGCCCGTGGGCCCCAACCACGTGTGGTAAGAGCCGATGCCCTTGATCGTCGCTTGACTCGTCAGGAGCACGGTCGGCCGGTAGCGCTGGGCCAGGCCATCCTCGAAGCACGCCGCAACGTGACGCTTGACGAACGAGCCCATGAGGTTCGCGTGCTTCGCCACGACCGGGTGCGCGCCAAACTCCTTCTCGATGTTCTTCTCGCTCTCCAGCATGGACGTCGAGTCGATCACGATGAGGTCGTGCTCACCCTCCAAAACCGCCTTCTCGGTGATGGCGATGTTCTTCTCTGCCCACCCCGCTCCGATGCCCAGGACGTTTCGAGCGTCCACCCCGTTCTGCTTTGCCCACCACAGCGAGAGACTGCCTTCGGAGTCGAGGTAGAGGCAGCGCATGGGCTCGCAGCGCGTGTCTGGGCCGAGGAACACCTTGCGCGGGTCGGGGGCCTTCTGACGCTTCTTGCCGTCCTTTGTGAAGTAGGCGTGGGGCGGGGGCTCGCAGACCACGTAGGGAAGCGCGACCTTACCCAGACGTGAGTGCTCAACCATCTCCAGGCCAGCACTGAGCACCCCGTTGGGCAGGCCCATATCCCGCCCCTCCTGCACACCCTTGATGATGCCAGGTGGGATGAACCCCTGGCTGACAAGAATAGCCAACTCGGACGGGAGCCAGCCGTAGTCGTCTTTGTTGACCAACCACCACCGCGGCTTGCCGCACCGACAGTCAACGCACCGCGCCTCCTGATCACCGGCCGCACGCGCGGTGAGGACCGGACAGACCAAGTCGCCAAAGTCGTGCCCACGCAGCACCAAATCATCCTGTACGTGGCACATGCAGGTCGGGTTGCGCACGAGCGCCGTCTTGCAATGGCGGCAATGGTTCTGCGCCTGTCGAACGGCCCTGAGACAAAGGGTGCTCTTGAGACTACTCTTGACCCCCCAAAGGCGGTTGATCTTCTCCAACACGATTCCGCCGGTCACCCAATCGAGCGTGAGGATGCCCCACGGCATCCGCTTCTCACGCGCGGCCAAGCTCATCTCCAGAGGGAGCGCGGTCGAACTGCCCCACTGCCGCCCAAGCTGATCCGCCAGCTCCAAGTTGCGGCGGTGCCCCAGATCAGCAGACCCCTGTAGATCGAACGTACTGAAATCCGGCATAACGAGAGCAGGCGCCGTCTTCTTCCTCGGCGCCCGCTTGGATGCGGCCTTCTTCTTCTTCGCCACTTACTTACTCCTCCTGAGGAAACACACGGTCCTTTGGACCGGATCCAATCGGCACGTAGCTGGCGCCCACCTTAGATAGCTCCTCCAGAATCAGCCCGGCCAACACATCGCGGCTCCCGTTGCCATCGATGTAGTAGAGGCGCCTACAGGCGTCCTTGACCGCGCGGATAAACCGCTTGGAGAAGTAGTAGCGCTTGCCGGGGAACTCGACGGTGCAACCGGGCAGCACCTTCTGAGACATCCAAGCGCGGATGGTGGACGAACCGCGACCCACGGTCTCAGCCAGCTTGCGCGATGTGTGCACCCACATCGTCTCGCCGTTCACGAGGATGTAGCGGGGCAGACCACGACGGCCGCCACCACGCGCCGTGTTATCCAGAACCTCCCTCTGCACCTCCCGTTCACGCCTGCGCTGCTGCCCCTCCTCCAGCTTCGCGTCGAATTTCTCCTTGGCCTTGACGCGGCGGATGGCGGGTCGGCGCGCCTTGCAGGCATCGAGGATCTTCTGCTTGTGCGCATCGTCCTCGTCGTACTTCTGGCGGCGCTTCCGGTTCCGTTCCTTCTTGTTGTTCTTGTACCAGTGCTTGTACCGAAGCTTTCTCCTCCCCTCCCTGTCGAGGTTCATCCACACGGTCCTGGATACCTCGTACTTCTCCCACGGGGCCTGTTCAGTCATGGTGCTCATGCCGCATCTCCTACCCACGGTTCGTTCAGCACATCGAAGCCCCGACTTCGATAGTGCCCTAATCTCCGGTACGCCTGCTTGACCAACGGTTTCGCGCCTACAACCACATCAACGAGCAACGGCTTGCAGTCCACCTGCGGTTGTAATCCTCGCCCCGTAATCTGCTCCGGGTCGCTCACAGCGGCCGCCAGGAACGTCATCGTCGGCGGAGGTTGGAAGTCGATGCCCTTCCCGGCTTTCTTGATCGTCGCGATGCACGGGTTCTGCCGCATGGCGAACCGCGCCGCGTCGTGCTCCATCGTGCCCATGTAGATCCCAGGCACCAGACCCACCGCCCGGCACGCGGCGGCGAGCTGTTCGACGTTGGCCCGCAGCTCCACCATCACCAAGACCTGCCGCCCGTCCATAACCCCGACGTGGATGTGGGACGCCAGCCACGGAGCAAATTCGGGGTCGGCAAACATCGCCTTGGCAGCCTCGATGCGGTTGACACTCCCGTAGGTCATCAGGCGTGGTGCGCCCATGTAGTGGGTGTTGTCGCTCTTGCGCACCTTCGGGACCTTGCACTTGCGGTAGGGCCAACGCAGGAACAGCACATCGGCTTCCACCTTGCGCTCAAGCGTGGCGATGTGCGGACCGCACATCCAACCGATCGCCTTCCCAAGCCCATCCGAACGCCGGGGGGTGGCGGTAAGCCCAAGGACGCAACTCGCATCGAAACGCAGCAGGACACTCCAGATCTGCTCGCAGGGCGCCCCCTGGCACTCGTCCAAGATGATCGTGCCAAAAGCGCGGCGATGATCCTCGGTCAGCTTGCGGCGCGCCAAGGTCTGCACGGTGGACACCACGACCGGAGCATCGATCTCAAACTGCTTCCCCCGAATCACGCCGACGCGAATGGGGCTGCCAGCTCCCGTGACCACATACTGCTCGAAGGTCTTCTTCCACTGCCTGAGCAGCTCGACGTTGTCCACCACCACCAGGGTGCAAAGGCCCAAATTGATGGCGGCGACGACCGCGCAAATGGTCTTACCCGAACGAGTAGGCGCCAGCCCGACCCCACCGATCCCGCTCGCCGTCGAGCCAGCGATCAGCGCCTTGACGAACGCCGGCTGGTCCTTGGGGTAGGGCGGGGCTCCCAGCGTCACGCCCTGCACCCGCGACCACGCTGGGAGGGGGCGCCCCGCCGATCGGCCGTCCTGAAACTCCAGGTACGGAAGGAGCCACTCTCCGTCCGTCAACGCCCAGCCCCGCGGGATGTAAAGCCACGACCCCGTCTGCATCCAGAACGGGACCGGTTCGTACCCGATTGGGTGCAGCCTGCGCTGTAGGGTGAGGGCCGTCTTCGCCCGCTCCACTAGGGCAGACAACGCTGGGGTTAGGCCGTTGAGGTCTAACGCCAGCGTCCCGGTGAGGTAGGCTCGAATCCGTCCAGTCATCTGGACTAATCATAGCCGCTTCCGGTGCTCTCGTCCACCCCTCACCGTGCCACCCCGCCTGATCCCACGACGACAGCCCCACCACATCAAAGGCGGTTGCGAGTCTGAGGGTGGGATGGGGAACCCCTGGCGTGACACGAAGGACATCAGAGTAACGCTCCTCCAGGCGGAGGTAAGCCGCGCGCACCTGGTTCTGGGTGAACCTCAACACCGAGGCGGCCTCACGCCGGCCGAGGAAGAACATGCGCCTGGGATGCGCTCCGCGCCCCCACACCCAAAAGTCGATCAAGAACGCCAGGAGAGGCCCATCAGCCTTAGACCGACCCTCCTTGAGACGCCTCTGAACATCCTCACCCCACCAAGGGTTCGGCTCGCCGCTGTAGGTCTTAGGCGGCGCCTCGCGCAGAGCCCACGGCCCCGGGCCTGGCGTGGTCCTGAGCATGCCGGCGAGCTGGGGGAGCTGCTCCCGATGACTAGCGCGCCAGGCGGCCAACTCCACCGCGTAGGGCTCGCTCTTGATGCTCTTGCCGGCGGGGAGGTCCCGGAGGAACCCGATGATCCCCTCGGGGGACACCCGCTGCCGGGCCATCATGCGGGCAAGGTGCGCATCCCGGCCGGAGCGTCCGCCTTTGAACGCACGTGCGTGCGCCATGAGCGCCCAGCGGAACTGTGGATGCCGCTTCCGCATCATGCGGATCAGGACCGAGTCCCTAAGCGCCAGATCCTCATCGGGAACCCCTGGGGCCGGCTCAGTCCTCTCGGGCAAGAAGGGGATCCTAGCCACACCCTCCACGATTCGTGGATCTGAGCGCTCCGCATGCGCCTCCCGGAGACCAGCCAGCACCCGGCGCTGATCGGTGACCAGGCTAAGCCGATCATCCAGGAGATAGCCCCCGCCACGGAGCCGGTCGAGGGGGTTGCACGGAAGCGCGTGGAGAGTCCCATAGCCGCGCCAGTGCTTGCGCGACGGCATGATGTCACAGCGCCCATCCGCGCCGGCCGCGCGCCGGATCACCTTGGCCGCCTCAAAGGCGGCATGCGAAGGGATGGGTGAGTCGAGGAACACGTGAACGTGAACGCCGTTGCCCGAGCGGCTCGTAAACGCCCACGGCGTGAGGCCCATCCCCCTGGTTGTCGCGACGACGGCCCCCGCCATGCGAAGCATATCGGTCTCACCGCGCTTGGCGTCGAGGTCGAGGGTCAGGTAATTGGTGCCCAGACCAAGGCAGTCATGAACACGTGGCTTGCACCCACAACGGCCTGTGCCACGGAAGGGGTACGAGCCCGCGCGCGCCACGCCGACCAGGTGAGCCCGATAGGCCAGCTCACGCGTGATCCTGGGCGCGGGGTGCCAATGAGATCGGAAGGTGTCCCAAATAGCCGGCGTTGGATGGCCATCCCACAGGTCCAGGCACGCGTTCAGCATGCCTGGCGGGGGCTGCCGCCCAGCTATCAAATCCGGCAGGCCATGCTGCCTCAGCATTCAAACTCCCCGACTGACGCGCTGAGATCCCCCGACCTCAGACGCGCAAAACTATCACGATGTGGGCTCCGCGGCCAAGTAGCTTTCCGGCAGGTCGTTCAACTCCTTCGGTAGGTTGCCCCGCTCGATCATCTCCAGGGTGTGAACAGCGCACATCACGTTCCACGCCACCGCGATCAGATGGTCCTCCTCACGGTCACCCTCCATGAAATCGCAAAGGTGGCGGTCGGCCGAATTCAGGAACTCCTGGACCGGCATCCCCTTCTCCCAATTCCGACCGTTCCCGTACTTGACCTGTCCGGCCTCGCAGTGCTTCGCGAGGCGACGACGAAACACAGGGGAGATGAGAGCGAACAGCCCCTTGCCAGGTTCCCGGTCACGCACGGCTCCACTCGCAAACTGCTTGCGATGGCCGGAGTCTTTGAGCGCCTTCTTCTTGGCCATCTTGGTGGACTTCTTCTTAGACACGCCCTTAGCTCCTAATTTCCCGCCGAACCCTGCCACGAAGACAGGTCGTCCGTTTTGATGAACGCGATGACGGACGACCAACTCCCCTGAAACCTAAACCCATGGTCATCCACATAGAGTTTGGCCATGGGTTTCTTGATCTCCACATCGTCTACAGCGATGTCCTGCGCTTTGAGCCACGCGACGATAGCCTCACGGCCCCCAGGGTCACGGGTTCGGCACGAGTACACCGAGACCCTGAAGCCGGCGGCCCGAATGGCCGCAACACCCTCCCGGGCACCAGGGACTACCGGCCCCTCGATAACCCCCACACCCTTCCACTCACCTGTGTCGACGTGGATCACTCCGTCAAAATCCAGGGCGATCGTACTCACGCGGCACCGCCGCCAGCCAGACAGAGGCCCAGCCCATCGCCGGCCGCGGTGAGCTTCAGCTCCTCGAACATGATGCCGTAGGGGCCGTTCTGAAGCAGCGGCAGGGCCTCGCTGAAGATCATGCGAATCTCGGCGTCGGCGGCGTTGGCCGCGCGCATCCGCATCATGTGGTGCCACTGTTGAGCGTTGGCCGAGAAGATGACCGCCGTGCGAAGGGCGTTCCCCAAGAAGCCCCTGGCTGCACCCCGCGCCTGCTTGCGGGCGGTGTGCTTCCGGTGGGGGTCGTCCTCGGGGATCTTGTCGAGAAGCCAGGGGCGGAGTTGTTTCACGATGTCGCGGTAGGTCTCCTGACACACTCTGACCGTCCGCTTCAGAGCACCCTCAAAGCTGCCAAGCTGTACATGCCGACCGTCCAAGTAGGCGTTAATGAGCGGGTGCCAGTCCCAGGGAGACTCGTCCTCATTCACATAGCGGGTCGACCTCTGGCTGATCGCCGTGAAGTCTCCGTGTCGGACCAGTTCATGACTGAACCCGCGCGACCCCTCCATGTAGAGCGTGAGCCAGACCTCGCTCGGGTGCTCCGGCGGAACCTGGTGAAGCGAGCCGATGTTGAGGCGGGCCAAATCCTCCGAGGTCGGCTGCGCGGGCGGCGGCTCGACCAAGATGGGGGCGATGTCGCACCACACGCCCTGGAGCATCATGCCGATCGAGTTGGCCAGCTCGTGCGGGTAGCCGGTCTGATGGAGCGCATGCTGCTGAGTCCATCGATCCCACTCCAGCATCGCGCGGATGTTCATCGTGATCCGCACCGCGCCAGGTCCCGCGCCGGTAACCATCCGCCAGTAGACGCCGGGGCGCTGCGACAGCACCTCAACCACTTGCCCGCGCGAGTGCTTGACCAGAAACATCATCACGGTCGCGTGGTAGTGCTCCACCGTCGAGAGGTGACCAACCTCCTTGATGTGCTTAAGGTTGTCCTCCGTGGAGCGTGAGCGCTTGGAGCCCAAGCTCCCATAGCACACACGACAAGCCAGCTCCGAGACCTTCTCGGCCAGAGTACCCTGGAGCTGATCCTCCCTAGGGGTCCCCATCGGCGGGGGCACCTCCACATCAGGGCCGCCGTCCCAAACCATGTAAACCTTACGCTCGCTCATCTTCTTCTCCTTGCACACGACTCATGTACCGCGAACCCTCTCGCGGCTCCAACCGAATCAACACGTTTTTCTCGTGGCCTGTGAGAAACGCCTCCGTGAGCGCCATCGGCGAAGCGCCCAGCAAACGGAACCGCACCGACCCATCGTCGAAGAACTGCACACGCACCTGTTGACCAAACGGGCCTTGGACGGTCTTGGACGACAGACGGGTAGCCATCACCCACTCCCCATCAACTTCCCGGGCACCCGATGCTCCGCGCCCAGGCGAGCACGACCGGGTCATCGGTCCGGTGCTTCGGCGCGTCAGGATCACTGGTCCCGTCCTTTATTAGCTCCTCAACTGCCTCCTCCGCTAGTACGCGAAGGTCCCGCACGTAGTCAGGGTCCATGCCCGCGTCCTCTGCCACGTCCGCGTAGGCAAGAAGCGCCGCCGGAACGCACGGATCCTTCAACGCCATCACGATGAACCGCGATTCCAACGGGGTCCCATCACGACGCAACACGATGGGGTACTTGCCCTCCGGGGTTTCTGGGTTGTTCCGCCACAGTCCAGCCATATCTCACTCCTAGTGGGCCTGACCCCAGGTGTCGCCCATATTTCCTTCGGCGATCACAGGGACCTTGAGCTGCGCCGCATGCTCCAACTCCCAGACCACGATCGACAGCACCAACTCGGCGACGGCCTTGGGAACCTCATACAACAACTCGTCGTGGACCTGGTTAATCAGGCGCGTCTTGCGAACGAGCGGGTTCTCATGGGCCAGCAAGCGCTTGCGGATGGAGATCATCGCCCGCTTCATGATGATGCCGGTGCCGCCCTGCGCCAGGACGTTCACACCCTCCCGAATGACCGCCTCAAACTCCCACGAACCGTAGTTGTCCGAACGCAGCAACGTGCGCGCCACGTAGAAGCGGCGGTAGTGGCCATCGAACAGCCGCACGTAGCCAAGGCTGCGGATGTCCTGGCGGACTCGCTGATGCAGGTACTTGCGGACGTAGGAGTACTCGGTGTCGAGCGCATTGAGGCCCGCCCTAGCCTCCTTCATGGTGATGCCCTCGCGCTGCGAAAGCGTCTTGGGGCCCATGCCGTAGTTGAAGGCGTGGTTCACCGCCTTCGCGCGCTGGCGACCGTCCTTCGCGCCATACAACTCGTCCAGGCCGATGACCACCGAGGACTTCGAGTGGATGTCTCGCCCCAAGCAGAACCCGTCCTTCTGGAGGTCGTCGCTCTGGCACGAGGGGCAGAACGGGGGCGCGTGCAGCCGCTTCCCCTTCTCGCCGCACGAACGGCACTCCCACTTGCAGAGCGCCGGCTGTTCCTTTTGGGTCTTGTCGCGTGCGCCCTCGCCGCAACCGCAGTTGGGGCACGCGTGGAGGGGGTCAACGGTCGTGCCGGTCTGACCGCACGCAGCACAGTCCCAACGACAGAACAATTCGATCAGAACCGGGTCATCGGACTCATGCGCAATGAGCCTGTTCTCGATCTGCGCGAGGTCAGCACTGACCAGCACGCAGCCATCGGCGGGGATAACCACATCTCGGAGCGAGGCCACCCGCCAGATGTTCTTCTTCATCCCCTTCTTGAAAATGGAATCCGTGACCACACCGGGGGGAGGACTCTCGTAGTCAGCGCCGGCAGGGATAGGCACCTCGGGCATCGTGTTGGGGCGCGGGATGTTCTCGACGTTGGGCTCATCGCTACTGAAGCGCCCGGTGCGCGCGCCGACCGGCCAAAACGACGCGTGGATGCGCTGCTCGGGGTCCAGGGTTGCCCGCGTCAGCATCGAGCTAACGTAGGTTCCCATGACCTTCTCAACCCGGCGCAGGTCGAGAAGCTTCCGAATGTGCTCGCCGTAGGGCTTGGGCGCATGGTCCGCGAGATAGCCCATCACGTCCTTGTCGACCTTGCAGTAGCCATCCTTCTTGCGGCGCCACTTGGGGATCAACGCGCAATCCCGGATGCAGAACTTGGGCGGACGAACCCCCCACTGATCCCAAACGATGCGGCAGACCTGATCACCCGTCGCAGGGTTCATCCGCTCCGTCGCAGAGCGGCTGACCTCACCCGTCTCCTTATCAAGGACAGGCTCCATGCCCCAACGCGCGATAACGTCTACGCGCAGCGTCTCGATGATCTTAACCATCACGTGGTACATGGACGTGAGGAGATCGAGGTCGATACGCAGCCCGGCTTCCTCCATCTCCGTAACGATCGGGTGGCAAACCTCACGCTCAAGTTCGACCAGAGGGTGCATGACGGGGTTCAACCGGTTCATCATCCAGTAGTAGATCCCCAACGTGATTCCAGCATCCTCGGCGCCGTAGCGAGAAAACCTCTCGATCGCCAGGCGGTCGTAGTGACTCAAAATCACCGGGGTGACCTTGGCTTCCAGGGACGCCACCACATCCTTCTTCAGCATCTTCGGGGGGAGCGCCATCGCGATCTTCTGCCACGATGCCCAACTCGGGTCGATGGGGATCTCCTCGCGCTTGTCCTTCTTCCGATGGTCCCTGTACTGTTCCCAACAGTCCTTGAGCACGGCTTTGACGTGCTTGGGGCCCGCGGCGCGGAGCTTCTTAATTTCCTTCTGGGTCTGCGCGTGGGTGAGCTGCCCGTGGAGCCCAAGCAGGTACTTGCCCAGACTCTTGAGACCCTTGGGTAGGTTCTCGTCGTAGATGTGGACCAGGCTGAACGTGCAGGCCAAAAGACACTTAAAGTCTTCGTCGCTGAGCCCCCGCGCTCGAAGGATCTGCATATCGACCTTCAACGGGTGCATCACCAGCGTTCGGTCGGGGTCCCCTGCGATCGGGCGCAACACC
>SDBT01011250.1_pt1 | contig 14414 bp, 16 predicted proteins | sample 2277101 | NCBI WGS metagenome assembly SDBT01 (sample SAMN10404973, study PRJNA504765) | marine sediment metagenome | isolation source: marine sediment core GS10_PC15, 103 cmbsf | place: Arctic Ocean: Southern Knipovich Ridge | collected 2010
GCCCGATAAACATAAGCGGCTTCTTTGTCAGACTCCATAACCGCCACAGTGCGTATCTATGCTTCCCATCTTCTGAGAAGATAGCTCCCTTTAGTGTGGTTAAGTCTATCTGCTTCATTTTTCTGAGCCCTCCCTATTGCTTATTTTTTACTGCTAAAATTAACTCCCTAATGACGCCATCATAGGATTGCCCAAGGTGTTTTCTTTTGTCTAATTCCTGTGTTACCTTTGTTGATATCTTAATAACTTTGCTCATAGTTACATGATATAACAAAGTTACCTATTTGTCAAATGCTTCTCGCCACAAAAAAGAACTGATAAGGGGATGAATCCCTATCAGTTCCTATGCCGTTTAGATTGGAGAAGCGGTCACTGCTCTATTGTTCTTCTCTTCTGCACATCTTTACTATATGATTATGCCTTTTTTGTGCTTTAGATGAAGTCTTTATTTTGTTCTTCTCTATCAATTCCTTCACTGCTGGCCCTCCTACAAACCCAGACACAAACAGCATAAATGCCAATATAATCCCGTATATAATTGTATTTGAAGTGAACCCATATTGAGTGCCAGCCCAGATAGCAAAACAGAATATACTCAATGTAAAGAGGAGCAATATTCCCATTATCCAAAATCTTATTTTCATAATTCTTTGCTTTTGTCTCTTTTTACTATTTGTCATATTGTCTCCTTTTATCTCAGCTTTGGAATCTTAGGGGTTATACCCTTAGGGATGTGCGAAACTCCATTCAAAGCTAAGTCTCACGATTGAAACAAATCCATAAAAAATAGTTCACCCCAAGCTAACACGATTCCGGGACTAAAACAAACCAACAAGATGACGTAATGTTACCCACCACTGTTACCCATCGGTTCTCATTCCAATCTGCGTGGTGTATAATGTGGCTAGTCTGGCAATACGGCAGAAGGGACATATGGCAGATAAAAAACAGGGCGAATTAGGTGATGAATTGTTTGGCACGAGATTGGGTGAAGCACGTAACTTAGCAGGCCCGGTCAAAGGTGAATTTGTACCGCCACCTGATGTATCAGATAAAAAAGAAATAGAAGAAGCCTTACCGGAACAGGAAGAATTCTGGCGGCCACCAGCGCGTTTCGGGAGCGTACCTGTAGATGCAAACCCGCTAGGTTGGGATTCAAGACGAGGATTTTACAAGATTTATCCCCAGGTTATGCTACCTACTCAGGTCGTAGAACGGGTCAGCTTTGGTCACTCGGAACTTGAACCTAACCGCCTTTTATGGGGAGATAACCTGCACGTAATGCGTCAACTTCCTTCCGAAAGCATTGACCTAATCTATATAGACCCACCATTCTTTTCTGGTAGGCAATACAATGTTATCTTTGGTGACAAAAATGAGTTGAGGTCTTTTAGCGATATATGGGATGGTGGGATGGTGGGATATACTGTTTGGCTTAATGCTAGACTTTACGAAATGAAACGGCTGCTAAAAAAGACCGGTTCCATTTATGTTCATTTGGACTGGCATGCAGTATATTACGTTAAAACAGAAATGGATAAACTATTTGGAAGTAACAACTTTATTAATGACATCATTTGGTGGTATAGCCAAGGAGGAAAATCAGATAAGCATTTTGGACGTAAGCATGATTGTATATTGTGGTATTCGAAGAGTATGCTCTACACTTTCAACGGTGATAAAGTAAGACTTCCTTTTACTCCTCATAAGCAAAGTAAAACAGGCACTAATTATGGAGGGAGGATGGGAGTCGATGAAAATGGGCGACCCTACGTTGAAAAATGGGGCACCGGAAAGAAGAAACTATATAGGTATTATCTAGATGAGGGTAAGGTTCCCGAAGATGTATGGAATGACATTCAGTCTATCCAGTCGGCTGCAAAAGAGAGAATCGGTTATCCAACCCAGAAGCCCGAGTTACTTTTGCAACGCATTATAGAAGCAGGCAGCAATTATGGGGATACAGTAGCCGATTTCTTCTGCGGAGGAGGGACTACACCTACAGTAGCGCAAAGACTCGGTCGCAAATGGATTGCCTGTGACCAGTCCCGTGTTGCCATCGCTATTACCGCGGACAGAATAGCTAAACTGGTAGAGCAATTACCTTTAGCTGAATCTGGTAAAATAATAAACATCCCAGATTTTACTGTTGAGCACTGGGGAATATACGAAGCGAAGCGCCTATCAGAAACACCCCCAGACCAATTCCGGCAGTTCGTCTTACGCGCATATGGAGCAGTACCCAATGATTCACAGCCAGGCATTCATGGTCACAAAGGTGCCATACCTGTCTGGGTGGGCGAGCCTTCCATGAAATCACAAGTTACCACTCAGAACGTTGTAGACTTCGCTAATGCCATACGCAAGACGTCTCGTTACCAGCAAGATAATCTCCGCGATGGTATTATGCTTGCCTGGGCTTTCCGTCCGGATGCAATACAGTCAGCACAGCAACTTCGTGAGCAGGAAGCCGCCGATTTAAACTTTATCCGTCTTGACATGATTCGGATTGATTCACCTACGTTCCGTGAACACGTCAATGTTCTTTCTACTGACAAGGCAGATTACAGCACCTTTTTGACCTTCGTATGGCCTCCAAGGGTTGAAGTTGGCTGGAAGAAACTGGATGGGCTAACTTATCGCTTTGACCTAAGTGAGACCGTTGTCATGAACTCCGGCGGTAAGATAATCAATGTCCAGTGGGACTTTAACTACAACGAGGTTTTCACAAGCACTCAGGGCTATTCTTTTATTCGCGCTTCTACCCAAGAGCCTACACTTCTGGTTGATTATACTTTTCCTACGACTGGACACTATCGTATTGCGTGTAGGGTGCAGGATGATATTGGTGGCGAAGGATTATGGACGGGTTCCATAGAGGTCAAATAGCTCATGTTTAATGAATTCGCTAGATATGAAGATGAGTTCAAAGTGTGGTGTCAGGATGGTTATCATACTGCATATCCTGATACATACCGCTACATCGATTTTCTCTGTGACCCGAACAATGACCAAGCACCTCGTGAAGGTACTTTGTGGAAGCACCAGTGGGAATCCTTTTTACGAATTATCTACTGCAACGAAGTTCTCGGCAAGAAGACCATCGGGGAAAACGGTTTGTTACTAAATATCGTGACCGGCGGTGGCAAGACGGCAGTCATTGCCGCTATAATTGCCTGGTTGCGTATTTCCCATAACGTCCAAAAATTTCTGCTTCTTTGCCCCAACCTTATTGTGCGAGACCGTTTGGAAGAAGACTTTGAGAAAGGCAAAGTTTTCAGGGATAGAGACCTGTTACCAGTTTGGGCAACTGCACGCCCTCAGGACTTTGATTTAACTACCCTTGGCTCCGACAAAAGTAGCGGCTGGGCAAGTATGTTAGGAGCTAGCGTAATCCTGGGTAATATTCATCAGTTTTACCAGAGTAGTAAGACTGGACAGACCAATCTTTCTGCCATGATGAATGGGCCTGGTTTTGCCCTGTTCAACGATGAAGCACACAATTCACCGGCTGAAGAATATACATCCACTCTGCAATCTATTGAAAAAAAGGTATTGCTTCGCTTAGACACGACTGCAACACCAGATAGGGCAGACGGTAGAGCCCCTGACAGTGATATGATTTACGAATACAATGTAAATGATGCTCTGGCGGACAGTCTCATCGCAACACCGGTGGTTTATCAACCAGATATTAAGACGGTAGAACTAACCTACACCGATGCAATATCAGGAGTTTCAAAACGAGTTGAAGAGATTGACTGGGAGGAAGTTGACCGCAAGGGACTTACTGCTACCCAGTGGGTTACTGATGATAAGCCAATGAGACAACAAATGGCAATAGCCCTTAAGCGCTTACAGGAACAAGAATTGAGGGCTAAAGGACGCTATCAACCCATTCTATTTGTTGTTGCCGTTTGTAAAAAAGACGCAAAGAAAGCGGCTAAAACTCTGTCAACTATTTTTAAGGTTAAGACATTGCTGGTAACCGAAGACAGTCCAGAAGAGGATAGACTAAAGGCGCGTGAATTAGGGCGTCTGCAAAAAACTACAGAACCATACAAGGCAGTGGTTAGTGTGCTCATGTTACGTGAGGGATGGGACGTTCCAGAAGTAAAAGTGATCCTTGTGCTACGTAAATTCACCAGTAAGGTATATGGTCAGCAGGTGGTTGGTCGCGGTCTTCGTAGAGTCCGAACCAAAGGTATATCACCAGACGAGCCGCAGATTTGTGCAGTCGTTGACCATCCAAAACTAGAGCATTATTGGCTTTGGGATATCTTCAATTGCAGAATTCGTGACGGTGTTACCACTGAACAGATGTTCGATGAAGCTGAAGATTTGCCAGAACCTCCCCCACGACAGGATATTTCCCGACCGGACTTTGTTATCGATGTTCCGAAGGAAATTGAAGGTTTTGCCGATGATGGTCAATTTGAGGTCACACAAACTGGCGTGGCCCAACCCCTTGAGAATTGGGCAGAAGTCCTCGCATCTCTTCAATACAGCTATGAAACTGTGGAGATAACCGACCAGGAGATTACAGGTGTTACCGGCAAGGAATTAACAGGCAAGAAATGGAAGACGATTTATAGCGCACCAGACCTACCTCCAAATGGTAATGGTAAACAAGTAGAAGTAACTGATGATGTTATGCGTGAAGCTATAAAAAGTCAAGTATTAGAGCTTGCTGAGGAACTATGTGTGCAGGCTGGCTATGCTGCCGGATTTCGTGGCGAAGTATATAGCGCATTGATGCAACACATCAGAACAAAATTCTTTGATAACGCCACTCTAGGTCTGGCTGAGCGTCTATGTCTTGACTATGCTTGGAAAATGTTGGACCAGGTAAAGTCCAAGGTCGGCACAGTGCCCGGTCTTGTAGGAGGAATAATAGAATATGCCAATAAGTAAGCATGGCATCTATAATCCTGTTAAAAGTCCATACAACTTTGAAAAGTATGACAGCCAGCTTGAAATGTGGATGATGGAAAAACTTGATTCTAACCCAGATGTTGTTAAGTGGATGAAGCGGCATGGAATCACTATTCCCTGGGTTGACGTGCAGAAGCACATGCGTCGATATTGGCCTGATTTCATCGTAGAATATACTGATGGACGCAAGGTAATTCTTGAAGTCAAAGACCCAAGCAGATTAGATTCTGATGAGGTCAAGAGAAAACGGAAAGCTGCTGAGATGTGGTGTAAACGGCGAGGAATGGAATATGAAATTGCGACAATTGACTAAAAACCCTGCCCCTACTGCACTTTCTAGCGGCTTGTTACCTCTGCAGAAAGACAGAACGAATCAAAGAACAAGGGTATACTGAGCCGCTATTCTAGGTTATCTCACCAACTATGACCGAGCAGTACCCTCTTTGCTCGCCCCAGGTTCATAGTCCTCTAGCTTGGTTATTTTCTCTGCTTTTTCCATGATTAAAAACTTGACTGATATGGTATAATATAGATGGTAAGAAGTAGACCGCCCGTCACAGGGAGCAGCTCGTATGCGGGAGCAGTGTTAGCAGCACTACTCGGGCTGGCTTGCATCGGCCTATTTCTTACCATCTGCGCTCGTAGCTTAATGGATAAAGCGACCTTTTTGCTGAGGGCCGGATGTGGGTTCAACTCCCACCGAGCGCATGGTATGGGTGAACCCCTACTACTTATTATTACTCTAAAGTATAGTGGGGGAGGTAAAACAAGTTAAGGTAGTTGTATAACTGTTAAACCTATAAAAGGAGGTGCAAGTATGGTTATGAATAATCACTCAGTAGAAGAAGGTCTCAGGAATGTTCTATCAGAGACTATGTCAGAGTTGGATAGGCTAGAAAAAGAGAGAGAAGAACTAGATGGTCGAATAATGGCACTTCAAAATGAAACACACGCCTATGAAGTGGCTCTACAGGGCTATATGAAAAGGACTGGTAGTCAAATCAAAGTAGATATAGATTGGGCGAAACTAAGAGAGGCCAAGAGCCACAAAGTACGACTGATAAAATTGGCCGAGTATGATGGAGGCAAAATAACTGTCAAAGATTCTTCCCTTTTGCTTTACACTAAAAGAATCATAAAATCCAAGCGTCGCTCAAATGCCTATCAAATAGTTAGGACGCTACTAGATGATATGACAGATGCTAAGATTTTTGAGAAAGTTGGTCCTGGTGAATATAATCTTGTAGGTGCTCAGCAAAGTTTGCCTGGAGTAAATTAAAGGTCACTTGTAAATCCTAGAAGAAAGGAGGTGATAAAAAGTGCCATTTCCACAAAGTATAGTTGACAGGGCTTGGGACAGGTCTGCGGGCTATTGTGAATGTAGGCGAGTAACTCATAGTCATGGAGTTCCATGCAATAAGAAACTTAGCTTGGGCAATCGTGGGCGTGAAGGCTGGGGTAAATGGGAAGCCCACAGTATAAGTGGTTTGCATAAAGACTCAGTTACTGATTGCCAGATTCTCTGCTGGGATTGTCATAGCCAAACCTTCTAACTCGCAAATTGTGGTCAATCCTCGAAAGCATCACTTTTGCAACGAAAGCCGAAATGGCTAAGAGCTTTGTTGAACATATAGGGCTTAGAACCATTTCGGCTTCTCTTGTAGTTTTAATGCAACGTTTAATACATATAAGGTCGTTATCTCCCCCGGTTTTCCAACCAAAAGCCCAAACTGCGCCGTTTCGAGTGTCCCAACGATAGAACTTTGGTGTGTGCAGTTTCATTGATTATACCTTTCAAAAATAGTAGTATTAGCTATATAAAAGACATTTACGTGTGTCAAGGGGAACATCACCTTAATTATAGATACATGCAAGAGAGGCCAGAAATCGTCGATATTTTGGTCGTTGCCGTAGATTTGGGATTAAAAGAACCTAGAACGAAAGCTGAACATGTATTAACTATGGCACTAGATTTATGGGATCCAAATAATGGCAAGAAGGATTTAAGAATAGTTTACGAGACCAATGGCAGTAGCAACGGTTCCTCTGCACGTGCAGCTGCTGCACTAATTGAAGATTCTCAGGAACGGTTACATTACAAAGCATTCAATTATGGCGACCTACAGAAGAAGGGTGAATGGATGTCACTCACGTTTCAAGAGCTGTTACCCTTAGTCTAGATGCTTGCCCTGCATCGATTCATATAAACTTGATACCATTCTATGATTCCTTATACTTGGTAACCTGACATATCTCAACAATGCTTCAAGGTAGGATTTCCCCTGCCACATATTTAGGGGACAATTATCAGAAATTTCGTAAAATTTCCCCAAAGGGGTATTGACAAATGATATTATTAATGCTATCATCTGTATACAGTAACTGATTAAATCGTTTATCATATACTAATGATAACGTTATTAGTATGCGAGTCATGTTAGGAGGATACAATGCTAAATCCTAAATTTTCATATGATAATCAGGAATTATCATATAAGCTAGAGGAAATAGAACGAATCGAATTTCGTGTCCAGAGAATGCTGTTAATGCCAAAACACGAAGATTGGCTACGAAGAGAAGCTTTTATTCGTACAGCATATTCCTCGACAATGATAGAGAACGCTACTATAACAGAGCAGGAACTGGAAAGGGCCGCACAGGTTTCTCCAACTGCCGAGATTCCCAAAAACCGACCGGATGTAGTTAACTATGGAAATGTTCTTAACTTTATTGACTTCATAAGCGAATTAGAAGATTACAATATAACCTATGAGGCGATAATTCGCCAAATACACTGGATCCTAATGAAAGACATCCATGATACCCATATCCATCCAGGGAACTATAGAACTGTGCCTAACTGGATTGAAGACCAAGGGGTAAAGGTGTACGAATCGCCATATCATGTGGATGTGCCGATTTTAATGAGAGAGTTCTCACTTTGGCTAGAAAAGGGTGAAAAAATACATCCAGTATTAATGGCGGGCATTGCCCATGCTCATCTAATAGCCATTCATCCCTTTGTTGATGGCAACGGACGAACTGCTAGACTACTTGCGACCTTGTTGTTGCAAAAAAATGGCTATGGGTTTAAGAAACTATTGTCATTAGACAGCTATTATCAGCGTAATAGAGACGAATACCTCATGATGCTGCAAGAATCAATCGGGAAACAATTCACACCTGATTATGACCTAACATCGTGGTTGGATTTCTTTGCTAAATCTATGATTAGACAAGGGCAATTGCTTGAACAGAAATTGACTGATTGGAGAATGAAAGTAGATAAAATACATAGCGAGTGGGCAGGAACAGGATATAGCGATAGGCAAATAGATGGTATTATATACGCCGCAACTTTTGATCATATTACCCGAAAGGATTATATCGAAATTGCGGATGTCTCACCACTAACTGCTACACGTGACCTTCAGCGCTTGGTTGAAGGTCAACTTCTAAAGCCAGAAGGCAAAGGAAGGAATCGAATATATAAATACATTGGCGAGATTGGGGAAACTGATGAAAGAAAAGAATCCCCAGAAAGACTATTATGACAGCGTAATTAACAAATAGAACGCCCCAGAGAGTCTGACAGGACTCTCCGGGGCTAGGCTAGGAGAAACAGTGACGAAACCCCTAACTTTATATAATTCTGACACTGAACAGGCGAAAAGTCAAGACGCCGACCTCTGGGACGAAGTCAGACGCATCTTTGAAGGATTTGAGAGAACTACCTTTGCTAAAGAGCTAGAGGCGGTCTTTGAAAACCTTCAGGATGGAGAACTGCTAGAGGCATTAGAAAAGACGAGATGGACCGGCAGACCCGGCAATCCCATGAGAGTAATGTGGCGAACCATAATCACCAGTTATGCACTGGATATACCCACAATTGAAGGTTTGAGACGCAGATTGCAGGAGCCGTTCCTGGCAATCCAATGTGGCATTCTCTCAGAAAAACAAATTCCCAGCAGATTTGCTTACTATCGGTTTATCAAGAAGCTAACAGCGCATACTACACTCATAGAAAAGTGCATGGCGAAAACAATAGAAGTTATCAAGGATAAACTGCCTGGATTCGGTGAAACTATAGTCGTAGATAGCACTGACGTCCCTACATACTCAAAGCGTTACAGAAAACCACAGTCCGACCCAGATGCCGGATGGGGATTCAAGAAGAATAGTGATGGGGATGAATACAGATGGTTAGGTTATAAGATGCACTTGGCAAGCACCATCGTGGGTAAGTTAGAGATTCCATTATTACCGATAGTTACTCCAGCTAATGATAATGACTCCCCACTACTAATACCGCTATTAGAGAAAAACAATGCTTATATACGAGGTCTCTCTACTAAATACGTACTTGGTGACAAAGGATACGATGCCAAAGAGAACTATAGGGCAGTTGCAGAAGACTTCGAAGCAGTACCCATAATAGATATAAATCTGAGAAGTCGCAAAGGGAAAAGCGACAGATTTGAAGATGTAGCAGATGAATATGGCACTCCTCACTGCGCTTGGGGAGTTCCGATGATTTTCTGGGGATATGATAAGAAGCAGAAGCGATTGAAATATCGCTGTCCATTGGCGTGTGGAAAGAAAGGATGCACATGGATGGATAAGTGCTCCAAATCATCTTATGGTCAGGTAGTAAAGATAGACCTAAAGGACGATTACCGCAGATTTATACAGGTGCCGAGGCGCACAAAGAGTTGGAAGCAGATTTATAACCGCAGGACTTCCATCGAGAGGATCTTTAGTAGGCTTAAGAAGGATGGCGATGGAAAGTTGGTTAATCACCGGATAAGGGGATTAGATAAAATAACCCTGAACTGCCTTTTGAGTGTGTGGGTGATGCAATCTAGAGTAATGAATATTTCGCTATAAAGCAATCAATATAGTATCTGCTCAGCCACACAAATGTATGCATTATCTGAAACTAGTATTATTACAACTGGGGCAAGGTGGCATTGTATCTGTATCATCGTCTAAGGTAACTGCTTGGCCACAGTTCGTACAATAGTAGGTGCCCTTCCCCGGTTTTTCTCCTGTAGTTGGCATTTTCTCCTCCTGCTAAACAGTGCAACCAAAGTATACACCCCTGTTGCGTTTTGTCAAGTAACTCGAATGGTGGGTAGTGGGTCAATTTGAAATCAACAGGGCTTGACACGTTTCTTTGCCAACATGGCAAACTCTAGTATGCAAAAGCGGTCAAGCAATAAGAAAGCCAGAGATTTTAACACCTTAGCCAGCCAGATAGTAAGCGAAGCTACTGGCGAAGCTACACCTAAAGACATTGAAGAAGAATCAAAGAAGAACCCTGCGGCTGTAGAGCTCGGGCGGCGTGGTGGTTTAAAAGATGGCAAAGCTAGGGCTGAAAAACTTACACCTGAACAACGGAGCGACATAGCTAAGAAAGCGGCTCAAAACGCTGGTCCAAATAGCTAACATTATCATATCTCCCTCCGAAAATGCTCAAATAACACTTGACAAACAGGATGTAATTGTGCATAATACTAACATAACCATATACGGTTAGGGGGGAGAAGAATGAATCCCAGAGATATTTTTAATAACAATGTTTCCGATGAAATCCAAGAGGAGATTGTACGCACGCTGTATCGTGCTTACCCTCACGCAAAAGCTGACTTGATAGAACGTGACTATCCTTGGGATTATATAAAAGATTGTTTTGGGCATTTGTTACGTGCAAAAATAGATATATATCTCCGTCAGCTTAAGGAAAGATTCCCTAAGCAAATCAACGCTAGTACTAATCTGAATACAGCCAAGAACAGCCACCATGCATTACTAATTTCCGATAAAGTTAGGATAACTGCCTCGGCAGTTCAACACGAAACAGATAAACCAAGAGAAGCTATGTTTCGTGCTGACCTTGCGGTTTCTGCACAAGGACAATTTGAATATAACGAAGATACTGGTAATTTGGTATTAGCCAATACAAAAGATAAATCCCCCCAATTATACGCAGTACTTCTTCATGGACCAGCAGATAACGATAGATACTTACCCGGATTCATCAAAGTAGCTTTCCTTGACCAAAAGATGAATCGTATTTGTGCGGATATAGATCTGATGAAGAAATACAGCAATATGATAAATGAAATCCTAGCCACAGATACTGAGAAAATTACGGAAAAAATCATACTTGCCCCGAAAATGGAAACTTTACCGAAGCAGGAGACGTTACTATGACTGCTGGAACCCCTGGTTTTATCGGGAAACGGTTAAAACAAGCTAGAGAGGCACGTGGTTTAACCACTGTAGCCCTAGCAGAGATTGTTGGGATTACTAGATCAGCCATTTCGCTATACGAAAATGGGAATGCTACGCCACAAGTAGAGATATTAGCGAAGCTAACAAGCAAACTTAATATGCCATTGGCATTTTTCTTTAAACCCGTTAGTGTCTCTACGGATGACACCATTTTCTACAGGTCTCTAAACTCTACTACCAGAACAGCAAGAGCCAGCGCCGAAAGTCGATATGAATGGCTGAAAAGGGATATTATCCCGTTCGTTAGGGATTATGTTGACTATCCTGAACCAAATGTTTTTGCTTGCGACTGTAAATTAGGAGAATTAACTGGAGATAGGCTAGAAATTATCGCCGAAGAAGTAAGGAAAGAATGGGGAATTGGGACTGGACCCATTAGTGATGTAACTCTATTGTTTGAAAACAACGGAATTGTTGTTAGTAAGGTTGAATTAGGAGAACCTGAACTAGATGCATTTAGCGCATGGGATAAGGAGAGTAATCGACCTTACATCGTAACCAATATTGATAAACAATCTGCCGTAAGGTGGCGCTTTAACATATCTCATGAATTGGGACATTTGGTTATGCACAAAGACGTGGATAGAAAACAATTGGCTAATCCCCGCAATTTCAAGATAATAGAGCAACAAGCACACAGATTTGCAGGTGCTTTCCTGCTACCAACAGAATCGTTTGCTAAAGATGTCTATGTTCCCACACTTGATGCACTTTGCAGTCTAAAGCCAAAATGGAAAGTCTCTATCGGAGCAATGATAAAACGACTCCAGGATTTAAATATTATATCTGACGATGAAGCTAGACGACTTTGGATTAACTACAATCGTCGAGGCTGGCGCAGAGAAGAACCTTTGGATAATGATTTACCATTTGAGCAACCGCGCTTATTGCGGAAAGCACTGGAGTTGATAGGCTCAGAGTTTAGTTCACCCGAGCAAATGCGGGAACAGATAGCACTTCCCTCAAGAGAGATTGAGCAACTTGCCACTCTAGCACCTGGATTTTTCGATGAATCCAATCCTATAGTAATTATTAAGGATACTATCCCAAAGGCTGAAAATGAAAGAGTGCTTAGTGAGGCCCAACTGGTCGTAGAAGAATACCTTAAAGGTCATGATTTTTAATATTCCTTGCTAAAATGACCTGCTATACTATTGACAATGCTTCTAGCTGATGTTGGCAAGGCTTGTGCTAAATATCAGAACGAACACCTTACTAGACTGACTTCAAAACGAATACAGTGCGATGAAATATGGTCATTCTGCTATGCAAAACAAAAGAATATACCGGAAGATAAGCAGGGTGCATTTGGATATGGTGATGTTTGGACTTGGGTTGCCCTAGACGCTGATACAAAGCTAACTGTTAGCTTCCTAGTGGGGTTACGGAATATCGAATGTGCTACTCACTTCGTTAATGATTTAAAGGATAGATTAGCTAACCGGATACAACTCTCCACTGATGGTTATAAGGTCTACCTTAACGCAGTGGATAACGCATTTGGTTCAGAGGTTGATTATGCCATATTAAACAAGTTGTATGGTAAAGATCTGGAACAGGAAAAAAGATACAGCCTTGCTAAGTGCATCGGAATTGATAAAAAGTTAACCTAGTATCCAGCTCCAAATATTGACGTTATCATTTCATCACATTCCTAACACTGTGCGTTTGATTTCTCTTATCCATCTTGTTATATTAGAATACTAATAGAGACAAATATAGCTAAGGAAACAATTTGTCAAGCGAAATAAGTGTTCATAGCCTTATCACATACGTTATAACAAGACTAGCAGACATGGAAGCTACCTTCGGTAAAACCAAACTGGTCAAGTTATTATATCTAATCGATGTTGAATTCTATAGAACGTGCACTCGTACGCTGACTGACTTTGAGTGGGTCTTTTATCATTATGGACCGTACACTCATACTATTGATAGTATATTAAAACAATTAGAGTTGGACATTCCTCAAGAAGATGTAGTAACTACATCCGGCTATAAGGCAAAAATATTTAAAACTCCAAAATATTTAGCAATGGAATTCACGGAATTTGAAAAGGCAGCTTCATCTTTGCAGAAATCTATTGTTGATGGAGTAGTAAACGAATGGGGACTAGAGGATTTAAATCCCATCTTAAGCCATGTGTATTTTCATACAGAACCCATGCGAGATGCCCACAGAGGCGAATCTCTTGATTTTTCCAATATCCACCGGTCGGTACTGCTAAGTTCCAGCAAAAAAACACAACTTACTGAAGAACAACACAAAGATATGCTTAAAAGATTTGTGGAAGCTAAAAAATCGCATTTAACTTCAACTTACCAGTCTTTGGATCCCAAGCCGCGACTGGATGATGTATTTGAGCGCATTCTTCAAAATCTAGAAAATGAAGACCGGTCTTTTATTATTAAGGGAGATCTAGAAATCGGAGAGCAATTCAAAGACCAGATGAGACGACAAACAAAGTAAGGTTCATCATGTCCAAACTCGTAGAGCAATATTATCAATCCACAAGAGTAGCAGATGGGAAGCTTCTTAGTCGCGGTCAACTTTGCTGGGCTCCAGGCTACTATTTGGCTCCCAATATCACAACTGTAGAACTTACCAGTTATGATCCAAGAGATGAACGTCGCAATCGATATGCTATATTGCCCAACCCGCCAGAAGACTTGCTGTTTAATCACACACCGGTACATGAAATAGGACTGAAATATAATGAGGAATTGCTGGTAATCAAGGCAAAAATGCGCCTATTCGTCATCGCATCACAAAAGCCCATTCTTTGGCCCGCAGGTGCTGGCCGATTAAGCGAGAGAGGATTCGTATGCTTACCTCTTTATAGCTTCCATTCTACAGACCCACCTGATATTAGGGCACGCGTGGAAGCCCTAGAATACCCTTGGTGGATATATTTACCGGAGAATAAAAATCTAAGAACCAAAGAGGGATTTATAAGATTAGACCGTGTACAAGTGATTGAAGAAAGGTTAATAAAACCAATTACCATAGCACTTACTGGAGATGCATTGTTTTTTATATCAGAATGGCTCAGATACTACCTGACTGAAGAAATAGAACCCATCTTTTTAGAAGACAGAAAAGAGTCACTTAAAGAACTCGGGATTTCCTAGTAAGATAGTTTTTAGTTCTCATTAGCTGCTTTTAGTTTCGCACATCCCTA
>SDBT01011251.1_pt1 | contig 14414 bp, 14 predicted proteins | sample 2277101 | NCBI WGS metagenome assembly SDBT01 (sample SAMN10404973, study PRJNA504765) | marine sediment metagenome | isolation source: marine sediment core GS10_PC15, 103 cmbsf | place: Arctic Ocean: Southern Knipovich Ridge | collected 2010
ATAATTTTAGATAATTCGTATTCTTTATTTATATAATATGACAAAAATTCTTCATCGGTAAAACAAATATAACATTCTTTTGCTTCTTCTTACTTCTTCAGTATCTACTAAATATTGTATTTACTAATTTATCGTAATCCATATTCCATATTTCATTAAACTTCAACATTTTTTTAAAAAAATAGAATCAAATTTAGAAATAGAAATTATAATCTAAATAATATACGAATCGATCAAACGAATAATAATTCCATATATTATCATTTCTATTTTTATATTAATTATTCTTATAATTGGTTTTATCATATAAAAAAATAAAAAAAATAAATAAATTTGCAAAAAAAATATAATATAATATAATATAACATGATAACAAATACATTAAGTGTAATAAATGTATTGGAATATAATATTAAATACATACAAAAAATTGAAAATATATATGATAGATATAATTTTAATATTAAAGATATATTATTATGTGATACAGATAAAAAATTTATGGAAATGTTAGGATATTATATATATAAAGCATTTGAAAATAAAAATATAAAAAATATTTTAAAATATGAAAAACAAGAAATTAGTCGTGACCCAAATTTAATTCTTACACATTTATTATTTAAAGAAAATAAATATATTAAATATCAAAATAAAATTAAACTTTTTATAAAAGAATATGTCATTTATGATGAACGTACTTATGAACGTGTTCTAAACGAATATTATATTGGATTAAAATTAAATAAATTAAGAGACAAAATACCAAATTTCGTATTTTTATATTCAATAATTACTAGTAAGGATGTAATTTCGTTCGCAAATATAGATGGATATTATAAAGATAATCATAAACATATTTTATTATTAATGGAAAATCTACAAGGTAGAAAATTACGTATTTTTCTAAATGAAGAATCGAACGATATACCAAATATTATTAATATATTTTTACAAATAGTATTGGCATTAAATTCTGTAAATCAATATTATAATTTTTTACACGATGATTTACATTTTAATAATATTATTATACAGAATTTAAATAAAGAAAGAGTGATAACATATAAAGTTAAAATGAATGGAAAAATAGTTAATATCAACTTAAGAATCGAATATCTTGTTAAAATATTTGATTTTAACAAATCTCGTATTGGTAAAAAGAGTGTTCATGTACCGATGTTAAATGATATATATTATTTATTTAATAATAAATATACTAATTTTAAAATGTACCTTCCAGAAGAATTCAGAACGTCAATTAATAAATTAATGTTAGATACATATGATATATTTTTATATAAGTTATTATACGAGTCTAATATTAATGAATATTTAGATTTTACGAATATTAAATATACTAAATTTAATTGTGATGAATATTTGATAAAAGATAAAGATATAAAATTAAAAAAAGGTAAATTATTAAATATTGAAGATATTATAAAAAATTATTTTGATGACTTACATAACGATATTATAGAAAATGGAAATGTGGATTTAAAACATTATGAAAATATATCATTACTTATTCATTCTGATATTAAAAGAATAAAATGTTATTTTCATGATAGTTCGTTAAATAAAAAGATAAAAGATATGTTTAAACATTTTAGCAAAAAATACATTGAATTCGTTAAAAATAAAATAATTTATTTTTTTGTTTGAATAATATAATAGATTTTCTTAATTCAAATAATGTACATATACTACTATATATCCTTTTGGAATTGTTATCTTTATATAAAATTTGTTATCAACGTATTTCCAAAATTCCAGCTTCGATTAAATCTAGAATATATATCCAATTTAATTTTACATAACAATTACAATTTTATTTCTTTATTTTTAAAAATTATTATATTTAATATTTTTCGATTTAAAACAATAGAAATTCTCATCAAGTCCAATATCTAATTTATATTTCATATTTTCATATATTTGTATTAATTCATTTTTATATTTAAATTCAAGATTTATTATCTTTCTTCTTAATTTTTCATATTTGATATATTTAATATTATATATATTTTGTTTAATATTTAAAAGTGTAATTTCAATATTTGATATTATATTTTTTGTTAAAATTATTGAATATTCACATCTATAATTACATTTTATATCAATTGTTAAATTAAAATCAGATATTGTAATTCTTACAACATCATGTAAATAACTAATTATATCCAACAATTCCATTAATTCATTTATCAAAGATTTAATTCTAAGAAATATTTTACATTCGATTCTTAATCGACAATTATTACATTTTCTACAATTCATTTTATTAATATTTAATAATTAAAAAATATAAAAAAAATGTTATCAATTATCGATATCACAAATGTTATATTTCAAGATAAAGATATAAATCAAAAATATGGAAAATATAAAAAATATATAATCGATATAATTAACGAAGAGAATAAAACTTTTGAATTTAATTTACATTTTATATTTGATAAACTAAAATATATGTTTTACGTTAATTTGTTATATTTGAATAATAATCTAATAAATATCTATGAATTCTATGTAAAATATTGTGATATTGATAGAACAAATTTAGATATGATAATTGAATTGAGAAATAAATTCAAAAATAATAAAGAATTATATACTGAAAAAATAAATATATTTATTAATAATAATAATTATGATAATTCATTAAAAACAATATCTATTATATATGATCAATATTTATATAAATATATAAAATTATATAAAAATATAGATTGTTTTTATATTTGTTCACATTTTCAATATATATTATTAAAAATGTTCGATACTTCAAATTACGATAAGTCTAAGTTTGATGAATTATTTAATAAAAAATATACGAAAATATTTAAAAATATATTAATTGAAATCGAAATAATAAAATTCAAATGTGAATAAATATTTAGATACAAACAATATATCTTCTGATATACTTGAATTTATATTGTCGAATGTGAAAATAAAAGATGAATAATTTTTAAAAATATTTGGTGTATGAAAATCACAACTATTAAATTAAAGTTCTTCACAATTATTTAAAATATTATCTCTTACTTTCATTAATATAATTCCCATCATATTTTTACCAATAAGTATGTCGTTTTTAATCATTCCTCCCCAAAAACTACTTTTTTTCAATTTATGTAATCTTTCAGCCGAACGATCGAATTCAAGTAAATATACATTATCTGTATCTTTTAATAAATTACGTAATTTTTCATTTTGGTTATATTTTAATGTTAAAATAAATGTCCATATTGGTTTTATAATATTTTTATATGTATAAAATTCATTATTATAATTAATGTCGTCAATAGTCAATCCCAATTTTTTCTTATAAATTTTATTAACAACCATTTTTGGAACAATACCAACCATATCTTTTTTTATCCAATATTTAGATTTTTGTTCAGCTTTATCCATTTTATTGTAGTTTTTATCTTTTCTACTATATTGAGGAACGACTTTTGAAAAAAAATCAATCGTTGGATAATTAAATTCACCATTCGATAAAAACATTTTAAATGTTTCGATATTTTTTGATTTTAATGATTGCTAAAAGTGTTCACTTGATGAATATTTTATTGTTTCGAATTCTTCTAACCATGTATTAAAATAGGGACAAATCAAATCGATTTCTTCCGGAATTTCCATATTATAATTTATAACAATTTCCGATTTGTAAAAATTACTAAATTTATGATAAGGAAATTTTGAATTCGAATTGAATTTTATATAATTATCATACATTTTTCGTTAAAATATATTAATCAATATTATTTTTCAAAATTATTTGTTTTTTTAAATTAAAAGATGTTTAATAATTTAAATCAAATATTATTTACCAAATATTCAAATATTGAATTGATAACATTAAATTATTTATCAAATTTTAAATTTAAAGAACAAAAATATGTAAATATAGGATATTTGTATAATAGTTTGTATTTTTTAGATACAAGTATTAATATTGAAGATTATAATAATTTAGAAATATTGAAAAGATTTTCAAAATTAGAAGATGAATTTACATTTAATAACGTATATCGGAAAATGTATAATGAAGTTTCATATGAATTATTTGTAAAGTTATTTAAAAAAAATATTAGAATTCAAGATTTGATGAAAATATTACGTTGTAATAAATTTGAATATTCGGTATTAGATTTCATATTTAATAAAGTTTTATTAAAATGGAAGAAAGATAAATATTTAGATTTTTTTGAATTGTTTTCAGACGAAGATGATGATATATATTTACCTTCTAAATATTATCTAAAATTTAGGTCTGAATTTTTTAATTACGAATATTCGAATGTATTTATGCATACGATGTTTAAAATTATCGATTTAATTAAATCTAATTCTTTTAATGATATGAAAGTACATGAAGAGAAAAATGAAAATTGTTTTATCGAACTTCCTTTCGATATATTATCGAGATATATAAATATAGATTGTATAAAAATATATTCCTATAACTTCGATTCAAATAAAGATTTTATATTGAAATATAATGGTTGTAATAATAAAATAATCGAATATTCGATTATTCAAGATTACTATAGTGACTTAAAATTTAGAAAATTGGAACATAATTATAAATCGAGAATATCAAAATTTGAAAATATTATAAATAGATATTATGGAATCGATTCAAAATATATTAATAAATTTAATTCCCAGCTGGAATTTATTAAATCATATAAAAATAAACTTAATTTTGAAATTATATTTTTAATTTGTAATTTAGATATTTTAAACGATGTAATTAAATTATATTTTAACAAATATCAAAAACCAAAATTTAGAATGTGTATGTTAAATATGGAATTTATTGAATACGAAAAATTTCAAAAATTGAGAAAGTTAGAATTTGATTATGAATCAGGATATGATTTTATATTTAATATGGATTATATAAAAGATGTTAAGTCAGAGTATCAGTGTTAATTTTTAAAAATTTACAAAATAATAATTTTCGTTATTTCAAGTTTAGTTATGTGATCAAAACAATCACGATTTTTTATTTCTTTTATCATATTCTTCACACATTTTTTTCCATATTCAATATTAATTTTCATTTTATTAAAATCATAGTTTTTAAGTTTAACGATATTATCATCATACGATTCTGAATCTTCACTTATGTTTTCATAACAATATCCGTATTCATACAAAAATCTTAATAATCCATCAATTGCTTTATCCCAATTTAAATAATATTCTTCGAATGTATCATATTCCATAGCTTGACTTGTACAACATCCTTCACTTGCACAAAAATTTTGATAATATAATTTATAAATTTCCATTTTTTTAAAAATTATATAAATATATATATTTGATGTTTATTTTAGAATTGAATATAATATCTATTTATTAATAAGAGATATATCAAAATATAAACCGAAAAATGTATTATTTTCAAAAATAATTGAAATTAAAAATGGAAATTAATTATGTCTAAATTACTAGAAAATGCAAACAGATGTAAGATATTAATCAAGAAAATATTTAGAAAATTATTGGATAATGAAATGCTTGATAAACATCGTAAATATTTTTATTATATAGAATATATATATATGCGTAAATGTAAAAGGTTTGAATCTCTATCTATAGATATGTGTTCTAAAAATAAAAAAATTCATTCTACAATCATATTTTATATATATTACGCAGATAATGAACAAGATATTATAAGATTACATATGAATAAAACTAAAGTTAATAAATATTATAATATTGTATATTCTACCGATTTAAAGTACATATTACCATTAACTAACAAATATTTTAAAATATTTACAAATTCTGAAAATACATTTAATAATAGTATAACATCAGGTAAATTTTATTATTATGAAGATATAGCTCATAGAAAAATTAAAATCAGTATGAATCCGAACTTATATTTTTATGAAATATCTAATTTAGAATTATTGTTAAAACATTTTTAAAAATTCATAGAATATATTTTATTGATAGAATAATCAATATTATCTAAAAATGAAGTTCGTTGTTCAGGATTTTGAAGTTTTCGACCTAATTCTATCATAGTATCATACATTTCTTTACATTTATTTTCCAAATCTATATAATATTGATTAATTTCATATTTTGCATTAATATAAATGGTATTTTGTTTAGATAATTCACCAATTATATCATTTGGATATAAATACTTATCGTTCAAATAAAATGACATTTTATTTCGATAAAGTCCTAATCGTTGACAATACACCATCATCATCTTTTTAATTTTACTATTTTCATTTATACTAAAATATACTTTTCTATTATCACGCATTATAATTACAGTTCTCTTCATTTTTTTATCAATCCATAAAATCATTTTTGAAAATATAAAAAATAATATGAATTTAAATAATGATAAAGAAATTTATTACTGATGTATAATATTCTTTCCTGAGGACGATAATATTGAAAAACTAATATTTATTAAATTCTAAAATCAAGATTAGAAAATATGTAAATTTATATTAATACCCATTTTGTAATTTTTAAAAATTACATATTATATGTATAATTCCATTCGTCCGTTCCATTATCAAATCTCAAATACTCTTTTTTAACATTATAATATAAGAAATATTCACTGTCGTTTATTATGATTTTATCTAATTCTTCCTTAATAGAATTGATCATTTCTAAATATCCTCCACGATGATCGTATTCTGGATATTCGTTATCAGAAACAAGACAACTTTTATAATTAAAAATATTATCTTCACTGTTCATATATACATCAATAAACACTTCATCATCTTTTTGATATAAACTCATATCAATATCATATTTTACATCGAATTGATACGATAGTGTAATAAAATCGTCTTTAATATAAGAACAAACTATATTTTTAAGTAAATCTACACTTGGAAATTTTTCTTCATATTCTTCGATCTCACTATTGTAAAATTCATATAAATTTAGAAAATCACATTCAGTATTACGAAATAGTTCGTTTATTTGTTGTTTTGTAAATATACTTGACATTAAGGATTTTTTAAACATAAATAAATCAATTTTTAAAATAATAATATTTCTAAATTTGATAAATATAAAATTGTATTTTTTAGGTGGAATTTTCCAACATTGAAATCCATATCTAGTTCAATATTAACATTAAAGAAATGAGAAGAGATATGAATTTTAATAATGTAAAATTTGACGAAGTAGATTAAATCTTTTTAAAAAGTATTGTACATTATTTTTTTATTAACAATAATATTTATTTAATTTAAAAAAAAATAAAAAATGTTATTATCAGATAAACAATGTTATGGTATAATGGAAATCATTAAAGATATAATATCCGATATTTTTGAAAAATTAGAATTTGATGATAAATATAATTTTATCATAAAATTTAGAGCGATAAAATGTAATATCAAACAAAATATAAGTTATATTACTATTATATTATGTTCTTCTAAAAATAAATTTGATAGAATTAATGTAATATTAACATGTAAAGAAAATTTAATAATAAATTATAAAATACAACGTAAAACTACATACGTTGGTATCGAATATAATATACAAGATAAAATAAATTTAATATATAATATAATCGGATTACCAAATAATATAATTAGATTACCAAATAATATAATTAGATTACCAAATAATATAATTAATAGATCATTTATGATTATGAGAAAAGAGTTAAACAAAATCGATTTCATTATTGGATGTTATAGAAGAAAAATAAAAATAAATAATTATTTAAATAAAATTTCTAATTTAGAATTGTTATTAATTTTTTAAAAATATAATGTAAGATTTGTTATAAATTATGTTGTTTTAACAAATTAATTTAAATTTAAAAAAAATAAAACATGTCAGAATTATTATATTATATTAACGAATTATGTATAAAAATACTTGAAATGATAAATGTAGAAATTTTATATTATAATTATATAATAAGTTTTAATATTTATGATAAAAATAATATATCGTTTAAAGTTTTACAAAGATATAAAAATAAACAATATAAATATATAATAAAATTTATAGTAGACGAATCTAAAAAAATAATATTTGAAACTTGTTATTTAGGCACATATAAAATAAATCATAAATATAAATGTACACGTTATATTTCTTATCCGTTAATGGGTTTAGAAGTCGAAAATACGAACAATTGTAAAACATTAAAAAAATCATGTAAATTAATTATTGAAGATAATTATAATGCATGTTTGGATTTAATAGATAATATTTTATTATTAGATAATATTTTATTATCAGATGATAGTTTATCTATTCAAAATAAATATAGTATAGAAAATAATCTTAAAATGGAATGTTCAACGTTAGTTATAAATGATAATTGTGTTAAATTCGATTCTTTAATGTATGATAATACAAATTTAAATTTAATTTTATTTGACTATTTATTTAATAATAATTTTTAAAAAATTAATCAAAATAAACAAAAATGTCATTTTATAATGTACAATATGGAGAAAATCCAAATTCGAATAAAATATTGAAATTTTTAATCTAACAAAAGATGATATTCTAAGATATAGAGGTGCGTATTCTAATGGTAAGTATTTAGTAATAAGAACAGGTGGTAATAATAGAGAATATCATGAAGAAGAAATTGAATATCTTCAAGGATATTTAAAATATATAGAAGATAAATATGATAATAAATATGCAAAATTTCGTTTCGATATAACTGGATTTATGTAATTATCTAGTTTTTAAACATTAAAAATATATATTTTATTTATGTTATAAATATTAAAAATATATATTATCTAGATTTTTGAACAAATTATATTCCATATTTTTAAAAACTAATTTATTTTTTAATTATATTTGCTAATAAATCCATATCAACCGGAAATCTATCTCCTTTCTCATCTATAATAATTTTTGTATTATCTAATCCATCTCCACCATATTTACCTAAATAATAATAAGTACCTCCATCGTCTCGTATTGCATTTCCATTTAATTCAGACTTTGTAACATTATCATATATCTTTGAAGATGAATTTGCAGATCCAGTAGTAGGAATGGATGAATGTCTTTTGTATATTGCAATAGTTGCAGCTCTCGACATTGGTAAATTATTTCTTAATAAATAACCATCTAAAAAAGAATAAATACAATATGAGATATGTGTACTATCAAAAAAACCTTTTTTCTTATTAAGTTGATTATAATATATTTCAATATTTCCTGAAACATAAATTAGTCCAATTAAATATATCATTTGTTTAAAATTCAATTCTTTACCTTTTGTACCAGATTTATAATATATGTCTACTTTTTTACTATTCATATAAGGTTCTAATTTTTTTATAATTTCATTTGTTCTTCTAACTAATATTTCTGAAATTTTAGATTTAAATTGATTTATGTTTATATCTTTAAATTTATTATATAATGTATTTAATTCGTAGTTTATTAGTGATAGTTCATTAAATTTAATATCATTTATTTTTTCAGAATAATTTACATAATCTTCTAAATTTCCTACTAAACCTGATAACGAAAATGTATAATTCGTGTACATATAACTTCTATGCACAATTCTATTTAAATATATTATAAATTCGTAACCTGCTTTTACATCAATAAATGAATTTTTATTATAATTTTGAGTAACAATATAAGTTATAATACCACTTCTTAAAAACTTTATCATGCTATCATTATATTCTTTATCTATTAAAATTCCATCTTTTATTATAGTTTGTTTTCCATAATAATAATCAAATAATTTTGGTAATGAAAAAGAATATAAAAATGTACCCGGAATAATATTTTCAATATATTCTTCAAATATTTTTGATAATTTGTTTGATAATATATAAAATCCTTTTAAATCAGAATTATATTCGAAATCTTTATGTAAATAATATTTTTTATCTTTATTAATTTCTTTTTCATTATGATTTAAATATTCTTTTGATAAAGATTTAAAAAAATTATCGTTTATTAAATTTAATAATTTAAATTTTGTATTAATATTAATATTATTTAAAATATTTTCATCGATGTTACCTTCATATATCGTATATGGATAATTATACGTATCGTCATATATTATATTGATATCATTTAAAATATCAACTAATTTTACAGAATTTTTAACAATATTAAAATATTTATTTATATTGTATTCAATTAGACTAATATCTTTAATATCGTAATAATAATTCATCAAAAATATAGATTTTTTAATTGGAATATTATCACTAAACAAAAAATATTTTTGTTTTAATGTTTTATGTTCTATTGCTTTATCAATAATATCATCCCTTAAATTATTTACAGATGATAATAATGTAGTATAATTATTATCCATATAGTGTATATTATCTTTTTTAACAATTTTAAATAATTCGTAAATTTGTAAAGAACTAGGTCTTGGTTCACTTATCAAACTTATATTTCTGAAAAATTCAGACACTGAAAAATTTCTTTTTTTTAGTAATAGATATACTCCTAATCTTACAGTATTTGCTATACTAATATAAACACTTCCATTTTCTGAATTTATTATTTTTGAAATATCGTAATATTTTTGAGATAATTCATTAACAGATTCTATAGTTTGTGGAACTATCATATTTGCTTCGTCTCCATCAAAATCTGCATTTAAAGGTGATGTTAATAAAACAGGTATTCTAAAAGTTCCATCTGAAGTATCTATTATTATTTTACCATTTTTATATTTCTTATGAGGAAATATTTTAGAAATTTGTATACTTCCACCATTTGTAATTGGTTGTCTTGTAATCATTACATAATCTTGTTCTTTCATTTGTCTATATATATTCATACCAACATTTAATCTTCTACGATAAAAATAACCTCCAATAGAATTTTTTGGTCTTTCTCCAAATATTTTACCAACTTTCATCAATTTTTCTAAATCTTCTATATTATCAGATCTAACTTCATCTGGATATGGTGTAGATTCCATAAATACTTTAGGAATACCAACATAATCTAGATCTCCGTTATGAGAACCTAATACAGCTCTTCCAGTTGTTGGAGTTTTTTGTGCTGCTAATCCATATAATAAAGAATTTTTTCCTTTTATTTTATCAACAATATTATCAGTTTTTTCAAATGTTGCTCCTGTTCTCGTTTTTCCACCATATATAAGTTCATATACTTTTTTAGTTATATCTTGTGAAGTTGCACCTTCTGAAGAAAGTGTAAATATTCTCATATATATAATTGTAAATGGATTTGGTTTTATGTTACCAGATATTGTAATATTAGATCGATATCGATATGGCATGACCATTAAAATATCAGTTATGATATCTTCAATTGAAAGATTTGGATCTATATTTAACATATGTAATGTTTCTCGTCCAATAATATTTCCTTTATTTCTTATTCCTTTTAAAGCATTTTTTATTTCACTATATTTCATTTCATGATATTCATCTTCTTCGCCTTTTTCAGTATGAAATTTATATACAAATTGATATTTATTTATTAATTCTGGTTTAAGAAAAATTTTTATTTTTGTATTTCCATCGTATGTATCATGGCCACATATTACAAGATTATCTTCTTCATCTAATCTATGAGTGTGACAATATTTTATTGATTTTTGACGTTTCTTAACTTCATTTATAAATTTCGATATAGAATTTTCATCTTCTTCTACAATATATTTGGCATTATATATATCTTGTCCAATATAAGGTTTTGAACAACTCATGCAAAATATTGATAATATATTATATAATTCGCTTAAATATACTGGATTTAAATAAGAATTGGATGTTTTAATATATTTCATATGATTTGCATTACATAATCTTATATTAGTGTTACAAATAGAACATAATTTATCTGGCTCTTCTTCAATTTCCAATTTATTTATTATTTTACCATTACTATTTTTTGTTTTTGCAAGAGCTAATTTATCTCTGTCAGACATTAATACAATATTATATTCCTTTATACGTGTACCTTTTGTTTCAAAATATTTGAATAAAGAATCAATAGAACTCATTTCTTTTTTTAAAAAAAATTAAATAATTTAATTATTATTAATTTTTGAATATATTAAAGATATATCATCTTTTATAATAATATAGTTTTTATTTTGTAAATCTAAATCATAATAAAATTCACATATATTTTTCATTATTATATTTTCTTCAACATATTTATTTATTTTTATTATTTGATTTGAGTCGTTTATAGTACTGTTATTCGTAGTATTGTCGTTCATAGTACTGTTATTCATTTTTTGTAATTCGAATAATATATATTTGATAATTTTATATATATTAATAAAATAACTATTTAACAATAAATCAAAATTAATTATTTCATTTTTTCTATTTATATCATTTTCGGGAATCGAAGAAATAATATTAGTATTTCTATAAAATTTTCTGTATTTATTTTGTTCTTTGTTCAATTTTTTTGAGGAAGATTTAAATATATAATTATAAAAGTTAAATTCTTTGTCTAAATAATCGTAATATTGTTTATTTTTTTCTATTTTACAATTAATAGTCTCAATTTTAATTTTATTTTTATTAAAATTTATATATTTTTTTTCAAAAAATGAAATATATTTTTCTTCTTTATTTTCAAATTCAACAAATTCTTTATTATTATTTTCAAGATCATTTTCGAATCTATTAATATTAAGAATAAAAAAATAAAATAAATTTGTTAAATTTTCAAAATCTTTTATTTTAAAAATATTTTTACTTTTAAAATAATAAAATATAATAAGATGATGAAATTTAAAATCTTTTTTCTCTTGATAAAAATCATATATTGTTTGTGTTATATCAATATTTGTTTTAAATATCTCGATAAATTTTAAATTCATTTTTTTTGTTTTATTTTTTAAAAATTATTATATTTATTCATCTTCGTCTTGTATATCGTTTTCATTATTTGGTGGATACAACCATTTATTTTTATCGTTAGATTTTTCTGAATATAATTTATTATTAATATTCTTTTTAAATTTCCAACCAATAAGTCCATCGTCATTTTCATTACCATTGTTACATATACCAATTATCTCGTAACTAAATACATCATATGATACTTTTTTAATATTTATTCTACTTTGATTATCATCGAATGCAAATTTAGACCACACTTCATTAATAGATATATTCTTACCTTTACATTTTTCCATACAATTAAATACAAAACGTTGTATTTGGTTATTATTTAATAAATATTTATCTGTTCTTAGTTCAACAAAATATGGCGTAGTATGTTTATCAGAAGAAGCATCCTTTATACAATATTGTACTAATACCCAAGTAGCTGCATATGCTAAATTTTCTAAATTATTTTGAAAATTCTCATCCATTTCAAAATAACCTTGTTCGAATAATCTATCGTTATATTCGTCATCAGTTTCATATTCATCACCATTTTCATTTACCAATCTTTTTATAAGTTCACCAAATTGTTTGTCTTCTTTTTTAACAAATTTACCAATACTCGGACAAACTTTCATTCTTTGTTTACAAGCCTTATCGTAGTTAGATAATCTAGGAACTTTATTGCAAAAACTTAATGGAGTCCAACTAGATTTTATTTTTTTACCATTTTCGTTACAAAATCTAGCAAATATAGTTTCATTTCCAGATATAATTTTAAATGTATTATCTGGAATTTCCAAATTTGTCGATGGTTCACATAATGTTAATAATTTACATCGATCGAGATATGCATTTTCAGGAGATGGACCTCCACTTTTCCTAAAAAAATCATCACATTTACACCCATGATGATATGTTCCCATTATCATAGCAAGTAAATCGGTTTGAGTAGTTTTACCTTCATCTCCAGCACCAGTTATAAATCTGAATTCTTTATGTGAATTACCAGAAATAAATATAGATCCAAATCCCTTTAACATATAATCTCTATAGTTAATATCATTATTATGACAACCAGAAGCATAACATTTGTCCATCCAATTCATAAAATCTTTAACATCTGTATCTTCCCAATCATATTCTATAAATTCTATTCCAGAATATTTTGTTATATAATCTTGTGGAAGTGGATCTCTTTTAAAATAAAATCCTTTTTCTGCAAATAAAAAATCTACAATTTTTCCATTAAAATTCATACAGTAATAATCTCCAGTATCTTTTGTATTAAATTCAGAATCATATATTATATCACATAGTACTTTTCTAACACCTTCTCTGAATGAACTTTTACTAAATTGTCCTTTTAAAGCTTTATCAAATGTTTTTATTTTGATAAAACTATCATCATCTATTGCATTCGTAACGATCTTATTCATTATTTCATATCTAAATTTTTTGAAAAAATTACCAACTATTTCTTGCGGACCTCCGTTTTTTTTCCATATTCCTAATTTTGTATCAAATATGCAC
>SDBT01011252.1_pt1 | contig 14413 bp, 12 predicted proteins | sample 2277101 | NCBI WGS metagenome assembly SDBT01 (sample SAMN10404973, study PRJNA504765) | marine sediment metagenome | isolation source: marine sediment core GS10_PC15, 103 cmbsf | place: Arctic Ocean: Southern Knipovich Ridge | collected 2010
GCGCTTGCTGATTACGACCTTTGTGCTCATAATCTACGAATTATCTTCCGGTGTACCACAAACCAATTCCTCCAAACGCCTTCATCAGAGAATATTCCTGTTCGCCTCATACCAATCTATCGTCGCCTTAAGCCCTTCATCGAAGGAGGTTTTGGCCTCGAAGCCGAAGTACTTCTTTGCTCGCGATACGTCCAGTCGTCGCCTTGGCTGGCCGTCCGGCTTGGAACTGTCCCAGCGAATCTCGCCACCAAAGCCCGTTATCTTCGCAATCTTTTCCGCCAGCTCCTTTATTGTTATTTCAAATCCGGCACCAATGTTAACCGGCTCAGGGCCGTTGTAATGTTCAGTCGCCAGCAGAATACCCTCAGCGGCGTCGGCGGCATAAATAAACTCGCGAGAAACACTTCCAGTCCCCCAGCAGTCAATATACTCTGCGCCAATATCGAGAGCACCAACGCATTTCTTTATCAACGCAGGTATCACGTGACTGCTGGCAGGGTCAAAATTGTCACCGGGCCCGTAAAGATTTACCGGCAGCAGAAATATCGAATTAAAACCATATTCAGCCCGGTAAGCCTGCGACTGGACCAGCAGCATCTTCTTAGCTAATCCGTATGGTGCGTTGGTCTCCTCCGGATATCCATTCCACAGCTCTTTTTCCTTAAACGGTACAGGCGTGAATTTCGGATAGGCGCAGACCGTACCAATCGCCACGAACTTCTCAATGTTTCGCAGTCTGGCCTGCTCGATGAGCTGGACACCCATCATCAGATTTTTGTAGAAAAACTCGCCCGGATGTTCGCGATTGGCACCTATGCCGCCGACAACCGCCGCCAGGTGAATAACAATATCCGGCTTCATATCTTCATACATCCGAACAATATCATTTATGTCAACCAAATCGTAGTCTTCAATTTTGGGCACGAGAATGCTCTTGCAGCCGCGATTTCGAAGCCCTTCTAAACAATAGCCGCCTAAAAAACCCGCCCCGCCGGTAACAACAACTCGCCTGTCCTCGAAAAAACCGCTCATTATCACTCCTTTTCGTGGTCTCTTAATATCTTTTCATGCTCAGCAAGCTTCATATCCGCATCCGTCATCATTTTCGCAAGAGCTTTGAATGTAACCTTTGGCTGCCAGTTGAGAACCTTCCTCGCTTTACTTGAATCACCCAGCAGAATATCGACTTCCGTTGGCCTGAAATATCGCGGGTCAATCTCGACGTACTTGTGCCAATCCAAATCAAGATAGCCAAAGACCTCATCTAAAAATTCACGCACCGAGCGAGTCTCGCCTGTTGCTATCACATAGTCGTCGGGTTTGTCCTGCTGCAGGATAAGCCACATCGACTCGACGAAATCGCCCGCAAATCCCCAGTCACGCTTTGAATCCAGATTGCCCAGGTACAGTTTATCCTGCAGGCCGAGCTTGATTCGAGTCGCTGCTCGCGTTATTTTCCTCGTAACAAACGTCTCGCCGCGCCTCGGCGATTCGTGATTAAACAAAATACCATTGCACGCAAAGAGCCCGTAAGCCTCCCGATAGTTCACCGTTTGCCAAAAGCTGTACACCTTCGCACAGCCGTATGGACTCCGCGGATAAAACGGCGTCTTCTCCGTCTGAGGACTCTCAACAGCCTTGCCGTACATCTCGCTGCTGGAGGCCTGATAGAACTTCGCCGGCTTTTTCATCATGCGAATCGCCTCAAGCAGCCTAAGCGTCCCGAGTGCATCGGTATTAACCGTATAAATGGGCATATCAAAGCTTACCCGAACATGACTCTGGGCGCCGAGATTATAGACCTCATCCGGCTGAATCTCATTCATAATTGTCGACAGGTTACCCCCGTCGGTCAAATCCCCGTAAACCAGTCTAAGTTTCGGCTGTTCGTGCGGGTCTTTATACAAATGGTCTATCCTGCTTGTGTGAAACGACGAGCTTCGCCGTAGCACACCCCAGAGATGATAACCTTTTGCCAACAAAAATTCCGCAAGATATGAACCATCCTGCCCCGTAATACCGGTAATCAATGCCTTTTTCATAATGTTCCGCCTTATTTAACAAACAGTTACCATCAATCCTGAGTCTCCGGCATACCTCTAAGGCTGGTAGAGAACGGTGTCCGTGACCGGGATGCAGCGCAGTTTTTCACTCAGCGGATGGTTCGCCAAGTACGACCGATGGATAAATATAGACCTATCAAAATGCTTATAGGGACCATCGACCAAAAAAAGGTATTCCGTTCGGAAGATGGGATGATTCAGTAGATTCTCAGACATTTGCGTGCGCCAGCTACCAACAATCCACTTCCTTGGCACGCCCCCTAAGATTTTCCGGGCTGAGAGGTAGCCTTCGATAATGTCAGGGCGTCTTTCCAAAACATAAGCCATATCCGTCTTGGAATCCGGTGGACCGTTTGGATCGAAACGCCCATAGTGGGCAATATTGGGGTCGTTAAGCCCAAGAATATCAATATGGACAGCGTCTACTACAAAGGGAAGTTCCCCGCCAAAACTGCTGGCAATGACGGTATTAGAGTCTGTTATTTGTGCTAACCAGAGATAGTACTCATTATGGGGAGCATGGATGAGACTCGGATAGTGTTTCATACCACTGGCAACATCCTTAAGCATCCTGCCTCCCTGTATATGAAGTATTTGGTAATTGACTGCCAATAGTGTGATTGTAAGTAACACGAAGCGCATCGGCCGTGGTCCAGGAATCATGTTTACCATACCAGTAGCAAGCAAGAGCGCTAAGAAGGGCATCAGGTGCAACATGTGCCGCCAGTAAGGAAAAGCTGCGCCGTTGTCACCGCCAACTCTGACAATGTAGAAAGCGTAACCGACCACAAAGACCATGAGAAAAACCAGAGATAGATTCTTTCTAAGACCCTTTCTATACACAGACAAGACGCAGAAGCAGACAGTTAAGCAAAGAATAAAAGACCACAGTTGGTGGTAATTGCTCCAGCTCATTACAGACTTTATACCATACCTAAGATGCATAATCCCCGCACCAGTAACCTTGGCATAGTACGTGTTTGGAAAAACTTGGCCAAATACCACAAGGCGAAAACCGGTCAGGGTAAGAAAAGTGGTAATCGCCGCAGCCATGCCCAGAAACGCCGGCCGGATAGGCTGTTTAGCTTGCCACCGCCGTAAGAGATGCAGCACACTGCATGCAACTGCAAATAACAGTCCCTCCGGACGCATCAAAACCAGAGCAACCTGAACAACCATAATCAAGATAACTCTTTCCGTCAGCAGCGGCACTAACAAGCTCAGGGATACCAACAGCGCAAAAGCTATAGTTTCCATCCCTGAAGTAGAATACCAAGATAAAGGTAGATAAAAAGCCAAAATCAGGGATGCAAATATAAAAACATCTCGGTGCTGACCCAGTGGAGTGTCTTTTGTTGCCAGGTCACTTTTACGTATTAGTGGGAAGAACAGGTATAGCAAACTAAGAGCCAGGTGAGAAGCAATTCCAAATACCTTGGTGAGAGTTGCTATTTGCAAATTGAGCGGCTCGGCAATAGCCATCATCGACATCCACAGAACTGAGGTATAACCCTCGACCTTCTCGCCATTTGTATTCCAGGCACCAAATCCATAACCCTCTGCTAAGTGTTGAGAATAGCGAAAGGCAATGAAAGAGTCTTCCAAAGTCTGGGGGTAGAAAAGCAAATCTATGGCCAAGACAAGAAAGACCATCAATACAGCAATGATGAGCACCTCACGCGTAAAACACTCGTCTTTGTTTTCTACTTTACTAGCAACCTTCGAAGCCATGCGACTTTCCTCTTTGCAAGAACAAACACATTCCGACAAATTTTCACTTAACTTTACACCCAACCGGCCGATATTACAAAAAAATTAAAGCTAAGCTGTACTATGCCGGTGACAAGCGAAAGCATTGTGACACTATCTTGAGCCGGCGATGTATTTTTGTGTGCAGGGCGTAATACCAAGGCCAGCTCCGAACCCACCGCTCTTCCACCTACTTAAAACTTTTGATAATCACCTGCAGCATTTCGCTAAGGCATGTGCTGGGCTCCCAGCCAATTGCTTCTTTGATTCGCTCCAGACCCGGCACACGACGCATCATATCCTCGATAGGCCTTCCGTAGGCCGACTCGTAGGAAATAAATTCCTTTTTGCTTTTGCTGCCGGTCATTCCGATAATTTTATCAGCGAGAGCTTCGATAGTAATTTCTTCTGTTGAGCCGATGTTATATACCTTTCCCGCCGACTCTTCGCAATTCATCAGGCCGATAGACGCTTCGACTACATCGGCCACATAGCAAAAGCAGCGCCTCTGTTGGCCTGTGCCGTATATCAAAACCGGCTCATTCTTTAACGCTCTTTGAACAAAGCGAGGCACCACCATTCCATATTGGCCCGTTTGCCTCGGCCCTATTGTATTAAAAAACCTGCCGACTACTACCCTCAGGCCATACTGTTGATAAAAGGCCAGTGCAAGAAATTCGTCTATCGCCTTACTGCAGGCGTACGACCACCGCGATAAACTTGTGCTGCCCAGCACAATATCGTCATTCTCACGGAATGGAACAGATTCGTTTTTGCCGTAAACTTCACTGCTCGAGGCAAGCAGAATTTTTCTGCCGAATTTATTTGCAATATCCAGCACCACTTCGGTGCCGCCGATATTGGTCTCTATCGTATGAACCGGCTTCTCGGCTATCAGACTAACACCGACAGCCGCAGCCAAATGAAAGACCGATTCGTTCCGCTCTACCAGGGTCTCCATCAGCTCGACATCGAGGATGTCACCTTCAACAAAATCAAAGCTGCAATGTCCCTTGAAACTTTCGATATTTTTTAGACTGCCGGTGCTGAGATTATCAATAACAGACACCTTATGACCTTCTTTCAGCAGCCGCTCTACTAGATGAGAACCGATAAAACCCGCCCCACCTGTAACTAATACTTTCATACAATACCTGTATTAACTATGAATAACAGTCAATTTGCTTAGACTCTGTCCCCGTCGGTTGCGCCGGAAGAGGCAAAATCCGGCCCGGATACTGCTGGCAGCTTTTCCCAGCCGCTCTCTTTAAGAAAAATCAGTCCGGCACCAAAACTGCATTCGGCCCCACAGCTACGGGGTCGTGGATTACAATGCGGTCTTGGTGCGGGACTAATTCTATCATAAGTATCGGCAAATCAAGAACATAGCTTTAGTAAAGACAGCTTGCGGCAAGTAACCTCCGCCGATTTTACGTTAAAAACTATACGCTGCCAGAGCCCGGAAAGTTCGTAATGCACAAGCCACTGCCATTTTGTAATACGTCGCAAAATAAAGTTCCACAACTCACCAGCAAGGTCAAAAATAGCCTTTTTATCGGACAATCTTCTTGCGATATCCCTGGTCTCATTGCCGCCTCGCCCGTTGTTCTGTCATCCCGAATCTGCCTTCTACAACTTTTACTTATCGAACAGACCACGAAACTTCCCGTGCCGAAACCATTATTCGCACGATACATCCATCTGTGCATTCGGTCTGTTGGCGGCTGTCCATCAATTTGCCAAATACAAATTGCCATTCTAAAATTCAATAAGGATGTTGAAATGATGTGCCTTCTGCGACAAATTTTATTCTTTGCTCTGTTACCCGTAATACGAGCAGTAAGTCTTATCGGTTTCCCACACGGTTATGCAATGCAAGGCTGCCTCCTCGAATTTACCCACGATTCTTTCCCATGCGAAAACCACGATATTTTCCACGGTAGGGTTGGTCTTGCCAAACTCAGCTATCTCGGCATTCAGGTTCTTGTGGTCAAGAACGCTTATAATTTCTTCATCCACTATTCTTTCAAAGTCACTAATGCGCAAGCTACTCTTCTCTGCCGGTACCTTTACCGTAACCTCAACAACATAATTATGACCGTGGCCGGCAGGGTTCGCACATTTACCGAAAAGCTCCAAATTCCGCTCATCCGAAAAATCCTCGTTCCAGAGCCTGTGCGTCGCTGCAAATTCAAATTTCTCGCTAAAATAAAGCATCCTGCAATCCTCGCCGTCAACCGCCACCTCTCTAAAAGGATTCAGCTTCAAAGTCAGTTTGCTCATCCTCGCCGCATCGAACTTATCGACTAATTGCCCCCAGCACGACCTTAAAAGTTCGGCTATTCCAAAAAGGTTGATGTGTTTGCCCAGGCGAAAATCTTCTTTTATTCGCCTCGCAAAAATCGGCACAACGAATTCGCGAACGGCCCTGTCAATATCGACTATATTAACGACAAATCCCGTAGCCGGCTCAACCTCGCCGGACAGCTCCACAGATAACTCGAAAAATATTGATAACCCTTCCCCCGCAGGCTCAGATGCGTAAGAATTAAAACCTTTGCTTTCTTCCGGCAGGAAAGGATTAATCGAAAATCGAACCTGTCTTGTCAGTTTGTGCATAAGCAGAACCTTTTTACCCGCTGCCGGCATGCATCAGGCCCAAAACCTCGCTTCGGCTTTTAGGGTCTCTCTTGAATATCCCCCGAAGTGCCGATGTCACCATCACCGAGCCGGGCTTCTTAATCCCACGAATGCTCATACAGCTGTGTGATGCCTCCAGCACTACTGCAACGCCCTTCGGTTTCAGGCTGCTCATTATAAAATCGGCTATCTGGTCCGTAAGCCGTTCCTGAACCTGCAGCCGGCGGGCAAAGCAATCCACCACACGAGCCAGTTTGCTCACACCAACCACCACGCCGGCCGGCAGGTACGCAACATGCGCCGAACCGATAAATGGCATCAGATGATGCTCACAAATACTATAAAAAGGTATGTTACGCAGCAGAACTATCTCGTCGTAGTTTTCGGAAAAGACACTGCGAAGATGCTCTTTAGGGTCCTCACGCATCCCGCCTAAAAGTTCAGCGTACATCTTCGCCACCCGTTGCGGCGTCCCCTTCAGTCCCTCACGCCCAACATCTTCACCTACTGCCAGAAGTATCTCCGTAACCGCTTTCTCAATCCTCTCGATATCAACACTTCTCTTGTGCTTATCACTCATACCGCACACTTTCTTTTTTACTTTTTACTTTTTACTTCGTCTTCACAACATTCATCAAATACGTTGTCAACAACCTCACGCCGAACCCGCTCGAGCCTTGTGCTGCAAATTCCGTCGCCTTCTCGAAGGTTTCCATACCTGCAATATCCAGATGTGCCCATTTTCTCTCGCCCACGAACTGTCTCAAAAATGCCGCTGCTGTGCACGCACCGCCCCATTTGCTGCCGGTGTTTTTCAAGTCGGCTATCTTGCTCTTCATCTCTTCTGCGTACTCATCACCGCTCGGCATAGGCCAGACCTTCTCGCCGCTGTTTTTTGACGCCGTTTGCAATTGTTTTATCAGCCTCTCGTCATTGCCCATCAAACCGGCCATATGTTTGCCGAGCGCAACCCTGCAGGAACCGGTCAGTGTCGCTATGTCAATTATAACATCACAGTTTTCTTTATCAGCATAGCTAAATGCGTCGCACAATATCATCCTTCCCTCGGCATCGGTATTCTGCACCTCAACGGTTTTACCGCTGAATGTTGTAATAATGTCACCAGGCCGATAGCTCGTCCCGCTCGGCATATTCTCCGCCGACGGAATTATTCCGTAAACATTCACCGGCAATTTCAATTCCGACACCGCTTTCATTGTGCCCAGCACGGCTATTCCGCCGGTTTTATCCAGTTTCATCTCATCCATTTTTGCAGCAGGCTTAATGCTTATCCCGCCGGAATCGAACGTTATTGCCTTGCCAACCAGGGCAATTGTGGCCCTGCGCTCTGCCGCTCTGCCGCCCGGGCTGTATCTTAAAACAATAAATCTCGGCTTGTTTTCTGAACCAGACCCGACCGCAAGCACGCCACCCATACCCTTCGCAGCCATTTGCTTCTCATCAAGAACCGTACAGCTCAAATTCTTTGAACTGCCGGCCAGCTCTTTTGCAACAGCCGCCAGCTTGGCAGGGTTCATTACATTCGCCGGCCGATTCGCTAATGTTCGCGCATAACTTTGGGCCCTGCCGATAACAACCCCACTCGAAACTCCTTTGTCTAACTTTCTCGTCTTCGCCGAATCGCAGTCAATCAGTTCCGCTTTAATCGAATCCAGCCGTCCGTTTTCGCCCTCGGTTACGAACTCATCGTACCGATAGCTGCCGAAATATATCCCCTCCGCCATAACCCTGCCCATTTCAGTCAGCTCAAACCGTCCCCCAACCGCCCTGTGCAGCGCCACGCTGATATTTTCCAATTTCATCTCCACTGCCTTTTTTGCCACGCAGGCCGACGCCTTGCGGACCGTATCAAGCGTTGCCTTCTTCTTCTCACCCAGACCAACCAGCAGGACCCTCTCGGCCCCAATGTCAGCATTGCCGTAAACTACAGCGCTCGTTTCATCTTTCCCCTTGAAATCACCCAATTTAATCAATCGCTCAATACCCCCCCCCAGCTTCTTATTAAGCTCGCCGTTCAATTTGTCTAATCCTTTGGCGTCAGAAAACACACCAACGGCAAGCAAATCTGTTGCACATCTGCTAAAATCAACCTTCCGCGTTTTTACTTCAACCTCAATAATCTTCTTCATCTTTTTCCTGTCCTTCATTCTTTTCATTTCGAATTTTGTATTTTACTCATTCGATATTCTTTATTCCTGACTCCTGTCCTTAGCTCTACATCTTAGATAGCTTTCGATAAATCCATCAAGTTCTCCGTCCAGCACCGCTGAGACATTCGGCGTCTGGAAGCCGGTCCGATGGTCCTTGACCATTTGATAAGGCTGCAGCACATAGCTTCGTATCTGATTGCCCCAGGCAATTTCGCCCTTGTCGCCGTACAGTTTTGCAATATGGGCGTCACGCTTCTGCTGCTCGAGCATATAAAGTCTTGCCTTCAGCACCTTCATCGCCTCTGACCTGTTCTTGTGCTGGCTCCTCTCGTTCTGGCACTGCACAACAATACCGCTCGGGGCGTGCGTAATCCTAACCGCTGAGCTTACCTTATTTACGTGCTGGCCACCGGCACCGCTGGAACGGTAAAAATCCATACGCAAATCATTCTCGTCTATTTTAATATCGATATCATCATCAAATTCAGGAACGCAATCCACCGCCGCAAAACTCGTATGACGGCGCTTTTGCGAATCAAATGGACTTATCCTGACCAGCCTGTGAACCCCGGTCTCGCATGATAGTTTGCCGTAGGCAAAAGGCCCTCTGACACGCAGCGTCACCGAACGAACACCGACCTCTTCTCCAGGCGTAATATCAAGCTCCTGAAATTTATATTTTCTCGTTTCAAAGTACCGGCTATACATTCTAAGCAGCATATTCGCCCAGTCGCAGCTCTCTGTCCCACCAGCCCCTGCGTGAATACTGAAAAAACAGCCCTTTGCATCGTCCGGCCCGCATAACAGACCCGCTAACTCGATTTTGTCGCACTGTTTTACTAACTCACCAAAATCCTTCTCAATCTGGCTCAGCATCTCTTCGTCTGATTCAGACGACGCCAATTCGAAAAGCTCAGACAGATTTTTAACGTTGTTCTGAATCTCCTGCACCGGCTCAATCGTTGATTTAAGTGCACTTAGCTGAGAAACTACCGATTGGGCTTTATCGGGGTTATCCCAGAAACCAGCCTCGGCCATTCTACCCTCGAGCTTCTGGAGTTGAGATTTCTTGTTAGGCAAGTCAAAGCCAGTCCCGGATTTTCTCAACCCGGGCCGATAACTCTGATATAGCTGCTTTTAATTCCGATACTTCCATCTGTTCTGTCCTCTCTATTCTGTCCTCTCGCCCTTATACCACACTTGACTAAGATATGCAATATACTCTTATCATTCTAAATCCCAAATCGTCAATCGAAAATCGAAAATTGAAAATGCCCTCGGTCATTCCCAGCAATGGAGGAATCTATAAAAAAAACAAGCTCTGGCAAGGCCAGAGCTTTCCATTTCGTTTAGCCCCCACTTTCAGTGGGGGTTCTCTTTTGCCGAAACAATCTCCCTTCATAATTCGTTATTCCTTATTCAACATTCGACATTCCCCTCTGTCATTCCTGCGAAGGCAGGAATCTATCCGCTATAAGTTTATCCTGAGCTTGCCGAAGGGCTATACGCTATATTTCCTTTGACTTTTACGGTCTTTTACGCTATTTTATCTAACCAAATACGAACGCACCCAGGGGCGGAATACTTCTTTGAATCGTCCGTTTGTCATCCTGAGCGAAGTGCAGCGGAGTCGAAGGATCTCAGCCGCGAGATACGCTTCACCAGATATGAGATATGAAAATTTAACGCAAGCAGCGACTAAATTGGCAACAAAAAGTGTTGAATATTATTAGGTTAAGGGCAATGATGGGATTAAGTGACTTTGTTACAAGGTGGTCCATTCGTGGGATTGCCCGAACTCAATTTAGACTATTTAAGCTTACCCAAAAAAAGAATCCAGGGGTCTCTGAGCAAGAGATTGCCCAATTGATCTTCACAAGGCGAATGAGCAGAATCAGTACGTCTCCAGAACAACAAGGAAGAGTCGAAGTGTATTTTGATGTGAATAACCCAATTCGAACCCTTCGTGAAGCCTGCCACGCAATTGCCGTAGTTGAGTTCAAGATACACCCATCAGATAATGATAATGTTAATTTTCTCGTAGGAATTATTGATAAAGAGCTTAATAAGCTTGGCTATGTTGAAGGAGAGCTGCAGGGCCAACGATAACGTTGACATTTTATCGCCGGTAGAATAAATTGATAACAAAAAGTGGTGTTTGTTATTATGTTATATAAAAAAGTCAAATCATGATTGAATTTTTATTAAATCCTAATTTTTTAATACCCTTTCTATCTACCGTTGGGGCCTCTTTAACAATAATTATTTTGCATTCTATCTATAGATTCACAAATGATAGAAAAAAGAAACTATATACTGTTTCATATATGGCAGACGTAAGCTTTCGATTACTTCAATCAAATTTAATTCTCAAAAATAATACAATTCTTCCACACATAGAAGCTGCTAAGAAAATGATTGATGGCGATCAAAATTTATTAAATAAAACATTTTTAGCAGATGAATTTGACATTCTTACTGACAGCACAATAGAATTCAATCACTTACCAGAAGAATATAAAGTATTAGTAGGATATGACAATATTCAGTTATTACAATCGTTTGAAATTATTCTATATTTAGAAAAAAATGACAAGACGCAAAATAGCTTTAATGAATTTGTAAAGCAAAACCTAAAAAGTGAACACTCATTTATAAATAAAAACCAAGATGAGAAAGTTGATATTTTAAAAACATATTGGGACTATCTTGACAAAATTGACCACGAAACAAACAGGATTATAGCCTTTGTTTTATACATGTTCTTCCCAAGCGTTAGGCAATATCTCAACAAAAAATATTTTCTTTTTTGCTCCAAAGAAAACATAACAACACTATTAAATAGGGCAACAAAATTGCATGAAAATTTTAGAGGCATAATTCCTGAGCCTGATTTTTTCGAAAAGTCAATAAAAGGTGGTATACAAAAAATAATAAAACAAGACATATAAGAATTCATTGCAGCCAGGTAGGGTGGGCAACTTGTTTGCACACGCGGAATCATTTAATAAAAGAGATTGGACGAGTCCGCCGTAGGCGGATAAATATTGAAGAAGCAACGGTAACTTATTATATGGTACCACCATGATAAAAACCAACACAGTCTTGATCCTGGGCGCAGGTGCCAGTTGTGATTATGGTTTCCCAGTCGGCGCAGGGTTAAGGGACCAGATATGCAGAGAAATTTATAGTGGCGTTTGTCCCTATTTGGTACCAAAATGGAAACTTCCCCAATTGAAATCTTTTGCCCACACCCTTTTAGAGTCTCGTATTTCCGTTGATGCTTTTTTGGAGGAACATCCGGACCATCTGGCCATGGGCAAATTTGCTATCGCTTCAAAGTTACTGCCCCTTGAAAATAAAAAATCACTCTATGATGCCTGGCTTTATCCGGAAAAAGTAGAAGGCAAAAACCACTGGTATGACATCTTGTTTGAGAAGCTGATAGATGGAGCGGATTTTGACAATTTCAAAGATAACAAACTCTCTGTCATTACATTCAATTATGATCGTTCGTTTGAACAGTTCCTGTTTAACTCCTTTAGAAGTAGCCGCAAGAAAGCAAAGGAAAACAAAGCCGACTGTATCGCGCAGGTAAGTTCTATCGAAGTAGTTCATGTTTATGGATCACTTGGACGGCTTCCATGGCAGCCGGACTCGGGTTTGCTCAAAGGCATCCCGGAAGTGGAATATTCTGCATTAAGAAGTGGAGACGGCTTGCCACCAAAGATAGCAACTATCGATCGCGCTGCCAACAGTATATACCTCGTGCGTGAAAGTTCTGGCGATACACCCACCTTTGCCCGAGCCAAAGAATTACTGCAACAAGCTCAGCGTATCTATATTCTCGGTTTTGGTTTCAACATGACAAATCTTGAGAGGCTCGGCCTGTTAGATCCCGACTTTCACACTGTGGAAATTCAGGGCACTGCCTACGACCTATCTACCCAGCTTTTAACTGAAATGAAACGTATCAAACTTGTCGAAAGCATTGAAGATACGCCCCCACAAAAGTACATGGAAAACCGGTTCGACCTCTACGAGCAGACTGTTTACGAGTTTCTCTACAAAAACCACAACGGATTTTTAGACTGACCCACCCCCAAAACGTCTTAAAAGTTGTCCGGCCATATAACCCCGCACTTGCCGTCAAAACAAAACATTGAATTAATCCCGCAAATTCATATAATTACAAAATATAAAATGAAATCTTACATCTCTAAAATCAGAGAACTGACAATAATTAAGCCGATATTAAAGAGCTTATTATTAAAAGATCAAAAAAAGTGGAACCTCATGTGCGGCAGTCTTGATGCTATTGAGTCTACCCAATTGGCAGTGGATTCCTATAATGGCCTCAAGAAAGATGGCATCAAGGATCTCGGCCTCGAATATCTAATAGTCTATGGTCTTTTTCAGGCTCTATATGTCCAACAAGATTCTATGTACAATCTTTGTAAATCAGTGAATGTTCCTATGCCAAAAAGAAACCTTAAGGCTAAACATCCAGAACTGTATGAAGTAAGGGAGTTACGTAATAAGGGCATTGGGCATCCAACCCCAAATGATAAAGACGAAAAAAAAGATACGCATAGCATACTGATAGAGGGAGATTCTATTAAGTTATATAGTTATACCGAAGCAGGAGAATTTAGCTTTTCTACTTATAAGATTTCAGAATGTGTCGAAACACAGAATCAATCGTTGTGTACGATTATTCAACAAGTGATTAAAAAGATGAAGTCAATGGAACAAAAACATAAGGATAAATATATGCAAAATAAATTAAGAGATAATTTCCCAGCCGATCCTCAATATTGTATTGGTAAATTATTTGAAGCCATAAATCTTATAGACGTTGAAGACCAAGAAGAGTCACTGCCACAAAGAATTGGAAGAGAGACCAGAATACATTTAGCATTCTCCCATGCGGAGACTTTAATTAAAGCAATTAACAAATTTAAGGGAGAATTTACAAAAAGGGGTTTACAAGATGTCTATGTTAGCATCGAAATTGAGCATTCTAAATATCCTCTTGAGAAACTTAAGAAATACTTCAGTTCAACATCAGAAAGTTCTATTAATTCGCAAGATGCCCGTGCATATGCAGATTCTGCCGAAAAACACATACTTGATTTAGTAACACATGCCCAAGATTTAGACAATGAATACTCAAGTCCCACTTAAGAGAGGTAATTAAAGGTGTCCGGCCATATAACCCCGCACTTGCCGTCAAAAACAAAATCCGTGTCAATCCTGTCTAAAAAAATCTCCTCCTCAAATCCCTCATTCTTAAAACCATTATTCTTAAAGCAGTCCATAAGTATATACGCATATACTTATATGGATGAATCACATCCCAGGCGAAGCCTGTCCCTCCTGCCCCATTGATTAGAGTGTCATCTACTCTAATGGGGCCTGCCCCCAGGGCGAGCTCCTGCGCACCCACAAGCCGGGGTCAAAACAAAATCGCAAATCGTAAATCGTCAATCTCGAATCCCCCGCCCACCTTTTTCCTTCCGCTCTTACCCCTGCTTTTGGGTCATCTTTGCGCTAGGTGGCATTGACAGGTAGTGCCACCCTCCACAGTTCGTTTGAATTTTATCCGCCACCGGCGGGTTGAATTGTGGTTTTACACTTTCAGCTTTTCAGCTTCCATGCTATCCGCCGTAGTGGCCCCTTCAAAGCAAGACACATTTAAGCGGCGGCGAGGGCATTATACGCGGCCGCAGCTTCGTTCGGCGTTCTATAGCCAAGGGCTGAATGTATCCTCTCGCAGTTGTAATAATT
>SDBT01011253.1_pt1 | contig 14413 bp, 9 predicted proteins | sample 2277101 | NCBI WGS metagenome assembly SDBT01 (sample SAMN10404973, study PRJNA504765) | marine sediment metagenome | isolation source: marine sediment core GS10_PC15, 103 cmbsf | place: Arctic Ocean: Southern Knipovich Ridge | collected 2010
ACTAGCATAATCTTTTCCATAAATTACTTGTGTATAATTTGTTTTATTTATTGTTATATTATCTGTCCTATAATATCCATAAAATAAGTAATCATCTAAAGAATCTAATTCAGGTAAACTCCAATTAATATTTCCATTTATATTATTAAAGGTATGTGTGAATTTTGTTGGAGTACTATTTGTTATATTTATAAATGTAGTAAGTGCATTTGCATCACCAGTTATATTTGTGGCTATATCAACATAATCATGGATTGATGGATTACTTAATGTTAAAGTGTTTGCCCAATGAGTTTGATTACCCAATCTTCTATTTGTAGCCCACCAATTTACATCTCCTTCTGCTGATGTAGTTGCTGTTGTGGTATAATTTATAGTTATATTGCTTAAACTTCCTGGGGTCATTGTATTATTATTTATTACAGTATAATCACAATCAGTATTATTTACCAATACAGAAACTGTTCTATCTACACCCCCTATCTTAATTAAAACATTTGCACAATCTGTTGGAAGACTATAAGTTTTTGTAGTGTTAATCCAATTATGAGGTGATGTTGGATGAGAAGTCCATTTATCATAAAAATCCCAAGGAACTCTTAATTCTTCGTAAGCATCCATTTGAGTTAGTGTTTCTACACTATTAGTCCAAGCCCAAGCATCAAATTTTCCAATAGCACCTGTAGTAAAAAACATCTGAAATGTTTGTATTATATTTCTTATCATATCCATTAATCTTTCTGTCAAAGCATTAATTCCAAAATTATCAACAGCATTTCTAAAGAAACTTCCAACTCTTTCCGTCAAGGCAGTAATTCCGAAGTTGTCTACAATGTCTCTAAAGAAATCTCCTACTCTTATTCCAAGATTATTTAATGTAAACTCTTGTGAAATTGTTCTTATAGTTTCCATCATCTTTTGTGTAAGTGCTGTTATTCCAAAATTATCAACTGCATTTCTAAAGAAACTTCCTAAACCTAACTTATCAAGAATAGCTGTTATAGAGAATGGTTGTGTTGTTGTTCTTTTCATATCTGTTAATCTCTCTGTCAAATTTGTTATTCCAATAGTATCAAGAATTCCTCTAATGAAATTTTTTAAAGTATCTGTAATTGCTGTTAATCCAAAATTATCTACAATATCGACTGTAACTTGCCTTACCCTATCTATAGTTGAATTAAAATTAAAATTGTCAGTAAGTGTTCTAAAGAAATCTGCTAATCTTTCTGTCAAAGCATTAATTCCGAAATTATCAACAATATTTACTGTAACTTCTCTTAATCTATCTGTAAGGTGAGTTAGACTAAAATTATCAATTACAGTTCTAAAAAATTCGGAGAGTTTATTTGTTATATTCTCTAATCCAAAGTTATCAAGAATATTTCTAAAGAAACCACCAACTCTATTAGTAACATCATTTAATCCAAAGTTGTCTGTTACCCCCCTTATGAATTTTTTTAATGAATCTGTTATATTAGTTAATCCAAAGTTGTCTGTGATAGACCTTGTGAATTCAGATAGTTTAGTTGTTAATGTAGTAATCCCAAAATTATCAAGGGCATTTCTAAAGAAACTTCCAATCCTATTTGTAACATCACTTATTCCAAAATTATCAACGATATTTCTTATAAACTTCTTTAATGAATCTGTTATATTATTCAATCCAAAGTTATCCACTATTGCTCTTGTAAATTCTGATAGTTTGGTTGTGAGATTATTCAATCCGAAGTTGTCAGTAAGACTTCTAAAAAAGTTAGAGAATTTTGTTGTAAGATTAGTTAGACTAAAATTATCTACAATGTCTCTTGTGACTTCTCTTAATCTCTCTGTAAGATTAGTTAGACTAAAATTATCAATTACAGTTCTAAAAAATTCTACTAATCTGTTTGTTACATCAGATATTCCAAAATTATCAACTGCGTTTCTAAAGAACTCAGATAATTTAGTTGTTAAATTATTCAATCCAAAATTATCAACAATATTTCTAATAAATTGTTTTAAGGTATCTGTTAAATCAGTTATACCTAAACTATCAACCACACTTCTAAAGAATTCTGCTAATCTGCTTGTTATATCTGTTATTCCGAAATTATCAAGCATATCTCTAAAGAAATCAGATATTTTATTTGTTAGATTTGTTAATCCAATGACATCAGGTAAACCCCTAAGAAAACTAACTATTCTACTTACAGTATTTTCAACAGTTCCTGCAAACATAGTTACAACATCTGAATAAATTGTTTGTAATGATTCTGATACCCTTTTTGTTATATTAGTTATTCCAAAATTATCAACCACACTTCTGAAAAATTCTGATAATTTACTAACAATATTATTTAATCCAAAATTGTCAAGCATATTTCTAAGAAAGTTAGATATTTTATTTGTTATTTCATTTATACTAAGATTATCAATAGTATCTCTAAAGAAATTACTAATTTTACTTATTACTTGATTTAATGTAAAAGATAAAATTATATTTCTATCATAATCTTGTATTGTTACTATTTCAACTGTTCTATTTGCCGAAGCAAAAGCAGATTTATCTGTTGAATCTGTAATCAAAACATTCCAAAGATATGTTCCTCCAGATGCAAAGGTATAAGATATATTATTATTTGTATTGTTTGTAATTATTGTGGAATTTTCTGCTACTGATTTCCATCCTTGTCCTTTATAAAGATAAACAAAATCACTAAAACTTCCACCACCACCAATGTTTTGATGACGAACACCCAACATATCCCATCTATTTATATCAAAAACATCTCCAATTACAACTCCTCCTGTTTTAGCTGTTAGTGTTACATCAAGAGATATTCCATCATCAAAATAATCTGCTTCAGAAGAATTACCATACCATAACCAAACTTTAGAATTACTGGTATCAATATTAAAATTTGTTGCATAATAATCTAAAACCCCATCATCATTTATATCAATAGTTCTTCCATGTGTTAAAACAGTTGATTGTCCAGAAGTTCCAATAAGTGTTATGTTTCCCATCAAAAGTTTCTCATTAAAAAAATCATCTTCTGATGAATTTGAAAGTAAGAGATATACTGCTCCCCATAAACCAGTTTTGTTATAAGCAGAAACAATAATATCTGCAATACCATCTCCATTAATATCTACTGAATTTTCTGTTTCATCAGTTGATATTGAACTCGCAACAGAGGCTAATTCGGCTTCAATATCACTTACATTCGCTATTTCAATTGGGTCATTATACTTATCTGGGTCTGTATCATTAGATAACCATAAACTTAATATTCTATGTTTAACAGCAACTGAATCTTTATGTACCATAACCAAATCAATCATATCATCCCCATTAAAAAATCCACCAATTAAACCAGCATTATCTGGACTACCAGAAACACCACCTAATTCAATATAATCATTATACCCATCTTCCTCTGAAGCATTTGCCTTGAATTGATATAAACAAGTTCCAGCAGCACATACTTCTTCCCCTGCATTAAAAATATCCATTAATGTTTGGTCAGAGGAATGTCCTGGAACTACAAAATCTCCTTCATTACCAGTCGCAGTAGACATATTTAAAGGAATATTAAAGGGTGGGTCTCTTGAAGTATTACCATACATTATACTAACCCAATCAGCATCGTTTCCTATGATTAAATCTACTAAACTATCATTATTTATATCTCTTACTCTAAAACCAAATATTCCTCTTGCAAAAGAACCCTCATCCATACAATAGATTCCTATTCCTGCTTTAAAACCTGTAGAATTAGATGAGTCACTTTTATAATAATTAAGACAAGCTTTTGAGGCAAATTCTTGATAAGAAAAAAACAAATCAGGAATTGAATCTGTATCATTTATATCCACATATTCTATATGATACAAATAATTCATTTCAGTTGAAATATTAGATGCTATTAAAATTCCTTCACCATATTTAGTTTCATCTGTTATATTTATGTACAACTCTGATTTTGTAAATCCTATATCATCTTTTGGTAAATAAGTAAAATTTAATGACAAAGGTTTTAATGAATTATCTGCTGGAGAAACTAAAGATATTGTTGGTGGAGCATCTGTTGTCGTTAGAGTGTAAATCCCAGAACCTCCCAAGTTACTTTCAGTATCATTAGCATACCATTGATAACCAATTATTAATTCAGAAGTTGAATTTAAAGTCATTGTTACATTTGCCCATTCAGGAGTTTCTGTAAAATTAACTGCCGATTCATTTGTCCAACTTCCTGCTGAATTATTTGTTGAGAAAATATATTGTCCGTTTGGATGTAAGGCTGTTTCATCATTTACTAAAATTGAAAAATTAATTGTTGCACCTGCTAAAGTTGTATTTGTTTGAGCATTTGAAAATGTTGGGGGGGTTGTATCCCCTTCTGAAGGAGGTAAATAGGTAATTCCTGTTCCTGAATTATAAATATCCATTACTTCTGAAGCTGTTAGACTTCTATTCCATATAGCAAACTCATCAATTTCTCCATCCCAGAAATTTGAAGAATAATAATTACTTCTTGCACCAATCCTAAAATTCTGAGTTGTTGTCCATGTGGGATTTGCAGCAATTGATACAAATCCAACTGCATCATCATTTAAAAATAATGTATGGTGTGTTGCATTTCTTACAACAGCGAAGAAATACCAAGTTTCAGCTACAAAATTTCCAGAGGCTTTATCTACTGAAACGGTATCTCTTGTCGCACCAGCATCAATTATCCAACTTATAGAATTTGCATCAAGATTTTGAACTGACATAAAAGGGTCTTGATTACTCCATCTTAATGACCACATTCTATATATGCTAACAGTTTCGTATTTTGCCCACCAAGTAATAGAAATCTCTCCATTCATTTCAGTATCTATATCATCAAGAGTAACAATATCATCCTGAGTTGTTTCAAAATCAAATGCGTTATCTAATTTCCCAGTTACCCCTCTTGTTGCTCCAACATTAGTTCCAGGAAACTTTCCTGTACTATCTAATACATCACCAGTAGTATAATTTAAAGCATAATATCCTACCAAATCCACACTTAACGAATCTGTCCATGGGTCTAAAGCATAGAAGTGTCCTTTATTAATCGCTTCACTTATTGTTTCACTTGAAGGTTTAATAGCAAACCAATATTTATTTTTTTCTTGTTTGAATGGTTGTAAATTTTTAATAAAAACTCTAAAAACATATCCTTGGTTTTTATTGATTGGTGTTCCTTGTGTGTAATACCATTTATTCATTCCACCATAATTATAATTAATTGAATTAAAATTTAAAGATGTTTCTTTCCACTCATCTATATAATCTTCTGTCCAGTTAATTGTTTGTTCTTCTAAATTTCCTGATTCAAAAGAATGTTCAAAGATTACTTCAAGATAACTATCATTTAATCCAGTTTCATTATTCAAAGAGGTTATGTTTTGATAACACCAAGCATATTTTGGATTTGTTGTGTAATCAAAAAATTCTGTATCACAAATATAAGATACTTCTCTTGTTTCATTTGTTGGATTATATCTTTCTATTTTTGTCGGTTGGTTAAGATTTGAATCAAATCCTAACACAGCATCAATATTACCTTCATAAATCTTAGAAGTGAAATTAAAGATAACCCAACCACTTCCAGTTAAGGTATGAGGAGTTGCAGAAATAAAAACATTATCATCTTCAAACCAAACCATATCTCCTTCTATTTCCCAATTATTAAATGTTCCTGCAAGAACAAACCCAAAACCAATTAGACTAATCAAAACAATTAATGTAATTCCTAATCTTAATTTTTTTTCTTTGTTTATCATGCTTCCCCCCAAACTTCAAAAGGTAAATCAATAGCAGCATATACTATCCAAGCACTACCACCATTTAATGAATAAAAAGAGGCATTAATATAACTTGGAGAAGAAAAATCTCTACCTATTCTAAGTTCATTATTTGCATCAGCACCCGTTGGTGCTGCAAGGATTATCCCATAATTAGTTGAGGGTTGTAATTCATAAGAACTCATTGTGATATTTATTGTTTCACCAGCAGTATTTGTTGTTAGAGAATTTCCATTATAAGTTCCTACACTTAAATTATTTCCTGTTGGTTTTCCATCATCACCAACTGCTCTTAACATAACCCAAATTATACCTGGTGAATTTTCTCTATACATATTCATTGTTATTTTTGATATAGTAAATGCTGTATTTTCTCCATCATTTCCAACAGTAAATGTTTGTCCTCTCCATGTAGAACCCCAAACCCCCCAAGAACCATCTCTATTTGAAAGGTCATAATATTCTCTCCTTGATAAAATTGTTCCTCCTGCTGGTGCATCAACTTGTACCATAAAAGTTACATTTCCATTACCTGTCCTAATATTATTTAAATCATAAAGTTTTGCTGTTAAAGTAAAATCAGTTGTTCCAGTTCCATTATCTACTTCACTCCATTTAGTAGATGTATAATTCCAAACATAAAGAGTAACATTTTCCCCAGAAGAAGTATGTCCTTCCCATAAAAAATCAACATACTCTGGGTCATCCCCTTCTAAAGACATATTAAATTTGTGATAAGGATAATTGGTAGATGAAGAAGTTGCTACATAATCATCATCTGAAAGAGAGAGAGGTACATAATTAGGAAACTCTGTTTCTCCTGCTGGTACAAAATCTGATGGAGGAGTATCACTTAAATTACCAAAATATGCTTTTGAATTAAAAGCATCTGCAAAATTGTAAAGTTGTTCGGATGTAAAAAGTTTAATATATTCAGTTATTTTTCTTTCAAATCCTTTTACTCTTTCTATAATATTTGTTAATCCTAAAGTATCAAGCATATCCCTAAAAAAATTCCCAACTTTATTTGTGATTATATTTAATCCAATTGTTTCAATTATTGTTCTATTATAGATTGCATCATATAAAGTTACATAATGAATAATATCTTGTTCAAGTGTTAGATTATAAGTTGTTAAATTTGTGAAATATCCTGTTTTACTAACATTTATTGTATGAGGTGTTTGATAAGTTCTACTCCCAGCACTATTTATATACTCTATTAAAGTATTTCTATCTTCACCAATTCCAAGCCTATATGTTAAACTTCCTGCGTGTCTAATCAAAGTAGTACCTTTTTCATACGCATTTGGATTGTAACGTGTTAGAGTATACTTAACCCACCCATTTGCAATTACTGGAGTATCATAAGTCCATCCACACCAAGCATATTCAGAAAACCAAGGGGTATCACAATGCCATGTTTTAGACCAAATATCCCCTATTGGTGTTGAATTTTGGGTACTAAGTGTCGTTTCAATTGGAAATCCATGCCAAGGATTATATACAGTATTATTCTCTTTTACTAAAAATGAAAATCCAAGAACATATTGATTTTCAAAAGTCATATTTGGGGTATACGTTATAGTTCTTCCAGGAGTCATAACATCTTCACCAACTATAGTCAAATTTTCATAATATGGTGTTAGTATCCCTGTTGAATCTGTTGAAACTGAAAGAACTTCTGAACTTGAAATATTATAAACATTTACACTTGCTATATTTATTGCTGTTCCATTAGAATCACGTGCCTCTGCATTAAAATACCATTTTCTTATTAAGTCGCCAGAGGTAATTAACTCTTTTGTAATATCATAATTTACATCTAAAAAAGAATTATTTGAAGAACTACTAACAAAGTTTATATCATAAGTATCACCCCCTGATAGATTCCCATTTACAAATTGGTTATGACTACTTGCAGTAAGATAAAGACTTATATCACCTCCTCTTGAATAAAAATTATTAAATTGATTATAATCTGCACTAATTAATTTAATGTTTTGGTTAGATGCGTAAGTTGATACAATATTCCTAACAACATTATAATCTCCATCTAACTGAAACCCATCTGTATTTATATTTGTAAAATTACCATAATTAGAATCAACAAGAAACCCCCTATTTGACCCTGTATTTGTTATTACTATATCTTTAAATTTATTATAAGATAATAAATCATTTGAAGGGGCAGAGTTAAGGTAGAATCCATAAGTCCCAGAATTGTTTATCCATATCTCTTTAAATGTTGAATTTTGCATATATGTATTCCCATTTATCCCAGAACCAGAAACATCAGAGATTCTAATGTCTTCTAAAGTTATATTATTTGAGGTTACTTCTTGTTCAGGAAATTCTATTCCAAATTCCCCATCAGTGATAATTATATCTATTATAGTAATATCACTATTAGCATTCAACGAATAAAAATATATCCCTGTTCCATCATTACTACCACTTATTTCTCCATTAAACTTACCAATTACAACAACATTATCAGCATTAATTCTAATCCCATATCCAGCACTTGTACCACTATGACTAATTTTATAATTAAGAAGTTCAAAAAGTACTCCATCTGCCGTAATGTCAATACAATTTTGGTTAGAAGAAATATCTTGGGTTAATTCATAGTTTCTATTTACTACATCTAAGGGGGAATCAGCACAACTATTTACAGCATATGCACCAGAAACATTTGTTATCATAAATCCTATTAATAAAAATACAAACAAGAACATTATTTTATGTTTATTCATCTTTCTTTTTTTCCTTTTTCTTCTTTCTAAATTTAATTAAATCTATCAATACTTCATCTCCATATTCAACACCATAACCATTTATAATATTTTTGTCCAGAACTATTGCCTTACTCTCACCAATTTTGATAATCTTCTTCCAAATTTTCATACTAATATAATTAATACACCTTATTTAAATCTTTTTAATTAATAAAATCTTTAATTCTTTTAAATATCTTCCATCTTTTTACAAGAAAAATTGCTAAAAAAAGGAAAGCAATAAATGAGAAAATTCTATCTATTGTATATGCTTTAAATTCAGTATGTTCCATTTTTTGGAGAACTGCATCAGTTTTTTCTGCTCCCCCTATTTGTATTGTATGTAGTCCTTGTGGGGGTAAAAAAATATCAAATAAATTACCTGATGCAGTTTGATACACTGTAATAGACCAGACATCATTCTCTCCTCTTAATTCTTTAAAATCATAATAATGTACATATTCGTGAACAATTGTAGTCATAGTAAAAACACCAAAGATGAAAAAAAAGATAATTACAAAAAGAGCAATACTTTCTAATAAGGATTTCTTAGTTTTTTTTTAGGACTAACAGGTAGGTCAAAACCCATTGGATGTTCTTTATTGTGGTGCATTTCCTTCTCCTTCTCTACCAAGTTGAAATGCCATTTTATTTTTTGAAGTTCCCATTTGAGGAGATACTCCTCTACCTTTAACTCTTTTTATTATCAATCCTATTACAAATAATATAATAATTATCCCAACAATTATTGCAATCCAAAAAAGTATTTTTAAACCACCTTCATCTTTGGGTAAGGTAATGCTCTGTGTAAGATATCCTTCTTTTGCTGGAATAACTAATGTAGAAGTATCTTTGAAAATTACTGGGTCTGAAATTCCACTAATAAAATTTAATGGTTGCCCTGCGAATGTTGCTGAGAGAGAAATAGGTATCAAAGTATTATTTTCATTTCTTAACTCAAATGTGATTCTATCATCTGGTTTATATGTAGATTTAGATTCACCATCTACTTTAATAACAATAAGATATTGCTTATTTTGGAAAACTTCTATATAGACTAAACCTGTGCTAACATAATCATCTTTTCCTCCGATTAACTTATACTCTCCAATTTTTATAGGGGTGAACTTAAAAATCCCAACATCATTAGACAAAACAGTAATAATTGAGTTATCAGGTTGGGTTATCTTTACTTCAACTTCTTCTACAACCTCATTCAATTCATTTTTTATTGTTCCACTAATTACTTTTAATTCATATCTCTCAGACATATTTAAAACTAATTGAAATTCTCCTTCTTCCTTACCCTTTTCTTTTTTGTAGTCATCATAAGAAACCTCAAATAAAATTATCTGTGTAGATGGTTCACAATCATCTTTTTCTAATTGCACAATCAAATCTGCCTCATAATCTTCATGGAGACGCATACTAAAGAACCCTATATTGCTTGAAACACCTGCTATGGGGCTTAATTCACCCTCCTGGTCTAATATTGTAACACCTACTCCCTGCTCGAATCCGCCTGAATTAGCATTTATCGTTTTTATGGCGAATATGTTACCTCTACGAACTTTTGCTCCGAGGGTATCCAGCCCTAATTCACAATCAGAAGATATTATATCATCTATATCAGAATCACTTTTATGTAAATCGAGTTCGTCAGTAGAAAAATATATATCAAAACTTGCCACAGAATTAGACATTATTTCATTTATTTCTACTTTTAATCTTTCAGTTCCACAACTTACCTCTAAAACACCATTAAGATTTAATCTTGTATCAGGATTACTACATCCTTCAAGTGAATAATCAATATAATTAGAACCAACATTTATTAAATTAAAATGAATATTATCTCCTATACTAAATCTTTGTCCTTCTGACAAGGCATAAGCATCATCTAATAAAACAAAGTCATATCCTACATTTATTGTAATTGGATAATCTGTTCCACAGACATCAATAATAACATCCTCAGACCCACTCTCACAAGTATTTGCATCAACTGAATGTAAAAGCCAAAGTTTAGAATTATCTCCACCCAACATTCCTGTTGAATAAGCAGCAAGATAAAGACCATTTAATTGATAAGGTAATCTTGCTCCTAAACTAACTTCACACTCTGCTGGAACTCCAGAAACCAATAATATATCTTCCCACGCAGATTCTCCACAACTTGTATTTATTATAAGAGGTGATGCAGGACTAAAAGTAATTGTCGCATTAATAACACTAATTAACAAAAACATACTTAAAAATATTAAACTTAATTTTACCAGTTTCATTGTTTCTTCTCCTTCTGTTTTTCTTTATTTTTGAAATAAAAATCTATTGCATCTTGAATAATCTTACTTGGATTCTTTTGAACTTTTTGGTAAGTTTCGTTGTTTAAGTAAATTGATAGTGTGGGCATCTTATATAACCAATATTTATTATATAAGAGATAATATATGATAGTATTTAAATGTTTCGGAATTAGAATTAATTATGTTACTACTCTTACGAGACCCAAATCACCCAAGTAACATTTAGTTTGTCTCCGTTACTTAAATTCACAAGTGCAAAAAGATTTCCTGCCAAGTCATCCCCCCCAGCATTTTGTAATCTTGAAATATTTGTTAATTGGTTTGTTGCTGTGCTTGTGAATTGTTTATAGACTGTCCAATTTCCAGGTTCTGCTGATGTAGTTCCCATAATCCCTACTGCTGTAGATAACCCATCTGCTGCGTGAGGTGTATATGCCTCTGCTTTTCCTGCCGTAGGTGTTCCAACAGCGACAGCAGCATCTCCTAATTCAATCCAATCAAAAGCATCTCCTGCACCTGAACCTTCACCTAAATAATCTTCTATCGCCTCTTTTCCAGTATCATAAATTTGATTAGAACTTCGTGAAACAACTTCCCATTCACCAACAGAAGCAAGAGATTCTCTACCATCAAAGTCTCCTGTGGTTTCAATAGTAACCATAGAATTATAGGTAATTGATTGTCCAAGTTTATCTGCATCAGGAACACTATTCATAGAAACACCAAAAGCGAAAACTCCGACAAGAATTAATGCGAAAAGTGGAATGAGGTATAAATTTTTATTTTTCATTTTTTTTATTCATTATAATATGATTTAAATAGTTTATAAATGTTTCCTATTTAGGAATCCTCACTATTTGAGACACTTTATTTTTGGTGCAATAAGGTTGAACAGTATCACAAGTTAATGCACTTGCAACAACAGAACATACTATATCTGATGGAATATTTTTATAGACAAATCTTTCAATCATTTCGTCACCTGCAATAGAGGTTGATAAATCAAAATTTCTTATTTCTTGATATACAGAACCACAATCAAATTTTATTGTTCCAGTTATCCTTGTATGCTCCCCTGCTAATAAAGATAAACTTGGGAATTTAATATTTGGCATTATAGATAGTAATGCTGTTTCCTTAACTATTCCTTCATTTACTACCCCTGTTAGTGATGGAGGATGGGCACTTGTTGCTTCTAATCTTAAATTAACTACATAAGTCTCCATCTCTATCTTAGAAGCTATAACATATCCTATTCCCCCTAAAATTATTAAAATTCCAAAAATACTTAACATAATTGGTAATGCTCTGCTTTTCTTTTTTGCTCTACCACGAAGTTTTCCTGTTATTTTCATTTTATTTTTTCTTTAATTGGGTTTTCATGCAACTTCTGTAATCGTTTTTTCCTTTACAAACTTTACTTGCTTTTTTGAATTTTTCTCTTTGTTTGATTTGTTTTGGACTTGCTTTTTTTGCCATTTTATTTTTGATTAGAAGGGAGATGTTTGGGTATCTCCCCCAGAATTCATTTTTCGTAAAATGAAAACTTGAAGTTTTTTAGTATAAATTAAAAGAAAATGAAGTTTATAAAAGATAGGGAAAATGATTTTCTACTACTTCTTGTTCTTAAAAATCCCATATCCAATTAGTCCTCCTAAAAAACCGAATACGACATCAAAAAATGTATCTCCAAAAACTTCCTTTAAAATAATTGGTGTTCCTGTAAGGAACTGCCATCCGTAACTGAGTCCAAATTCTACAAATTCAAAACTAATTAACAAAACTAATAAAAGTAATAATGGTTTTTCTTCTTTTCTAATCAAATAATAAATTCCTATACCAAAAAATAAATGTACGATTGTCCACACTTGAATAAATGGTATTATTGGAAGTGCTAAGAACTCAAAAAAGTTAAGTGCAAATTGTGGAAGGATTTGTTCTAAGATTGTCATTTTCAATTACTAATATCTCAGTAAATTAAATTACCGAGATTATTTAAGTGAATAAACTCAAAATCCAGTCCCATACTCTTGAAAAAAATGCTCCGAGATTTGCTAATAAACTTGGTGTTCCTGGTTCTCCTGCTACACTGATTTTGAAAAATTCTTTCTCAATTACTTCTTCACTTGTAGTTACCCATGCTCCACTTCTAAATTCTTGTTTAACTTCTAACATTGCTGGTGCATAGTAAAAAGTTCCACCTTCAGTAAATTGATGTTTTATCTCTCCAAGATATTTGTTTGAACTTCCTAAATCTACTTCGTTGGGAATTTGTGCAATTATATTTCCTGAATCATCCATTATAGCCCATACTCCAAAAAACCAAGAATATGTTAAATCACTAAAATCCTTATCTGGATAATAAGGTACTGATAATTCAAAATCATGGTTTGAGTATTGATTAACAGCGATAACATCTACTCCTGTAATTGCTAAAGCAGGAAATACAGGAACTCTGAAATCCCAATCAATCTTATTCAAATCTCCAACTAAATCTGGTCTTGATGGTCTTGTTACTGCTGATACCATAGAGAGCATACTAAATACTAACAAAAGCCCTACAAACACACTTAAAAATTTGCTTTTCATTTCTTTGACCTCCTTTCAATTATATAAAACATTATATTTCCTCCTTGATTTTTTTCCAATCTTCTTTACTGATTATTAATGATATACTTGTATTTGAATCCCTTGCTGTGATTTCAACTCCTTCTTTTCCTTCAAATGTGGCTTCTTTAATCTCCACTTCATATATTGAGTTCATTCCTTTAATTTTCATTTTTATGCTCCAAACACCCATTTAATCCAAGTCCAAATCTCTTGGAAAAATTTAGAGATAGATGATACCCCTGGTTGTGTTGGTTCTATTATTCTTTGTGATTCACATTCTTGTAAGGTTGAATAATCATTTATTGTTTTTTCAGATTCTAATATACTTATCTGGTTACATTGGTTGTTTTGTAATCTATAAAATATCTTTTCTGTTGGTTCTGGAGTTCCTATCTTACATTTCCAAGTTGTCCAATCTCCTGACTTATCACACATTTGTGTTGAAGAAGGACAATCTATATCTTCTGAACATTCAACTACTTTCATTGTCTTACATGGTTTATCAAAAGCAGTTCCACTTGATACCCAAGACCAACAACTGGATGTCTCTTTTTCTTCCCAAGACATAAAGGCATAACAACTACTAAATGATTCTCCTTGATTTGCTAAAACATATGTTCCTGGAAAGATATAAGGTGCATTACATCCAGAACTATAACAATTAACCCAACCATAACCTTCTATAAAATATAATGTGTGCCATGTATCTTGAGAACCAGATTTTCCAACTTTCGCTATTGCCCTATCTCCGATTACATAATCTCCTCTAACTTTATTTAAATTAGTTAAATTTGTAAAATAAACTTTCGCTCTTGCATAAGCATTTCCTTGTCTCCAATTCGCTTCAAAACATTTATCATAAACAGTCATTGAACATTCTTGAGCGAGAATATACGCAAT
>SDBT01011254.1_pt1 | contig 14412 bp, 17 predicted proteins | sample 2277101 | NCBI WGS metagenome assembly SDBT01 (sample SAMN10404973, study PRJNA504765) | marine sediment metagenome | isolation source: marine sediment core GS10_PC15, 103 cmbsf | place: Arctic Ocean: Southern Knipovich Ridge | collected 2010
GATTTTTGTTGACTAGGATGTGTTCCGTAAGGAACGGCGCCCTCTGAATATCGGGGCTGATTCTAGTGGTGTGGCATCATGGCGAGGCACTAGGCACCACTACAGCGATAAGAACGGTTAGTAAGACTCCTTTAGGGACCCGTACGGGAGCTCTGGGAGGTTTCTGTAGGCCTCCTTATGCCCACCGGGAGGTGAGAATAATCTATACTAATATTGGAGAGGAGACTTTTTATGTTCTCGAGAAGCCTGTCGTGGCGCGAAGGTGATAGACCAACAGTACCCAAGTCAATTGAGTATCTAAGAGATCTAGTTATTGAAGAAGAAGTTGCTATAAGAAATACTCGTGATATTATTCGTCATGGAAGTCGAGGAAGGGCACTACTCACTTTAGCGGCAGAAGTATTGGAAAACTTATATGAAAATAATCCTCGACAATGAACTTCGTGTATTTTGTACTCCTAAGGAATCTAGGGAGTTTCTACCTTTCATAAAGAAAGAACTTACGTTTGATAACCCGGAGTATATTTCCACCCTACGTGCGGGCAGGTGGATATCAGATGAACTGCGGGAAAATCGCAAGCTGATGTTTTATGAGGTGGAAAGAAAGAGCATCATTCTTCCTAGAGAATTCTGGTATCGACTACAGAGATTCTTTAGAAACAATGAGATCGAATATGATTTTGAAGACAATACTATATTTCGTCATTCTAAGAAACGATTCAAGTATAAGAGGCCGATTAAGCTGCGCCCCTACCAGTCGAAGGCAGTAAAAGCAGCAGTCGCGCGTGGGCGCGGTATTATTGTCGCTCCCTGTGGATCAGGGAAGACGGAAATTCTAACTGCGATCATTCAGCGAATGAATCAGTGGACTCTCATACTTGTACATACCGAAGACCTAATGTCTCAGATGAGAAGTCGTCTAGAGCTAGCATTGGGTATGCGTATTGGTATCATCAAGCAGAACCAGCAGATTATTCGTCCCATCACCGTTGCCAGTATCCAGACATTAGCGCGTAGGACTCCACAAGATCTTCCTGTCGATTTTTATAATCAATGGGGAGTAATCATTTGCGATGAAGTCCATCATGCACCTGTGCGTACGTGGTGTGACGTCGTAAGACGCTTTCCTGCAAGACATCGTTTCGGCACCACAGCAACCGATTTTAGGCGGGACCAGCTAGAGCCCCTAATGTTCGCCACGATAGGTTATCGAGTGGCGACAGTGACGTATGAGGAGCTCTACGTGGCAGGCTACCTCATGCCACCTGAGGTGCATTTAGTCGATACTCAGTTCTACTCATCTACTAAGAATTATCAGGAATTAATTAGGAAATTGGTAGAAGATGAAGATAGAAATGATTTAATAGTAAACGAACTCTATCACGCCAAGAAACGATATAATTTAATTCTTTCTAGTAGAATAGAACATCTTAATATTCTACATAGAAAGCTAATAGAACGCGCTCCAAGATTAGAAAATAAGATTAGGCTATTGATAGGGTCAGTAAAGAAGCGCGATAGGCGGGCGGCACTCAGAGATATGAGGAACGGAAAGATTAATTATATTTTCGCTACTCAGCTGGGGGATGAGGGACTAGACGTACCTAGATTAGATGATATTCATTTGGTCTATCCCACTAGATCTATGGGGAAGGTCATGCAGCAATGCGGTAGGGGACAGAGAATATATCCTGGGAAAAATAAGGCTCTTGTGCATGATTATGTAGATAGTAGTGTGGGCGTTCTTTCTAATCAGAGCGACGAGCGCCTCCGTGTCTATAGGCGTATGAAGGCTACAATAATATCAACGATTGAAAGGCCACGGTTCCTTGAATAGAAAAGTAAAGAAGAGTCTTGCGAGACTATTTAGTTACAGAGAAAAGATTAAGAAATGGAATGAAAAACTTGATGAGGAAAAGAAGTTTCTTGTTGGCTATATGTCGGCGTCGGCGTCTATTACCAATAGATTACAACTTGATAAAGATCGATATATTAATCTCATAGAACCCACCACTACTGAATGGGACATATCTATCTTAAAGAAGACCTTAAAACAGAAGTCAGTTAGAAAAAAGGCGAAGAAGGCAGGATTTATTGAGGGAAATGAAGCTTTGTCTTCTGTGGTTATGGTGGTTACTGAGTCTGTGAGCGGGGAGACCATAGAAGATTTGCTCTCGAATGGTGTTTTAACAAAGAAGCAGGTCAGTTCTTTTATGAAAATTAAGTCTCTTAAAACGTATGTAAAATAGACAAAAAGTCACTTGTAACAGAACGCCCAAAGTGGTAAAATGTTCGTGTGAGGGGAGACCACGTGAAGATTGGGGACTTAATAGGTGTAAAGGCTGAGGGCAATCTGGTCTACGAGGCTATTATCACAGATTTGAACTATAAGGGAGGACGCAACAAGGATAATATACGAGTGTATCTCTTATTAGATAGAGAATACAAAGAAATAAGTCCCACTCAGGTTACTTCCATTCCCCCAGTAATCAATATGATTCCTAAGTCAGTGACTCCAGAGGTTTTACTTGAGTATATAGACAAGAAGAATCCTGGTAAGTGGTTTAGGGAGTTAATGGGCCGAAATCCCATTATTATTCGAGAGGAACCAAGACCGAAATGGCAAAGAAGTCGAGCAAGAAGGGTTCTGCGAAGGCCACTCAGGCTAAGGCGCTGAAGACTCTCCAAGACATGGATGAGGATGAGGTAAATAAGACTAAGAAGGGCGAGCTTACAGAGCTCATCGAAGCTTCTGGTACTGACATTAATGTTAAGCAGAAGGTCGGCGAGATTCGTTCTGATGTCATCGAAGAGTTTGACTTAGGCGAAGACGAAGAAGATGATGATGACGATGATGACGTCACTGAGGAAGACATCAATGAGATGTCTAAGAAGGATCTGAAGACTCTTATTGAAGATGAAGAGTTGGATGTTGATGATGATCAGAAGCTAAAGGCACTTCGTGAGGATGTCATTGAAGCATTATTTGATGATGACGATGATGAAGACGATGACGATGATGATGATGACGATGACGACGATGATGATGAAGATGACGACGACGATGCTGAAGATGACGACGAAGATGAAGACGAAGACGACGACGATGATGACGATGACGACGACGAAGAGATAGAAGTTCTTACTGAAGAAGAGCTTAAGAAGCTGAGTAAGAAGCAGGTCATCGAGAAGTATGTTGAACTCGTCGAGGCTCTTGAAGATGAAGACGAAGACGACGACGATGACGACGATGACGACGATGATGAAGATGATGACGATGAAGATGATGACGATGAAGATGATGACGATGAAGATGATGACGACGATGACGACGATGATGACGATGATGACGATGAGGAGGAAGAAGAGAAGCCTCGGAAGAAGTCTAAGAAGTCCAAGAAGTCTAAGAAGTAGATAGTTTATAGAAGTCCCCCCTCCTTAGAAATAGGGAGGGGGAATTTTTATGTCTAAAATTGAAGCCCTATTCCGATGGTTGCTCTCCAAAGCGACCGCTGCTATAATGGTCGAACACCCTAAATAAATCGGAAAGGAATGATGTGAGTTCTAGATTAGAAACTTTGCTAATTTCTGCATTGGTCACTGCGGGAACCCTTAATTATGCAACAAAGGAAGGCGTAGCTGATAGGGACTTCTCTACATATAGAGAAGAATTCGAGTGGCTACGCAGGCAATCGGCCATACCTAGTAAGGCTGTTTTCCTAACTCAGTTTCCAGATTTTAGATGGCGTAAAGTTAAGATAGAGGATATTCCTACCATCGTTGCTGGACTCAAAGAGGACAGTATTAAGAATCGGTTGGCAAAGGTACTAGAGACAACCGCAAAGAAGATTAAAAGAACCCCTGGTGAAGAACTTGCCGTTTCGTTGAGAGACAGTGTTAGTGATATCTTAGAACAATCAGGAACCTCTGGAGTGACAGAGGTCATCACTGAGGGTTCGACATTTGTTAAGTTGTTCCGCGAAAAGCAAAAGCTGAATGAGCAAGGACAGATGTATGGCATACCCACCGGACTGCCGACACTCGACAGAGTAACGGGTGGCCTCCTCCCTTCCCAGATGTATCTAGTAATTGCCCGGCAGGGGCAGGCGAAAACCTACCTCATGCTCCGCATGGCGGCTGAGGCGTGCCTACTAGGTAAGCGCGTACTATGGGTATCGCGCGAGATGCCTGAGGATATGGTCGCGTACAGGATGCATTCCATTATCGGGACCATATTGAGGGGTCCCGATAATACGTTCAGTAATCTTGGTTTAATTCTTGGTAAAGATGTGGACTATGATGATTATAGGAAATTTGTCCGCTATCTTAGGAAAGAGGTGATGGGGAGACTCTTCATTCCTAAGGATAAGCGGGTGGGCATTACTCAGGTAGAGCAATTTGCTGATAGATATGCTCCAGACGTTATTTTTTACGACTACATCGGTATCATAGCCTCGGGTCAGGCGGGACGTTCGTGGCAACAGCTAGGCGAGGAAGCTAACCGCGCCAAGGAAATTGCCATGAGACAGAATGTTCCCTTTGCCCTTGCTTCCCAGGTGAATAGAGCAGGGGCAGAAGAGAATGAAGCGCCAATGGTGGAGAACATTTCCTTTGGTGACTCCCTAGGATATGCTGCCGACAGGGTGTTCTCTCTTAAGCTATCGAATAGAGATCCAGAAACTGGAAAGCGCATACTGGAGATATGGATACGTAAAGCTCGGTATGGTGAAGATGATATTAGTATTCGGGCAGAATTCTCTGGTGATAGAGGATATCTAAAGGAGATTGATTCATCTTCTGAATTATTAGGAGGGTTGATGAAGGGTGACGAGGAAAATAAGACTAAGAAAAACTCGCGTTCCGGCAATCACAGGGGCCGAAAAGCCCCGCGACTTCGTCAAGGCGTTACGCTTAAGAGACGCTAAGAAGGCAGATTATAAAGCAGAAACGTTTCAGGGGTATTCTTTAGAAGAATTAAAGGATTCTCTTTCAAGAGAGGAAATGTTTAGTGATGAACAGCAGGCGAAAAGTTATCTGCTGAATATCATCAAGGTAGGAATAGACTATATCCTGAATCGACGTTTCGTTGGTGGATTAGAATTTATTGCTCAGCACTTAAGATGGTATTCTGAAAGTAAGCAACATCGAGAGGAAAGAATCAAATTATTGAAGAAATTAATTAAGGAAGGAGGGGGTTAGTCTTGTCTGTATATGTGGATCAAATTCGTGAGTATAAGAATGTATCTGGTAGAGCGAAAAGATACGGTACCCATTGGTCTCATATGATGGCTGACACTCTTGATGAATTAAATACTATGGCTGATCTAATTGGTCTATCAAGAAGATGGATTCAAGACGAACATAATCCTCCCCACTATGATATTACCCCTCCTAAAAGAAGGAAAGCTCTTAAATTAGGCGCTATAGAAATGGGGACGGTTGAATTAATGAGACATTTGAGACAAAATGAGAATAGATAACTATGATATAGATATACCCGATCTCTTGCGTAGATGGCATATAGATGATCAAAGGGTTCTTGGTCGAGAGATTAATGCTCCATGCCCGTGGAGAAAGCATAAGTCGGGTAAGTATAAGTTCTACATTAATATGGATAGTGGTTTATGGAACTGTCAGGCGTGCCCCGATAAAGGTGGCAGTCTTAAGGGATTAATTTCCTTAATGGAAGATGTTCAATCATGGGAGATTGGCGACTTTGTAAGGCGGTACGGCAGGGAAGTAAATCTGGAGGGGTTTGATGAATATATTATCGATCTCCTCTATCCAGATGATGAGCCAGTTCGATTAAAGAGTATCAAAAACCTACGAGAACAAACTAGAAGGGCTCTACAAGTAAGTAAGCCATCCATACATTATTGGAAGACAAGGGGTCTCAGGAGTCGCACTACTAAATATTGGAATCTAAGAATCTTGTCAGCTCTTAATGTTCATCCTCTTATTATTCCTATAACGGTGGATGGTCTTCCCTACTTCCATGCTAGAAGGGCGATAGATAGTAGTATCAAGCCCAAGTATTTATTCCAACCGGGGTTTCCTAGAAAAGAAATTTTATTTGGACTAGACAAAATGGACCCAAATTCATCGACGATAGTAGTATGCGAGGGAATGTTTGACTGTATCAAGGTCTGGCAGGCTCTGAGAGAGAAAGATATGCTTGACGAGTTCTCTCCAGTTGCCATACTAGGTGCGCGAGCATCGAAACAACAGATAGAAAGTATTGAAGCTTTTTCTGATGTAGCTATTCTGTTTTTAGATAATGATAATGCAGGAAGAGAAGGATCTGATTATTTTCTAAGAGATAGAAAGAGGAATAATCTATGGATGTATATAGTCGATTATGAAGATAGGAATTCCGGAGATCCTGGAGATTTATCTTCTGAAGAAATTATTGATATGATAGAAAATGCCGAAGATGTACTATCAATGAATATACGAAAGGAAATTGAAGTTGGCTAAGAAAACTCGTAAGCGTAGCAAGGGCAAGTCGTCGAGTACCAATTGGCTTAAGACAGGATTGGATGCTGATCAGCTCCAGAAGGAGCTGAAGAAGTCCGGTGGCAGCGCAGACCCAGAGATTTTATTTCTCCGCGATGGTAGTATTGCCGAGATTTCTGTTGTGAGTAGGCCCAAGAATTGGGTCACATTCATGCAGCACTATATTGGACAGAAGGCTGGCTATAAGATTTGCGGCGGCGAGGGTTGCGTGTACTGCGACGACGGACTTGGCTCTAGCCAGCGCACGATGATAGGTGTGTTCGTCAATGAGCTCTTTGAGGCAGGTAACGACCAGTACAAGGCTCGTAAGACTAAGAATGGTGGATACAAATACTTCATTCTGAATAAGGAAACTACTGAAGATTTCCTGCGTCGAGCAAAGCGTCGTAGGGGACGTCTTGATGACTATCCTTATACCATTGAGCGGATCGGTGGTGGGACTGATACCAAATATGATATAGAACGTGGAGATAAGAGGATTAAGAGTAGTATCTTAAAGGGTTGGGATAAGAATATTGAGAAGAAGCTTATCAAAATGAAGAGACGTGAAGATGAAACGGATGATGACGATGAGGATTCTTCTTCTGATAAGATGGATTCTGATTTCGATTATAAGGATGAAAAGAAGTCGCGTCGTCGTCGTAGGAAGAGCTCTCGTAGGAGTCGAAGTCGTTAGTAATGAAAGTGATTACTGCCCGTCGTATTATTAGTGGTCGCATAGAAGATGGTGTGTATACTGAAGCTAAAGAGATATTGAGAAAATATAATAAGAGAGAACGTCAGAATAGAAAACGAGGTAGAAGGTTTAATAAGCGTGGCTAAGAAGAAGAAGCGATACGGATATTGTTTTACTTGTCAGGAGTCTCGACCCGCAAAGGGTGGAGGAATTATAGAACTGCTTCAGACTGGTAAGAAGATGCTTAGGGGAGAGTGCTCTAACTGTGGCTCTTCGATGGCCGGGATGATATCGCGAGATGTACCTCACGACATAGTACAGAGTAAGAAGCAGGCTAGGGAGAAGAAAGAGATAAAGAGGAAGAGACAAACGTCTCGCATAGCTAGTCTTCGTCGAAATTACCAGAGTAGGAAATAATGGCAGAAGAACTTCGTCGCATACCCATTAATGAAGAAACAGTGTCTATTGCTTCTTTTGCTCTTTGGTTTAATGAAGTGCAGTTAGATAAGGAGCTTATCTTAAATAAGAATGAACAATATGGAGATTCATGGCAGGCCGAAGGACCCTTCCTAGCGGCCAGTCGTATGAAAGATAAAATCACAAGAGTTTCGACAATTACTGCTCAGATAATGAGGGCTGTTTCAAAAGAAGAAAATGCTTCTGGATTAGTATTAGAAGAAAAGAGTCTTGGAGCGGTCTCAGAAACAATGGGCGAGGGCTTCCAGGATATTTTAGAGATGATGGCCTATGGAAAACTACTTATGCTGTATTGGGTCTATAATGGATTTGGTTTAGGAGGATCTACTTTAGCTTCTGTTAACGAGGTATATGAATTTATAGAGAGAGAATTAAAATCTCTGGACGATCATGTCCCCGATGCCACAGGGTAATGCGTGGCAGGAAATAAAGAAGAATATAGCTCCTAGTGATAAGAAGATTATTAAGGAGCATCGTGATATATTCTGGAGATATGTCTCAGAACGATTTCAAATACATCAGCGTAGATATGTAGAAGAGAAAGAGTTTCCCTGGACCGATGACTCCATACTCAGATCTTATCATTTCACTAATGTTTTTCGCGTTTTTGATTCTGGTACCATTAGACTACTAGAACTTATCGCAAAAAGAAAACCTAAGAACAGGCAAGAAGCAATATGGATGGTGGTGCAATATAGGTGGCCTAACTATCACACCTTAATGGAAAATTATGGGATCATACCTCATGATTTTAGCAAGGGTATATGGTTGGGGAATATCGAGAGGACAAAACAAGAATTTGGCAAGTGGCATACTTCTGCTCATATAGTTCTTCAGAGTAATTTCAAACAGTCAAGGGCGGAGAATTTTCTCCAATATCTTGGAGAACTTGATGAATCATTTAAAGAGTTTGCTTCAGGTATTCTTAATGCGCCCGATATGGAGACGGCGTTCAAGCATGTCAAAAAGTTTAAGGGATTCGGTGGCTTCACGGCTTATGAGATACTAATAGATCTGTGTTTGATAGGGGTGCTTCCCAGACAGTTCTTGGACCAATTCGCTAATCCCGGTCCAGGGTGCAAGGAGGGTATAGATCTTATATATCCCAATAGGAATTTAATCAGTTATCAAGAGGCCATGGAGAGGTTGAGAGATACTCAAGACAGAGCCTTTTTTCGTCTTGGTATTCCTCCTACTCCCAGATTAACTTTACAAGACATTGAGTTTAATTTGTGTGAGGTAAGTAAGTACATAAAGATTAAGAATGGAACTGGTAGGAGGAGACTGTATAGGCATGGTATATAATGATTTTCCTGAACGAATAGGAATGAAGTCGAATTATAGAGATCTTGATAATACTGTTTATAGATCGCCTTATGTAACAAGAGACACTTCTTTTGTGACTATCATACCTGAAGAAGTTGATGGTGTTAAACAAAGGGCAGTAGATTGCACTTGTGGTCGCCGCATTCCCAGAAGAATGGGAGTAGACAACTTCTCGTGTGCAATATGTGGCAGGAATTATACCTGGATGCCAGAGATTACTGGTAAGGAAAACTTTGCGGCGATTTGATGGCTAAGAAAAAACTAGGATGGCTTAGTGTTGAGGGAACGAACAGCGCATCCACCTGTTCTACTTTAGGAACCAACTTCCACTTACGCAGAGGTATGATTAGGCAGGCGTGGAAGAATGGATATGAGGTTAACTTTTTTGGATGCAAGAAGGATGGATATCTGTGGGATGATAATCCCCATAAGGGTCTTCATGATTATTTCTCCGTCACTGAGGTGGTGAACAAGGCTCTCAGGCGGTACACAGAGATAGCTAAGAGGAAGAATAGCAAGATAGGCAATTCGCAGTCGCGTTGGATTGTGTCTAAGTCTATTGACTATGTGTTGAAGAATGCCAAGTTTCCTAAGTGTGATATTATGTGGGTGGAGTTCATGGACCCGGGACTTCCATCTATTGTGTTAAGCGTAGCGGTGATGATTCATTATGCCCGACAGAATATTCCGCTGTTTGTTCGAGATGGGGACATTAAGTTCCGCTATATAACTACGCTCAAACCCCTTCATCCTACTCCCAGAGAGAATATGTATGAAGAGCGTATACAGCGGTACATATCAGACGAACAGCTAGAAGAGATTCGTCACAAGTTTGTATTAATCTATGCCTTCGATACATCGTGGGCGAAAGATGATCCGTTTGTTCGGGCATTTGAGACTGTTGGATGTCTTTACGACCCCAAGAATGAACTGCCAATTAACTTTGAAAATAAGAAGAAGCGTCTTACTTATGTCGGTAATGTGAATGGTCGTGAAGATGCCTGCATACGTTTCTATGGTAATTCAAAGTGGCCCGTTCATATTTGGGGTCGATGGCCGAGCGATGCTATGGAGAGAGTGGGTGCGAGCAATGAGAAGATTAAGTTTAAGGGGATTGTAGACTGGGACGATATGCTGCCGGTATACAACCGGGCGAAGGCGTCGGTGCATATCACTAGGAAAGATTACAGCAAGCTAGGCTCGATACCAGAGCGTCAGGTGGAGGTAGCTCAGGCGGGTACTTTGCTCCTCGTACCAGAGTACAATACAGCGGCAGAGAATCTTACTCTAGTCGAATTTATTATCAAAGACGAGAAAGATATGAATGTAGTTCTAAAAGAAATTAATGAGATGGACGAGAAAGCGTATGTGGCAACGGTAGAAGATTTTCGTAGTCATTTGCATGATCAGTTTTCTCCTAGTGTTACGTGGAAAAGAATAATGAAAATGGTGAAAACTCACTATGGAATATAAGTCTCTTAATTATCGCAATGCTACGGATGCTTATCTGAATGTGTTGAAGCATCTGATTCGTAGTGGTAAAGATGTTCCTTCTCGTCTTGGAAACACTAAAGAATTATCGACTGTCATAACTCTTAGAAATCCTCTAGAGATGGTTCCGTTTGTGTATGGACGCAGGGCTAATCATTTTGGTATGCTTGCGGAGTCTCTTTGGGTGATGTCTGATATAAGCGAAGTTGATATGATAAGCCCGTGGAATAGTAGGCTTGCCGATTTTTCTGATGATGGAGTGCATCTCTATGGCGCATATGGTCCTAGGATAGTAGGCTACGAACATAATAATCAGCTCAATGAGGTCATTAATACATTTGCAAGAGATGGCTTAGATACTAGACAGGCAGTTATCAGCATATTAACTCCTGAAGATGTTGGTCGAGTGACCAAGGATTTTCCTTGTAACAACGAAGTCATGTTTAAGGTAAGAGATGGCAAACTAAACATGACCGTCATGAACAGAAGCAATGATATTCACTGGGGATTGTTCGGTGTGAATTTTCCCCAGTTTGCTCTCCTCCAGAATTATGTTGCCAGCCGCATAGGTGTTAGGATGGGTGTGCAAACACACGTCTCTGATTCTCTTCATCTTTATATGGAGAGTAAACCACACCAAGATATTACTACGAGAATGGTCCATTCTGGACCTAAGAGATTTCAGTTTTATAATTTCAATACGAGAAATGTGAGAGACTCGTCCCGACCCTATGAGATATTTTCTATGGAGACCCAGCACCATGTGGCTAGAGAAATATTTGAGTACTGTCTTAGTGAGGATAATCCCACAAGAGAGTTTGGTGCATTGCCTTTCTTGTCTGTTGTAATTCCCTTGTTGATATTATATAGAAAAATAAAAGATGGAGTCATAAATAGAGAAGAAGCTGTAAAGACTCTTCGTAGTAAAATAGAAGAATCTATTAAGTTGGTTGATCCCACACCTAAGTCTGATTTTCCATCCGATTGGGTGTTAGCTTGTTATCAGACGCTGTGCAGGCAATCAGATAATAATCCTTCATTAGTGCAAATTGCTCATGCAGATTTTACTGGAATGATTACTATGACTCCCTTTCAATCTAACTCTGTTATGAATTACCTCAGGGATAGCTGATGCCTGATGAAATTTGGATTAGATTATTAATCGCCTATGTGGTTATTGCTTATCTTATTCTTTGGGCTGCCCTTGTGGCATATACATTGAAATGGACAGTAAAGATAGCTTTTGCCATACTGGTATATCCTTATGTTAGTTGGAAGATGTTGTATCAGTTAAATAAGGAGAAGATGAAAAGAGAATGAGCAAACCATTCATTCATACGCACGTACATACAGAATTTTCTCCTCTTGATGGATTATCTAAGGTCTCTCAGGTTGTGGAGATTGCTAAGAATCTAGGACATCCTGCCATAGCTATTACCGATCATGGTACGATGGCGGGAGTTCCAGAGTTTTATTATGCGTGTAGAGAAAATGGTATCATTCCGATATTAGGTCAAGAATTTTATATCGTCCCCGATGCCAGTAATAAAGACAGAGACGATCCCGTCTCTCTCAACAGGCACCTAGTTATGATGGCCCTGAATGAGAAGGGCTGGCACGCTATGGTGGAGCTCACGTCGATTGCCAATGAGAGAGCAAACTATCATTACAAGCCTCGTATTGACCATGACATACTGAGAGAATATCGAGAAGATTTTAAGAACATAGCTGTGACTTCGGCTTGCCTATCGGGAGAAATTTCTCGCACCCTTACTTCTGGTGGACCCAAAGAAGCTAACAAGGTACTTAAATTCTATAGGAATATGTTTCCCAATTTCTACCTAGAGCTCCAGAGACATCCAATAAAGAAAAGATATAAGGGATCTCGAAAGAGTCTAAGGTCAAGAGAAGAACAAGACTTTGAGGAATTGCAAGAGAATCTTAATAGATATCTTTTGTCGGCAGGTAAGAGATTTGACGTTCCCTTTATAGTGTCTAATGATAGTCATTATGTAGAAGAAGATCATCACGATATACATGATATGCTCTTGGCTGTTCAAACTAAAAGTGACTGGGATGAGGAAGAACGCTTCCGGTTTCATGGTACTGGTTACTATCTAAAGAGTGAAAAAGAGATGCGACGCTTGTTCAGCGACGTACCAGAGGCGTGGCGTTCGTCTCAGAGATCTATGAAAAGTATATTAGATCGAGTGGGCGACTTTAAGGTAAGAGAGTTTGACTCAACAACATGGCACATTCCTAAAATCCCTGGAGATACAAGGGACCCAGCTAAAACAGTTCGGAGAAAGTGTTTTAAGAGACTTGGGGAAATTGGTTTCGGACGCAATCGAGAATATAAGGAGAGATTGCGACATGAGCTCTCTGTTATTAGAGAGGCGAACTTTGAACAGATATTTCTCATTGTTGAAGATTACGTCAACTTCGCTAGAGATAAAGGTATCATCGTTGGCCCCGGCAGGGGCTCGATGGTTGGTTCAATTGTATCGTGGCTGTTGGGTATCACGGAAATCGATCCCATCAAACATAAGCTTCTTTTTGAACGCGCCATTAACCCCGCGCGCCCCTCTATCCCTGACTTTGATATTGACTTCGAGAACGATAGATGTGAAGAAGTTATTGACTATGTAAGGGATAAGTATGGTGAAGAGAACGTTGTGCTTATCGGCACCCATCAACATATGGCCCCTCGGTTAGTTATCAAGAATATTCTTCGTACGCTAGGTGTTCCTTTTGATGTATCTATCAAGATTACGTCAGAACTGCCCGATACTGTGGAGATAACTAATCAAAAGAAGTCGGGAAAGATTGAAGACATTCTTGGTGGCGATATATCAGAGGATCTTAAGGAACTTTTGAAGACTCATAAACTTATAGAACCCTCGGCAGTAGAGTTCCAAGGGCTTGTTACTTCGTTTGGCACTCATGCTGCTGGAGTCATCATATCGGACAAAGGTAGAAATCTTGAGGAAGAAATCCCCAAGATGCTCATTGCCTCCAGTGGTAAGATGGTGAGCCAGTTCGATATGGATGCTATGAAGCATCTTCATCTTGTGAAATTTGACTTTCTTCGTCTTTCTACACTAAAGATGATAGCCGAGGCCATCAAGCTCATCGGTTATGATCCTTTTGAGCGGGATGATGTTGGAGACGATTTTTACGACAAAGATACATATGAAATGATAACAAAGGGAGACCTTACTACAGTCTTCCAGTTCCAAGGCGGCGCAGCGAAGCAATGCATTCTAGCAATGGGTATAGAGACGTTTGAGGAGCTGAGTGCAGCTAACTCGCTTGCTCGTCCGGGTGCAATTAAGTTCTTAGGTAAATATGTTGAAGGGAAAAAAGACCCAAAGAAGATTGATTATCCTTGTAAAGAAGTTAAGCCCATATTGGAATACACGTATGGCGTTATCCTTTATCAAGAACAAGTGATGGAGATAGTTAAGGTTCTTGCTGGGTGGGATGATCTAGGTGCCGACCGTATTAAGGAAGCTACGAAGTACAAGTCTGGTTCTGAATTCGACGAGATGAAGCCGGAGTTCTTTAAGGGCTGTAAGAAGAATGGAATTAAAGAAGAGGCTGCCTCACGAATATGGAATAATATCGATGATTACAGAGCATATGGATTTAATCGGGCTCACTCGATTGCCTATTCATCTATTGGGTTTAAGACGGCGTATCTTAAATGTCACTATCCCAAAGAATGGTTCACCGCCGTCCTGAATACGAATCCCGATAAGAATTTCGAGGAAATAATTGAAGAGATTCGCCGTATCGAATTGCCGCTCCTACTCCCAGATGTTAATCGAAGTGACAGTGTATTCGCCCTTTCAAAGAAAGGCATTCGTTTTGGTCTCTCTCATATCAGGGGGATGGGCACCGCTGCGGTTAGGGACATCATTCAA
>SDBT01011255.1_pt1 | contig 14412 bp, 34 predicted proteins | sample 2277101 | NCBI WGS metagenome assembly SDBT01 (sample SAMN10404973, study PRJNA504765) | marine sediment metagenome | isolation source: marine sediment core GS10_PC15, 103 cmbsf | place: Arctic Ocean: Southern Knipovich Ridge | collected 2010
TGTGTTTTTCTGATCTGGTCCGCTACACCGGGCACATTATTATCCTTCCAAAATCTGACGGAGCCGATCCACGCTCTCAGGGTTTTCATCCACGACATCTCTGTTATCTCCCTCGAGACTGTATTCCAGCTCTGTAATTTTAGCATGAAGCTCTTGCTTCTCTGACGTATGTCTGTCAGCTCTCTTTTTGTTACCTGTAGTCAGATCGTAGGTTTTACTCGCGGTCATCCATGTGGCTACAGAAATCATGGATTGTTGAATTATAAACTTCCCTATTTCCACTATCCCCCCATCCACAGCGGCGAAGATCTCCACTTCGGGAGTATGGTAGAACCACCAACTGGGGCAAACAACTAGTGCGACGAAAAAAGACACAACATCAGCCTTGTACTTGAAGGAGAAATTCTTCTTCAAGAGCTGAGTCGCGGCTATTATAATGGGGACAGCAGCGGCATTGCCCAGAAGGGCAATTTCATCCACAGACTACCTCCTAATATATTCCTCCGAGCACATCGGTGGCAATTTTCTGGGCATGCATCTGATCTCTGATTACAAAGCTGTGATCACTGACATACTCCAGTAGTTCGTCGAAGTCGGAGAATATTTGAGTAGTTTCGCCGATTAGCCACGTTGGAAGATTTACTAGATCGAAGTTGGTCACCAAATACACAGGGCGACCTTCTCTAAAAGACTCCCAGGCCTCGGACAACGTGCCGGCTCCTTTCTGTACAGATTCATCGTAGTATACAATAATAGCATCGGATAGTTGAATTGCGAACATGTCTTTTCTAAACAACACCTTTCGCACTAGCCGACGTATCTCATCAAACTTACCTTCGCTCTTAAGCTGAGTAAGATGTTGTTGGATAGGAACATCACAAATATCTCCCTCCTCGATAATTTCTAGCTTCACTGGATTGATAGCATCGTGTCGCAGTTTCTCCAGCTCGAGAGTGATCCAATCGCGCCATCCCATTCCTAGATTCTTCTTATACTCCATGCCTCCGGATAGATAAAACTTCATCCTAAATACTCCTTCATGGCGTTAAAAGCTTCTTGCCAATTATAAACCCGTGTTATCCCCCGATCCCCTGTGCTGGGTAACTTGAAATTCCACGGTTGGTCACGTACTACAGTGTTAATACCCGCTTGTCGTAATTCGGAAATCTGTCTCAGTTCGTCTTCATACATCACATCGATATTAATGTGGGTACAAAGTCTTGCCTTGTCTTCAGTATGAAACACGTCGTCATACTGAAACCCGTAACGGTTAAGCCAGGTAATAGTATCTTCCCTAATGGTTTTAGTACCGCTGCGAGCTGTTATAAAATATACCTTTACATCCGCTAACTTCAACATGGTTGTAATCATGTCCCCGTCCGTTTCTAGCTTGGGCAGGTTTCTGAACAAGTGTAGCTCCTCGTACAGAACTTCTCGAAGATCTGAAGGCACGGTTTCCGCAGTTAGTCCAAACACCTCTTCGATGCGGTAGGCATCGGCGGAAAAATCAGGCTTAAGTCCGTAGTGTTCAGCCAATAGAGGAACGGCGCCGGACATGTAATCCGCCACTGTTCCATCTAAATCAATACCCACCCTCGAAATCGATGTCTTGTTCGTCATCTACAAATCTCCCCACATTACGTTTTATGAAACTCTCAATCTCTTCTACCGAAGAGTCAAGATGATCTGTAAGAATAGTTATCTGGTGGATATTTCTTGCAACGGTAGCGCGTACTAGCTCCCCGCCCCAAAGAAATACCCAGTTATCGTAGAAAGAACCCTCGTGAATTTCTAGAGTGGTTTCCGCGATATACTCTATATATTCACGCATTGTACCAACTCTTTGCCAATTGATGTTTCTCCTCATCACTCGCAAGAACGGACAAGACGTCTTTCACGTTAGGTGGTAATTGGGCATGGTTGTTAAGATAGGAAAGAACGGCCAGGTCAATGGCTGTTTCTAACTCCTTCTTCTCTAGAGACATGCCTTCCTTGTTTCCCTGAGAACGTAGCTTCATTTCCTTGTAGTTAGACTTAGCGGTCGCCAGCATCAAAGCAAACGTCTCCAGATGCTGTAACTTTGATCCCTTGGCTTTAAGAAAGAACCGTGCTTTAGCAATGTCACTCATAATTAATTATACCTCAGATACTTATTTTTATCAACGTCATTTGGACTAAGATCTTCTGAGTAGTCATAGTTCGATCATACTCACTGAATCTAAGAAAACTGTCCAAACGCATCAGTTCTTGGAGAGCGTTATCAATTTCGCCCAGGGTCCAGAACTGATTGGCCACCATGGCCTTCTTTACTCTAAACACATGTTGTTTTATATCTCTGGCTATCTCATCCGCCGGCTGACCCCTCCGTTGTACCACCTGACGTAGGAGCAGGAAGTGTCCAAACAGCAAGGAGAACATAGCCAAATGGTTCTGCCCGTTCTCAAACAACCGGCCGCAATGGAATAGGGTCTTAGAAAGATTCTTAGAGTTTAGACAATCTAACATGTCAAAGGGCTTGAGCTCCGGTTTAGTGAGCTCCTTGACCCGGAAACCCTTCTTAATTAGCTTTCCCAATTTCGTAGTCTTGTTCCAACTTGCTCCGAGTAAAATCAAGGCATTGCCCGGGACGGGGTTGGACAGTAAGGCTTCCGCTAGAGCATGAACATTGGCTGCTTGTTTGCTATCCGCATTGCGAACAACAACAACCTTTCCTTCTGCAAAAAGATCATTCACATTATATTCAGTAACGATGTTACCAACATCAATCTTATCAATCACGGCATCGTATCTAAGCCACGTGGCTTTAGAATACTTCTTCTCAAGATCCGGCAGCCATCTTTTCTCCAGCATGTCGGAATCATTGCCGAAGGTGTAATAGAATCCGGCTACAGGCATAACTTTAGTATGCCCATATCCAAGATCACCTTACTGTTCGGGCTCGTGAGGAAAGAACGCTCAATATCCAAACAGGTGTCGAACATTCTTTGTAAACGGGATAAGTCGAATTCCAATTTCTCTTCCTGGAAGTAGTGGCGCACTGGAGTATGCAAACCGAAGTTTTCCATACTGCAATAATAAAACCACTTCTCCAGTGTCTGGATGATGATTCTTGCTTCCTCCACCTTCCGAAGCTTTCCCACCAGCGCGAGCGCGGTGGTCACATCTTCCTGGTAAAGAGCCCCTACTAGTTCAAAATAATCGCGGGAGTTGTCTTCTTCCGGCTCACCCGATAATGATTTTTGAAGAATGGACAGCCCATCTCGAACACTGCCTTCTGCCTTCATCGACGCAAGCTCTACATCGATATCAAGACCTTCCTTCTCGACAAGTGTTTTGAAGTAGTCACGTAGAGTGTCTGTCGATACTTCTCTAAACTCGTAAGATTGGCAGCGAGACTTAATGGTTGCCGGCAACTTATGAGGCTCGGTGGTGGAAAGAATAAATGTAATTCTTCCGGACGGTTCTTCTAGTGTCTTAAGAAAAGCATTAAAGGCTTGGCGAGTCAACATGTGGGCTTCGTCTAAAATAACAACCTTATGTCCTGGTGTTTGGTAACGAATGTTGTCAATAATTTCTCGAACATTGTCCACACCGTTGTTAGACGCCGCATCGATTTCAGTAAGTACTAGGTGCTGACGGGACGTCCAATTATCATAGATGTCAGGGTATTTCCGATTGAGCTCGTGTGCTACAATACGAGCAGAGGTAGTCTTACCTGTACCCCGGGTACCATGAAACAACAAGGCGTGTCCCAGGGTCTCACTATCCAAAGCGGCTTCTAGTTGTTTTACAGTCGACTCTTGCCCAATAACTTCATCGAAAGACTTCGGTCTGTATTTAAGCGCTAAAACTTCGCCCATGTTAATTCCTTTCGTTACTTGGTCTCGGTAATGGGTCCTTCAGGTTCGTCCACAAATCCGTCCTTCAATAGATCTTCCTCAACCGGAGGAAGTCCAAAACATGCACGGAGCCTGTTGTTAAAGTCCAGGTCGTATGGATCCACGCGCCAACTATGCTTCATCCGGTGGTAACCAATATGACAATCACACTCCGGACATTTAAACCAACGTGTGTCCGGATTTAATCTGTTGTAAAGATAGTCTTTTGCGGCTACCTCCAAATTAACCTGCGGATTCATTGGGCAAACAGGAATGTTTTCAATATCCCCCGCGTTTAAACTATCTGTCGCGGGTGTATCTAAAATTTCTTCATCTGACATTAGGTCTCTCCCTTTCCAGTATAGACTACTGTTTGGATATTAATATTCGCAATCGTTGTAATTTAAAAGGCCATCTACTTTGTAGTATCTCTATAGCGTGCTGTATCATTATTTTATGAAGATTGCGACCGCCGAGCATCTTTAGTATTAAACGAGTTTGTTGGCGGACTATAAATTGTTGGCTATAGGATAAGGGTCCCGTGCGGGATACTCGTGTCACGTTGGACTGGTATTTGCGAACTCGGTGCTTCTCCTCTATTGAAAGCTGCAGGGTTCGCATAGTACTCCTCCATTAATTTTACAGCCGCGCTGGTTCCTATCCGGTCGGCGCCGACATCTATCATCTGCAATGCTCTTTCGTAACTCTTGATGCCGCCTGCTGTCGCAATTAGCGGACGTGAGTTGCCGTTTCTTAAAATATTCCACAAAGCTATTTCTCTAACCTCAGTGCCCCGAATCGACATACCCGTAGAGGATTTGATGTAATCGATACAAGAGTAGTCTCGTAAAATTTCAAAGACTCTCGTCAACCGATAATCAGATTCCAGAACCGGGGTCTCTACAATACATTTGGAAGTTACATTTCCTTGGGCACATAGCTTACCCATCAAATTCATTTCTGTTTTTACTGCGTCCCAATTGCCGTTAAGAATTTCTCCGTAGTGTAACACAAAATCTAATTCCTGGATCCCCGCGTCAATAAGAAAATGAGCTTCTTTCAATTTAACTCGGAGTGGGAGGTTGCCAAGTGGAAAAGCACAGACGCTCCCTACTTTAATATCAGGGTAATCCAATAATGCCTCGATCACACCCTCTGCTATATAGGGCGAAACACAGACGGAGGCACACCCATACTTGATAGCTTCGTCGGTGAGTCTGTCAAAATCTTCATCGGTGGCGTCCGGCTTTAAAAGGGTGTGGTCTATATACTGCGCAAATGTTTTAACTGGATTTTCCTCGACCACCGGGTGGAACTTGGACATGTCCAATTCAACCTTACCAACTGGGCTACCCATCGGAAACCCCTTTTCTTCTTACCAATTCCATCTCGACCGCCGCTGTAAACATATCTAAACCCTTCTGTAAATCCGCATCGTCCCAAAACTTCAAGACGAAGACTTGATTCCCAAAGAGCAGGGTAGGTCCAAGGTCTTCGTGATATAGCATGTCGAATGACAATACCTTCCCCTCCTCCTCAATGGTAAAACCATATTCGTGGGTGAGGGTGTGACCTTTTTCAGTTTTAACAGCAACTGACATAACACCTGTGTTCATCACACCCTCTTCCGTAGGAGGGAGATTTTCAGGCATAGTGGATGAATACTCCGTATCTTGTGGCATTTAAACTCCTAATTAAAAAATATTTTAGAAAGTTGTGAAGTTTCTGTTCATCTCATCCGTTAACTCTCTGATAAGTTGGTAATCTACCAAACGCATGGTACGTTTCAGGATTTCTTCACCCGAGGATGTGTTGAAAAAAACTGCAGTCACGTTTTCTGAGACAATGATTCCCCTCAGGGCGCACATCTCTTTCCGAACTTGCATTCCCTTCTCAAGAAAGAGAAACTCCCACACCCTTCCCTCACTCAATGTGGGTGTATCTCCGGCAGAGATCCTACAGCGCCCTTCTAATGTGGCAGGCCCTAGTTGGGTTACAACAACTTCCCAGGTCAATCCTAGGTGCCCCCGACTCTCTGTAACGTCGGGATCGGTTATTGATGGATGCCCGTTGCAAGCCGCTGTGGAAAATAGAAATATTCCAAAGAACAATAATATTATTAGTCGTATTAGTTTCATTTTACCTCGTATCCCAATTCCTGTATATATCCCCACACTTCCCGTTCAAGTTCACGGTGTGCAGACCCGTGATTCCAAACTCCCAAATGGGCAAGCTCATGTGCTAACGTGTGTATGATGGTTCTGGCAGCTAAAGCCTTTCTAGGATTGTTTAGCTGGTGTACTCGTATATGTAGAATCTTCTCATTACAATTTATCTCATCTATATGTTCGGTGTTGTAACATTTGTCGCACGGTTCACATTCTCCGTATGATCGAGCTTGCATTCTAGTTTCCGGTAGGATCTTGCCGTAGCTCCAGCCGAAATGCGTACACACTTTATTAGATATTTCATGTATTTCCCGCCACAAGACTACTGTGGAGTCCGGCGTCATTCACTACCCCCTTTGGATAATAGAGTCCTTGAACTGGACCTTTACCTCCTCTATCACACGATCGTACATTAAAATTCCATCGAGGTGATCGATCTCGTGTTGGATAACAGACGCTAAGAGGCTATTATCATCTTTGATTACATACTCTTTATTGTCTAACCCGGTGAACCGTACCTTAACATTTCTAAAGCGAGGTACCTCCAGACCCAAGTCAGGAAGACTGAGGCACCCTTCGGGAGATGAATACATCTCCTCGCCATGTTCTAGGTATTCGGGGTTAAACATAACTACTGGTATCTTAGTCCCGTTCATAAAGGCAGGGTCTATGACACACAGTCTAATCTTTAAACCTACCTGGTTAGCCGCCAACCCAATTGCATTTAGAGAATACATGTACTCTAGCATATCGACGGCTACTTCTCTTAGCTCGTCCGTTACCGTTGTAACCGGCTCAGTTTCGTATCTCAGTCTTTTTTCGAATTCCGCTTTACGGTAATTCTGCGCCGTTATCAATCGCATCTATTTCTTCCGCCAATTTAATCTCTCTTCCGAAGAAGAATCCAATTTCCCTTTGAGCATCATGATCCGTTGCCGAACCATGTACCGCGTTGTTAGTAGTGTTTTCGTGATCCCCAAAAATACCTCGTAGGGTATCATCCCCGGCCTTGGCTGGATCAGTGTCGCCAATAGATTTACGCCACGCCTCGACCGCGTTTTCTTTAGACAACACCATCACCCAGACGGGCCCCGAGATGGAAACGTTTATAAGGTTGGGGAAAAACGATTTACCTTCGTGTTCCTTGTAAAATTCTTCGGCCCCTTCTCTCCGGAGCTGAATCATTTTCGATAAAAGGATTGAATAACCCTCACGCTCTATTTCATTGATGATCGCGCCCACGTTGCGTCCCATCACAGCATGTGGTTTAATCATGGCCAACGTCATCGGTCCCGCCATTACTTACTCCTAACTTTAATGTGAAAGATCCACCCGCCGTCGGCGTTCGGCCCGATAGCTTCGGACCTAGTTCCCTCATACTGCCAATCAACAACTCTTTTTACATACTGGTGGTGGCTTCGGTTTATCTCCGGAAAAAGATTCAGCCGCGCCAGGATTTGGGAACTATCAACAGTGGCTTTCCAATACCGACCTTCTTTCTTTCCATGTTCCTTGACCAGTTGATCTATGGCCAGTCTATAATCACCTGACATGCTACATTGCCCCTATCATTTCTAATTCCAACTGCGAATTCGATATTTAGGCCTGCCGGGAAAACACTAAAACTCCTCTATGTCCAATAACCCGGATTGTTTCCCGTCCCCCTCCTCTTCTTCTAGAAGTATATTTAATTGGTCCACCATTTCTTTAACTTGGGGGATAGAAGGTTCAACAACGGTAGTTATTCTGGACAAGTCCGGAAACTCGTCGCGTAACATCTTTTTCAGGATGGCTTCATTGACAATATCACCATCCTCCGGAAATCTCATAAGTACTTCGCCGTCACTCGTCAGCCCCACAAATTTGCAGCCGCTGAAGGTCTCTTCAATAAAACCACCAATCTCTCTAGCGCTATATTTATTTACCACGATTTTCTAACTCCTCAAGCCTATGTCCAAGATTCGTAAGCCTCTGTTGAATCCAGCACAGTCCAAAGTATTCCCCATTTTTATAACACTTGATTCCTTCTAGGAGCATCATCTTGACAACGTAGTCAATCAGGGGAGGAATGTCACCCTTATTACGCGCTGTCATTTTTATAAACTTCCTCCAGACTGGCTAGCATCTCTATCAGCCAGTCGGCTTCAATCATTACCGTATTTGGATCTTCTAGGGGAATTGAATGTTCGTCAATTACTTTTCGTAGATATTTTATCATTGGTGCGTCCATAAGCTATATCCTTAGAAGTTTGGATTGCCTGGAAAAACGCCGAGGTGTTCTTTGGCGTTCTATTCCGTAAAACATAGGCGGGGTGCAGTACTGTAAGGAACAGTTGCTCATTCAGCTCACTGCGCCCTTCGGCATATGTCACAAATCCATTCTCTTTAGTTATTTTTACGGGGCGCTGCAAAATATATTCTGCAGACACCTTCCCTAAAATTATAATAACTTCTGGTCTAACTATCTCTATTTGTTCAACTAAATAGGGATAGCATGTATCCATTTCCTGAGGCAGCGGGTTCCGGTTTCCAGGGGGTCTGCATTTAACAATATTAGTTATAAATACCTCCGAACGCGGTAACCCGGCCTCAGCAAGGGCTTGATCCAAGAGTTTACCTGACCTGCCTCCAAAGGGTGTCCCTTGTAAGTCTTCAGATTCTCCCGGACCCTCGCCAACGATCATTATTCTGGCGCTAGCATTCCCGATCCCGGGAACAGCATTGGTGCGAGTCTTACATAGATCACAACGGCCACAGTAGTCCGTAAGATTCGCGATGTGATTTAACCTAATATGATTTAACCTATAGATATTGGCCGTGTCCATTGGCGTCCCCGGTATCTGGTGCGTTTACGTTTCCGCTGGCCGTGGGTTGCCCGATAGCACTCTTAGGAAAAGAGGGCATTCCTCCGGGCATGCCAAATTGACCCAACATAAGGTCCATAGGATTAATCTCACCGTTAGCCACTTTCTGCTCAACTTCGGCTCTGGCCTTAGCTTCTTTCCGGGAGAACCAGGATTGTAGTATAACTCCAAGGAGTTCCATACTAATTGAGTGGGCTACGAGCGCCCCAAATATTGGAAAAAATATATCCGAAAAATCCATAAAACCACTCCTTATGTGAGAAGATACTTCTCAATAATAAGCCTGGGTGGGGTAAAAGTCAACCCTGAATCGCAGCCATCTTTTGAAAATTTTTGCGGGAGTATAAGCAGCCACTTCCCCTTAAAAAAAATCGCGGATTTGGCTCAATCAGAATCCAAGATCCCTACCCGTTGCCACCCCTTCTTCCCTTGTCTTCCTATCGTATCTGACTGCCGTCTTAGCTCTTCACCTGGTCTAGATCCTACCACCCTGTATTCGAGCTCTCGGACTCTTTCGTTAGTCATTAGGAGTATCCCTATCAGATCATACATTAAGTTCTGGATACGGGATCCTGGGACGTTACAGTCTATCTCTTGTACTACTCTCTCTAACTTTCTCTTAACCACTGGGTGCTCGTCTGCTATTACTAAATACTCCTCGATCTTGTCTCTAGTCATATACCTCCCTCTATATCTTAGGTATAGTTTACTGGGACAGATGAGTGGAATACAAGTCTATTGGGTAGGAGTACCCTACTTACAATGGACTTCGACTCCCCATGATAGTTTATTTAGCGTCCGGATGATTTTTAACCAATTCGTCTTTTTCTGCGTCGTCGTTGCTCCTCGATCTCTAATTCCTCCACTCTCTCCACTAGCTTAAGGTTTAACGCGGTCTCCAGATGGTTGGTAATAACATCCGCCATACTGCGATTAACTTCTCCTAGCTGCTCATACCTCTTCTCATACCGCTGCTCCAACGTCTCCATTCTCTCGATGAGCTCCTCATTTATCTTGAGCTGCTGTTGGAACAACTGTTGTAACCTCTCGTGCTCGTTGGTATAATACCCGTCACCGTCGGTAGATACCTGTTCGATGGCGATACGTAAGTCTTTAAGACTGTCCATTTGATTCATCCTCCCACCGTGCTATTTCTTGATCGATACTCACGAGCTCCTCTAAGATTCTTTCCTTGTCTTTTCGGAGCTCTTTGAGTTCGATGAGTCGATAGTAGGAGTAAGGTCGTGGTTCTTCTCCTGGGGGTGTCCCCATTTCCATATTTCTCATATAGGACCACCAGCGTCGGTCGCGTATAGCTGAGATTTCTAAGGGCGAGTACGGTGATTTTTCGCCCGGGGGCTGAGTAGGCTGCTTTACCATTTAATTCTCCTTAGGGGCGATCTCCTCGATCCGCCCCGGTTCTGCCCCGCTGCGATCTTCTAGAAAGGTCATATGGGGATCCAGAGGGCTTAGGTACTACCTTCCGCTCTAGTTCCACCAGGCGCTCGTCTAGTTCCTTCATTACTCGTAGCTGTTGTCACTGAAGCTCCCGGGTTTGCTCAGCATTGTTGAACTGGAAGTTCCGGATTAGTTCCTTTAAAGCTTTAAGACTTCTCATTTCTTCAAATCCTTTATTCTTTTGGAAAGGCGGTCATCGAACCCTCCGTCGGGAAATCCTAGGATAGAACGTCCCCCCATTCGCGGGGTCGCGTTCTTCTCTAGCTTGGTCACTCGTTTCTCCAATTTCTCTATTCTTTTCTGTAAGACCCCCTCCGCCTCAAACCTCTCCAGAGCTGTCTCCATCTTTGCTACCACTCGTAGCTGCCTGTTCGCGAAAGCTTGACGTGTTTCAGCAATCATTCTATTTCTCCAATTCCATTACTTACCTGTCAAGCGCGTCTACCTTGGCTTCTAGTCTCTCCATGAGATCTACTAGGCTCTGGAGGACGTGCAGGGTCCCTTGGCTCTGATCGGTGTAAAAGTTCTGTACTTCTTCCTTAAGACTTGTCAGTTCGGGAGATGTCATTGTGCTTCTCCAGTTCTGCCATTCTTTGATCGAGCTCTGCTACTTTCTTCGTTAATTTCGCATTCTCGTCTCGGAGCTCGATGATATCTCTAAAAGTCACTTTACGTCGCAGACGCTCCATCGCCCCGGGTTGAAGTTGATAAGGCCGGAGAGGAGGTGCGGGTAGTTTAGATCCATCTGGCTTGCGACCCGGCCTCGGCGGTGAAACTGGCTGTTTAACCATTTTAATTCTCCTCAATCTCCTCGTCAATGCTAATTCTCGAAGCGAAATTCATACCATCCTTGGTGTAAGGCATTACCCTGTCGTCCCCTGCTCGCCTGAATTCCTTAGCAAACTTCTTTGCTGCGGCCCGCTGACGTTGCTCTTCCGTTGTACGACTATGTCCTGTAGGATTGAGAGTTAGAAGGTCTTCCTCGGGTATCTCAGCAACATCCTCTATTTCCATAATCCCAAGTTTTTTGTTGGTACCTGTCTTTACGTTATTCATAATTTTCTCCTAGTACTTGGCGGAGCTGTTGATTTTCCGCAGCCGCGTTTTGTTTCTTTTCAGAGGGAGCTTTATCCTCAGACTTCTTGAAACCGTCAAACCAGCCGCATATACTTTCTAGCATAGCTATTCTCCTTAACCTTCCCCTATAAGTCTCGCACCTGAGGAAAATTTATTCTGTGAAGAGTGTATTTTGGTCAGCAGCGATCATATGACGATCGAAAATTGACTTATAGTGCCGCCTGTAGATACCGTAGGAAAACTCACCTTTGTCGGGATCTGGCATGACGGTGGGCATGGCTTCTACGATAGCTTGAGTCCTATAGGGCTCGTGGTCAATTACGTACCAGGATCTGTTCTCTAGCGCCCAAAAATAAAACCATGCGTAGGCATGGGCTGTCTGGGCATAGTATTCGGGGTCGATGTCGATCTCAAACTTCTTGATCATCTCGACTACCCGAGTATCACAATTTAATTCATTAAGGGCGTAAACCAGACAACACTTCAAAGCCTCTTCTTCACTCAGGTCTATAACCCCTTCCAGCCACGCAGACAGGCTCGGGATACCATCGTAGGCTGCCCATGTAGAATCGGACTCAAGCCACTGCCGCATATGATTGTACTCGTGGATAAGGATAGGAAACCACTGCTCGAAGGGGCGGCCGGTGTGCCAGGCCAACTCTGGTGAGCTACCAGATTCCTTCCCATCGTTGAAATACCCGCCGCACTTAGTTTCAACACCCGCCTCTTTCAGGACCACGTGATCTTTAAATGAGACTTTAATATCAACACCGTGTTCAAAACACTCGTGCTTTACCATATCCTGAAATTCATCTGGAGTCATATCGATTAATCCCGGTGCACGGCTTCGGTAATGGCTTCGTACAGGACATCGTACGCGAGCTCACTATTCTCTATTTCTATGACGCCACCTAACTTGCCCAGCGCGTCGAGAACAATACCATCTATGTCCCAGGGGGTCAAGCGGCTATCCTCTGTCTCGTCACCTAGTGCCGAAAGCTTCTCTTCCATGGATAGCTTGTCTACTTCAGTAATGTACATGTCAAGTATTTCTTTATCTTGTGCCAAACGGTTTGACAATTCTAGCTCAGCTTGGGTCGGGCTAAGATTGTTCATGGCGGGCCTCCAGTAGCTCACGGAGTCGAGCATGGATCCATTGATTCCGCTCTGATCCCATCAGCTTTTCATTTTCATCTAACTCGATGAGTCGCTCACCAAGTTCTGAGATTCGTTCTTTGTAGTCTTCTAGCTCCTTAGAGAGACGTTCATTCTCCGATTCACATTCGACATTCTTTAGCCGCTCGTAATCTAAGTCGGAAGAATTCTTGAAATTAAAATTATCTGTAAACATCTTTATAACTCCTAATTAGTTACAGAACACCACCATTGCTGTCGACGTTACCGTATTCAAAGAAGTTACATTAGTTCGAACCATTCCTGTTTCTCCCGTGTTAATGGCTAGTTTTATACTTAATGACAGCGCTGCACTGTTGTTAGCATCGAGTGGAGCACGAATTACTAATTCCTGTCCATCGGCTGGCGTGTGGTTGTCCGGCAACCCGGCATTTGCAACCACACAATCTATTACTAAGTCGCCAGTTGCGACAGTAACTGTCCCGCTAACCTCACCTATCGATGTTAGAACATGATCTACCGAAGAAGCAAAGTTGCCTAATCCGTTAACACCCTGTCCGGTGTCAACTCCAGTTACTACCACGGACACTGCGTTTATAGTTGTCGCGGTATCCTGAAATGTAACCTCTACTATTCCGCTGCCTAGTATTCCAGAAAAGCTAGGGTTAGATAAAGAAAATATGTGGTGCGACGGATACGATGTACCCGGCGCCGTTACTTCATGGGCTAAGGTCATTGCTTGTGCGTCTAGTCCCGGAAAACCCGAGAAGGTGGCACTAGCGGCCTTTACATTCTCCGAATCTACTACCGCAACATAAACCAAGATGGTAGTCTCAGTTCCAGACACTCCATTAAAGTGAGGCCATTGAAAAGTAGTTTCGGTATGTCGCGGCCCAGCTTCGGCCTGAGAAACAATTAGGGCCATAACTTATTCCTTACATGCCTGTTATCCGTCGAAATTTTCCGGGACCGGTTTCGATCAGGATTTTGTTTCCTTTAGCGGTCTCTGAATCGAATAATCCCAAAAGGGCAAAAGCGGCACGAATAGCTTCGGTCCGAGAATAATCGTAGATAGTGGCGTGCGCCTCTATGATCTTCACACAACTGTCTGAAACGTTAACTGTTAGCTTGGGCATCAGTAACTCCTCTTCTTTTTCTTTCTCTTCTTCTTTCCTAGGATGCGATGCTCGCCCAATCCATCATAAACTACGTTATCCATCTCGGCCAGTTCCATATCTACTTCCAGTCGCTCATCCATGAAGCGTAGGAAGGATTCTACTTGTCGAGTTTCAAACGGTATATCTCGAGACACGTTAACACTGAGCACAGTGCTACGCTCTTGTTTCAGCTTGGCATGGGCAGCCGGATCACCTAAGACTACCGCTCGGAAAACTATGTCATTTTCCCGGCGAGAAAGAAGTTCTCTAATCTCCTCATCCATATTTATATGAATATTAGTCATTTCAATCTCCTAGGGGCACACACACGGTACGGCGCGCCAGGCTTCCGACATATAGAAGACAAAGAATGTTCCTGCCCACCAGCCGACGAAAACTGTTACTAATATTTTATCAACAACAAGCATACTACTTCTTCCCAGTATCAAAACCTTCGGGCACAGTTCCCGGCTCTGATGTTTTCATCGACTCCAGGTCGATCGATTCGCCCGTGATCTTCAGAGGGTCGGCTGGATCTTCTCCGGCATTTCTTTGCTTTACAAACTTGGTCACTTCTTCCGGATTTTGGGCCGCGTATCGAACCCTATTGTATTTCTCCTGGAAGGCCCGTTGAATGTGAGCGTAGTTACGCTGCATATAATCAATGTTCAATAGG
>SDBT01011256.1_pt1 | contig 14412 bp, 14 predicted proteins | sample 2277101 | NCBI WGS metagenome assembly SDBT01 (sample SAMN10404973, study PRJNA504765) | marine sediment metagenome | isolation source: marine sediment core GS10_PC15, 103 cmbsf | place: Arctic Ocean: Southern Knipovich Ridge | collected 2010
TTTAGATGGTTATCAGAATCACATAAAGCATGTATATGCTCAGCAAATAAGGCGTAGAGCAGAAGCAAACAAAGTGTTGCTGCCTATCAGCAGTGTGAAAAATATTTTATTAAAGGGTGAGCCAACTACCCACGATGATTTGCAAGCTCTTCTAATGGATGAATTGGAGTTATTACAGAAGCGTATCAGAGATAGTTCTACAAATGATATATTACCATTTTGGGATGATGCTACACCTCATGTAGAAAATTACTGCCGAGACCGGATAGCTTCATTATTAACCCCTTATCTTGAACGTTATAATGTTCGCGCTCATACAGAAGGAACAATGCCAAATAGCAATCGTTGTGACTTATTAACTACGCATGGTTTAATGAACTTGCCAATAGAAATTAAAGGCCAATGGCATGACGAGGTATGGACTGCTGCTGTAGAGCAATTGCAAAATTATACGCGAGAATATCATTCATATGGACAAGGTATTTACCTGGTATTATGGTTTGGTTATTTGGGGCCTAATCACCCAAAGAATCCTCACGGCTGGACAGGTCAGCCGTCACCAAAAACTTTGACTAAAATGAAAGACCTTTTAGCAATTAAATGTGAAAATATATCAGAGAAAACAAAAATTATTACACTTGATCTCTCTAAAGACTTGTAAGGCTAACCAACTCCTCTAATGCTCATTTATCAGGGAACAATACTAATGTTCTTTTCGATATATTAGTCAATGGGCGCAACGACTTAAACAGAGTAAAATACAAATAAAGATTGAAGTTCTCCAACTATACAGGAGATTTCTTATCAGTAAATATGCGGAAGAAGGATAGCTACTCAGGATAAGCGATCATGAGCTATCCCTTGTTCATTGTTGGATCCACTAATAGCTAGGTTTGGAGAGACCGTTTCAAGGAAGTGCAACTGGCGTCTCCTTGTTAAACCGTCGAAAAATTCTCACCATTAGTTCAGGTGAGGGATGAGTCAGCCTCCCAAGTACGCGAGTAGATCTAGGCAACTTCGGAAGGTGTTTCATTTCTTCTCGCGCTTTGGTGTATTGAGGAAGTCCAAGGATATCAATAGCATACTTGTCAGCCTTGTACTCAATGAACCATGAATATCCGCTGCCTATCGATAGAAACACCATACCCCAGAATAAAATATAAGCAGCGGTCATAAAAGTCATGCCGAACAACCAAAAAAAGGCCAATCCGACTAGTCCAAACGAGATAGTGAAAAAGGCGATCATCCAAGCTACGATCACGATCGGGTACCCGAGAAGGCTATACCATTGTTTGCAATGGCCATATTCGTGAGTAACAACGTACCTTAACACGGTCTCCGATATGTAAGCCTTACTATTGAGGACAATCGTTCCCCAAAAAGTCGCTTGACCAAGGAATCCGTCCTTTTCGTTTGAATACTTCGCGACCTCAATCCGATGATTATCGGTTACCGAAATGGTTTCAAGTCTTTCAAACACACCTTTCCTGACGAATCGAATGTGTAATTTGGTCAATACGAGGCTAATTTTATTCATTGACTACATCAAACACCAGCCGGACACTGTGAGTCAAGTTAAATAGAGTCTTAATGTAGTAATATGAGCCACTTGAAGAAGTGGAAAAGCGGATAAAAAGTGAGATTACCAAGCTGGGAAGAGAGTTGACCATGCGCTCTTACCCATTAAAATCCCCCCGTTGAACAGGAGGGTCTCATATGCAATCATTCTTGCCTGAGGATCTAGTCTTAAAGATTCACTTCGAACAATCTGGATTCCTAACCCATATCCAGCCCTCTTTTTTAGCTAGCGCTTCACTTTCCGTGGGCATTGATATGCAGCGGCCTGACAAGAAATCAGATGCAGCCAGCACACAAATGATAGCATCAAAGGCATCAGAACTCTGCTTGATTACAGTCAGAGAAGCCTCGCTTAGAGAAGCACTGATCTTCGCAGTCAACTTCAATCTTTCACTAGCTGCACCTTTATCCTTGTAGTTGGGAACACTCCCAAGCCAAGCTCGGAGTGTCGCTGCCGGATATACTTCTATTGCACAGGTGTCTTTGATATTACCCATTTCCCACGCCAAAGGAATTGGCAACCCTGTCTTTTTACGCAGACGGTCAAGCAAACGAAGAGCCGAATGAGCAGTTCTGGCGATGTGGTCTGCACCAACATCAAGGGGTTGTTTTCCAATCTCCCTTTTCACCAAACGGTCGGTTCCGCGACGAAACAGGTCATTTGCATCACCTCTAATGATTTCCCCGGCGGTGTGAGAGGGTAGTTCTTCCGCCAGAGCAACGGGCCACCCGAGTGGAGCATCAATTGCGAGTAGCGCTAACCGGTCTCTACGTAACCACCCGAGAATCACTTCCTCAGGACGTTCGTTCTTGCTACCCACCTTTACATCTTTGATGACCACTTTGTTGCTCTGAACTGAACCGAGGGCGATCCCTGTTTTCTTGTCGTCAGTTGACCAGTCAATGCCGATAATAATCACTAGTCTCCTCTATTTATCTTGTCCATACCAGGCCGCTAGGAGTGGTATCTTATCTTGAAGAAATTGTCTATAGAATTTCCATCTAGGATTGTTCTTATTGAATATATGAGGCAGGGGCAGTAGGGAAACCCTCTTGCCGTATATTCCCACTACCTTGGGCTCCCCGTCTAGTTTTTCAAGAACAGGCCGAATCTTGACAGGCAATTCCAACCTATATCTTTCTCTCAACACTTGGTATACCGGCTCACCGAGTGTTATCAGGTGATCGATTGACTCCAGATTCAGCAATCTCTCAAAGTCACTCTGAGTCCTGGCTTTGAAGTTCAGGGCATGGAGAATTGCACCGTTCGTTTTGTCCGGGTATTGGCCTATATCAATGCCTTCTCTTTCTGCGGTTTTGAGGATTAGACGTTCATATGCCTTGGCTATTTTTCTATTCGGTACGTCATAGTAGTAGAGATTGACAAGGTTGGTTGCGATGATTCGGCTCTTGTCGATGTCAAGCGGAGAGAGGATCTCGCCAAAAATGTAGTTCTGCAGGTTCATGCTCTCTTTGTCAACTGAAGGGGTTGACGTTCCCAAGCCTAGAACCATCTCAAATCGTGTGTAGGTATCAATAGTTGGGTCTTGTCCAAGAATTAAAACATCAGGATTGGAACCGATTTGGTATGGTTTTGGGCCGTCATAGTCTCGAATGAAATACATGGTTTCAGCCTCTTCTAGGATTGATCGTACCCGATTGTACTCCCGTCTCTACTCCATAATCAAGGCGGCAACCAAGGCAGTGGTATGTTTTTCTGGGGCCAGCACATGGCTCCAATTGCTTGGAACGCTATCTAGTAAGTGAAGTATTTAACAACAACTCAAATTGTGCCATCTATTTCACGTGAGAAGAAGATCTTTTTATGAACTTCCTCAGTTTCTTTACCTGCCTCTTTTAATCTTTCGGAGTAATATTGCAACTGGGTCACCACGTGCCTGTAATACATACTTAGATCTGAGAAGCTGTACCCCGCTCTGAAGAACTTATTGTTGACAACTTTATATTTCTTCATCTGGCAGTATACAAATCCTTTATCTCACGCCATAACAATGCGGGCGGGCATATGATGCTAGGGTGTATGCACAGTGAATATTAATTATACGAATTAAGACTTTGACTGCGTAAACATGTTCTCCAGCCGATCGAGCGAGACCATTAGTTTCTTACCGTCATTGTCCTTAAAATTAGCCGAGATTAGCCCTGAATTATGAAATGTATACTCATGTGTTACCCTAGGAACATCTTCAGCAAGCACCTCTGTTTTGACAGTACAAAGTTCTTTCAAGTTGAGTACTTCAAGAGACAACTCCATAATTCTCAGTGCAGTTCCTGCGTGAACGACCGCCTCAAAGCTTGTCCACTGAAGAGTTGGTTTGCCGTCTCTTAGGTCATCAATCCTCGCTGCCAGTCCACGGAGCTTCTGAATTCTTAGATTGTCAAACGAAAGAATGACTTGTGCATGTTTAGCTACCCTAGCTCCTGAATTAACCAATCCAACTTTAATATCAAAAGAGGGTATCCTTACGGGGCCAGGTCGAAATCCTAGGAAAAAAGTGGGCCAAGTTTCCAGCTTTGAAAAAGATGTAAGTCGAGCCTTTAGCACTTCACAATAAACGCTGAGTTCAGTCTTCTCTCGACGATTCCGAAGGTCTCGAATTTCATAGTCTTCCATTGGTATGGACTCAAAATTGAATCGCTTGTAGTATTTTTTATCAGACGCTTGGTGCGGGGCATTGTAGCTGATCGGTATGTGGACTACATAGGCATATCGTCCGGGTCTAGATGTTTTAAGTTCAATAGGGTTGATTCTCAGACCGGTTATCCGAGGGTGGATTCTTGAGTTCAAGACTTGCTCAAGCCATTCTGGAGAAATATTGGAGGAATCAATTCCTTCATCTATATCCCTAAAAATTGATGGAGGTTTCCCACTTTCAGAGGCACCATATATAATATCTCCCCCTTCAGAGTTGGCGAAAGCGCTCACATCTTTACTGAGTTCATTTTTCTTCTTATCCTCATTCTTAAGAGATGGCGAACTCTTGAACTCTAAAGACAAGCTTTCCTCAGTTTGGTTGGCTTTCATGGACAGAAGGTCATCCTCAGTCCATTCCCAAGATAGTTTCAATATAAGTCTCCCTAAGTATTACTTGCTATCTAATGTCAGCATTTTAATGGCAATGTTAATAAACAACAACGCACAGCCACTTACAAATCACCCATTTCACGTCATAATAGTGGTCTGCCCCCCAAAAAGGAGTCCAGTTGTAATGTTAGACTGGAACTGAAAATAAAGGGGGTAAATCATGGTCAAGAAATCGCATTCCGCGGAGCAGATCATCAACAAGCTCAGGGAAGCTGAGATCCTGCTGAATCAGGGAGCTAACGTCGGTGAGGCCTGCCGAAAGATCGGGGTTACCGAACAGACCTACTACCGGTGGCGCAAAGAGTACGGCGGTATGCGCATTGAGCAGGCCAGGCGGCTCAAGGACCTGGAGAAAGAGAATGTCCGCTTAAAGAAGCTGGTAGCAGATCTTTCTCTCGATAATTCTATCCTTAAAGAGGTGGCGGGGGGAAACTCTTGAGCCCGTCAAAGAGACGCAAGGCCATTCTGTGTGTACAGAGGAAGCTTGATGTCTCCGAGAGGCGGGCGTGTACAGTGCTCGGGCAGACCAGAAAGACGCAACATCGTACCCCACGTATAACGGACGAGGAGGAAAGGCTAAGGGCTCGAATCATTGAACTGGCAACTCGGTATGGCAGGTACGGTTATCGCAGGATTACGGCATTACTCAATCAGAATCCAAAGGAACGTCCGGTGAATCATAAGAGGGTAGAACGAATCTGGAGGAGGGAAGGCTTGAAGGTACCACAGAAGCAACCAAAACGAGGACGATTATGGTTGAATGATGGCTCATGTGTCAGGCTGAGACCAGCCCATAAGAATCACGTCTGGAGCTATGATTTCGTCACGGCGTGGACTGCCAATGGCAAAGCCTTTCGGATACTCGTGATCATTGACGAATACACTCGGGAATGCCTGGCGATGCTGGTGGCCCGGCATATTACATCCGGGGATGTCATTGAACAACTGTATGAGTTGTTTCTCTTTCGGGGAGTCCCTGAGCATATCAGATCAGACAACGGTCCCGAGTTTACCGCGAAAGCGGTGCGCAGGTGGTTGAATCGGGTCGGAGTGAAGACCCTGTTTATTGAACTTGGCAGCCCCTGGGAGAACGGTTACGTCGAATCATTCAACAGTAAACTGAGGGATGAATTACTGAATGGTGAGATCTTCACAACCCTGATCGAAGCCAAGATAATCATTGAGCAGTGGCGCAGGGAATACAACGAGGTCCGGCCTCACAGTGCCCTCGGATACCGGCCGCCGGCTCCTGAAGCTAAACTATCTTTAACTCTAACATAGGAAGTGGTATCCTTTATGGGGGCAGGTCAAGCTGACTATTGTAGATGGTGGTAATGACAGCCGGCGTCCTGCCTCCGGCACCGACAGCCTCTCTTCCGTTACCAGTTTTACCGCTTCCTCTCGAAACTCCTTGCTGTATCTTCCTTGGGGACCCCTTTTCAATCTGACACCTCCGTCTCCATATTTTACCTGACTTTGGTGTCCATTATTTCCATCCTACCTCAGAGAGATGATGGGAAACCGCCTAGGATCAAGCACACACATAAAGTGTGAAAGCGTCAACGGCCCGACATTTGGTAATCGGATAAAGCGATTAATTCGCTCCTGCAAGGGTTGCGTTCCATGACATAGGGCTCGTAGTTCTTGGCTGATTCGATGTTTGTCTCGTGCCGTGCGCACAAGCAATCCAAGTGCCTGATTCCAGACGACTACACGCATGGCATTGAACAGTTCTCGTAGCTGCCTCTGGGTTAGGTCATCTCCCCCAATAAAATCCTTAGAGAGTAAAATACGGCGGGCGTTACGGATAGCCTTTGCTGACTTTGAAGCCCAGTCCTTGGCAGCCACTGAGTCCAGCAAAGATACCCAGCACTTTAATGCTCGGATCTGATGCACAGTCAAAATCTGTTCACGTGTTGGCATTGCTTCGGACCTCCTCAACCGTGAATACACGTATGGTCAACACCCCTTTTACCACTTTAACGTATTATGGCAATCTCTGCCTATTCTAATGACAGGTGAAGGTCACGTCCACAAGTCGCTAGATTATTGGATGTAAAGCAATCTGAACATGATAGGATGATCCAATCTTAGCTACTGCCTTCAACTTGGCTATGCAGTCTCTTTGAGGATTTGCTTCACTTTTGCTAGCAGTCTGCCTTGAGAAGACCTTGTCCCAAATTTTCCTCGTATCCAGTGGAGTCTGTTATTCCATGCTTCAGGATCCAGATCCATGAAATCCAAAGACCACCGATAGGGAGCCTCGTACCGCACCTCTTTTGATCCGTCCGGAAGCTTCTTTCCCCATATATTACCAGGGTCGAGTACCACAAAGTGAACCCGTTTGTTTTCTCGAAACGTCTTGGCAAACCATGCATTGACTTCGTTGTCATGGAAACTGTATCCAATAACCACGACGACCCTTGTATTAGCCAAGCACTCATCCAAGTAATGATATAGAATGGAATATGGCTCACACTGCCTCCAACCAATAGACATATCGCCATCTAGTCCGGGCATCGACCAGCTTTCATCACCAAGCCAAACCTCACGCCGATGACCCGGATAAACTATATCGAACGGGCTGCTTTCGCCACTCTCGAACCCATACTTTGGCCTTCTCTCGGAGCCCTCAAAAGATCCTAAGGACTTAATACCTCCCACCCAGCAGGTAGAGCCATGCAGCTTAAAGAGGCATATGTCCATATGATGCTGAGACGGCTCAAATCTGGCGAAGTGGTTAGATGACCAATCTCCTCCCAATAGAGAAGAGAATCCATCGGTAAGTCTGAAACGGCTCTCCCGCACCGTACAAAGTTTTTCAAAAGCCCAATCATAGTTAAGAGTAAATATCGGAAAGACCGTTGTGAAATATTGCAGTTCACTAAAAATAGGCTGCCAGAGCTCGCTAACCTTTTGCCCGGAACAATCTCCGCAGACTTCATGTAGCAATTCAAGTACTCTCCACTCAATGTTGTTGACGTTTAGATCTGCTTCAGCCCAAGAATCGAAAGGAATCTGTGCGAGAGTCGAACTTAACGGCTTAGATAACCTGCTGCGTGACACGATCCATAACCCAAGTCTGAGTTCGTGTAAAAATTCTAGGAACTCTTCTAGGTTGATGCTATCCTTTGGGGCCCGATATCGGTAAGCCGCCGAGTTATAGAGGGCATTGATAAGCCGTTTTTCGTCCTTTCGGCTTCTGTTGAGCAAAACTCGGCGAAAGCCTAGAGTAGTGGGCATACCAAGTGGTATCGAGCTACCTGCACCAAGAAAGAATATGATAGGCTGTTTAGCTATTTGCTTGTTGACCTGCATCTTACGTTCAGTTTAAGCTAACGGCCTCACATAATCAATGAGACGCGACCGTTGTACATCACTCCTATATACGGGTTGTCACTATCACCGACACATTTCTGCAAAAGACTTTGGACTATATACCTAAGTATGTTTTTCTCATCGACGGTTTAACACTAGGCGAAACAAAAATTGTTTCAGGTGGAGTTCGACTCTTGGGTTATTGGGGAACTTTAATTCGAAGTAATACTGTTCTTGGGTAAGGGCAGGCCGTCTGAGGTTATCTACAGGGTTCTATCGCGTATTAAAGAGATTGCATTCCTAGCGATTTTTCCAGGATTCTTAAGAATATCCTTTTCATCGAATCTTAAGACTAAATAACCTATTTCATGTAATTGAGTGGTAACCTGTTTGTCTCTTGCCACGTTTCGCTGAATTTTTTCACGCCAATATGTCGACATCCTTGATAGCCTTTCAGGGGAAAGCTTTTTGCCATGCCAGAATGCACCGTCCACGAATATGGCAACCTTGGCTTTAGTGAAAACAATATCGGGTTTACCCGGAAGTCTTTTTACTGCCACGCGATATCGCACCCCTAATCTCCACAGTTCTCTCCTCAACTTGATTTCAGGCGTAGTGTCCTTACTCTTTACCCTAGACATTATAAAACTGCGCTTTTCTGGAGAGACTCTATCATTATTTTGCATGTCAAGTGTAGTCATATGCTTCCACTCATGTCTAATATACTTAAGGTCTGATGATTTGATTATACATCATGTCCTCCTCTGTGAAAACTTAATGAACATTGAATGTTAGGCGTATTGTGCGGTACTGGACTTGACAAAGTAAAGAATATTAGATACGATTTAATAACAGAATGAATACGAGATAGTACCAACACTAGGCAATATGAACAGATTATGAGTACTAAATTAAAGTTGTTAAGAACGCAACGAGCCCTATCTCTAACTGAATTATCTAGTTTGACTAAACTAAGTCGTGTTACAATTAACCGGATTGAAAACGGAAAACAAAAACCTATGCCCAGGACTATCCGCAAGTTGGCAGAAGCTCTGGGTGTCTCTATCGAAGAGATTACGTCCGAACAAACTAGGTTTCTATGAATAATTTGAAAGTGGTAAAATTTCCATGAGCTTATGGCCAGTTTGCGGGGATTGGGTACGTAATAGGAGTCTGAAGTATGGGAACTAGACAAGGCGTCAAGCGACTGAGAGAAGGAATAAAACGATCACTTACTCCCCACGAATTGGCACGAGGTTACGTTTTCATTTCCAATGATAGACATCTGGATGAGGTTCTAGATACCCGCAATTTCTCCGTCGAAGTTGAAGGCTGTTCGTTTCCATCTCGAAAACTGGATGTATCCGGAAGGTTCCATATCCCTCGACAGTATTTGGAAAAGATAGGCAAGGATAATGACGTTAGCATAACCCTAATCTCCAAAAATAAACTTCAAATAAATGTCTTGCATACTGAAGGATCCCACCATGAATAACAAGACTAATGCATCGTACAGATACATCGATCTTTTTGCCGGTATCGGGGGATTAAGGATTCCTTTCCATACCCGGGGCTGCGAGTGTGTTTTTAGTTCGGATTGGGATATTGACGCCCAAAAAACGTACGAGTCCAACTTTGGAGAAAAGCCAGCCGGAGATATAACAAAAGTAACGGAATCAGAAATCCCTGAACACGACATTCTTTTGGGGGGGTTCCCATGCCAGTCTTTCAGTATCATAGGAGACATGAAAGGTTTTGCGGACACTCGGGGGACTCTTTTTTTCCATATTGCTCGTATACTAGCGGCCAAAAGACCACGTGCGTTATTGCTGGAAAACGTGAAGCAATTGGTAGGACACGATAAGGGCAAAACATTCAAAGTAATACTGAGACATCTTGAATCGCTCGGATATCATACCCATTGGAAAGTTTTAAATGCTCTTGACTTCGGCTTGCCTCACAAGAGGGAAAGAGTCTTCATAGTTGGTTTCCAGGAAGATTATCGCTTCAAGTTTCCAGAAGGTGGACGTCCTCGGAAAACTCTCTCGGATGTGTTGGAATCTGAAGTATCTGAGAAGTATTACGCTTCCGAACATATTAAGCAACGGCGTGCCTCACATATTCCGAGTTGTCAACCAAGCATCTGGCATGAGAATAAGGCAGGCCACATAAGTTCCTACCCATTCTCTTGCGCCTTGCGTGCTGGTGCATCTTATAATTATCTCCTTGTAAATGGTGAGCGACGTTTGACTGAGAGAGAAATGCTGAGGTTACTTGGATTTCCGGATTCGTTCAAGATTGTCTGCGGGTATGCTCAAATGAGAAAGTTAGCTGGCAATAGCGTATGTGTACCAGTCGTAGATGCTGTAGCCACAGAAATGCTCCGTTGTCTCAATGGCGAAACAGAAGCCGGACAATTTGAATACTGTGAACAAATCCCAACGCCCGAACTATCATTAGCAGGTAGGACATAATGCCCACGATTGAACAGGCAAAGGTACAGCTAGACATCGTCATACGGAAGGCGAGAGTTCATTGGTACAAGCCTGTTCAAATAGCAGAGATTTTATATAGACACAGGCTCTCACCTGATTTCAATCTCCATCAACTGGAAACCTACCGAGCTAGGTCAAGGGGATGGAGAGACGAAGTTTCGAATCGGCTAGTTGGCCGAGCTAGTACATCGTCAGCTAGATTCCAAGATAACGTTTTTGAAGAAAATGCGGTACCACCAGCGGCTCTGGCTGTACTTGCCGAGGCAAATGAGAGAAGTAAACCACCTGGCGTTGTGGAAGCATATATATATGCCTCGCTGTCTGTTCGTCTTGGAACTTTGGCTGGCATAGTACGCTATTTAGATAGTGCTACGACAAGCTCGTTTTTACTTCCAAAGTTCGTTGAACTTTTTACAATGGAGCCCGGCTTGCGCAGAAGCATAGATAAAGCGTATGAAATCGTTGTATATGTCCTATTTGAAACAATAGTAAAGCATTTGGGAGCGACGGTTAAGATAAGTGTGTCCGGATCCAAAGACAGATTGCTTAAGGACTTCGAAGATTTCACGGCGATAGTTCTTGGTATTACAGCCAGCAAGCCAGAAATTGTAAAGCCAGCATCTCTATACCGGGTGGGAACTACTAATGCCGCAGACCGAGGTCTAGATATGTGGGCTAATTTTGGCCCTGCCGTCCAAGTGAAACATGTCTGTCTTAGTGAGGAACTCGCAGGTAATATAGTCGGCGAGGTAGCCAACAACGCGAAAGTCATTATAGTTTGCGAGACTGCCGAACGGGAAGTAATTGAAAACGTTCTTTCACAAGCAGGATTCTCCAAGAGAGTGCAGGGAGTAATAACCTCCAACGACCTTGAGAGGTGGTACTCAAAGTGCCTCGAAACGGTCTACGAAAAAACACTCGGAGAGGATTTGCTTCGCCGTTTAAGAGAGCAATTTATCGCTGAATTTCCATCCGCTGGCTCGGCATTGTTGGATTTCCAGACTGAACGAGGTTACGATAGGATAAAACTCGAAGGATTGTGGCAGTTGTTCTAGATCAAGTCGACCTCGTCAGTTGAAAACAGAGCCTAAACTCTTATGAGATGGGTTGAGCTATGTGGTCGGATCCAGGATACGATCTTACTTGGCATATGAACAGAGTTAATGAATCAAAGACTCTCACCTACCTAAAACCACCTGAAGATATTGAGTCAGGTATCCAAAGGATGGTTCTGAGCACCAAAGTACTCTACCCGAATCCTGAGGAACATTGCCGATTCGAAACCAGATTATACGAATTCCTTAAGATCGATACCAGTTCCAAAATCATGGAATACAGCAATAGTGAGGGTATACTCAGCTATCTCACAGAGTCCGCGGTCCCTACCAAGCAAGATTCACGCCCACCCTTATTGCTACTTTTTGGTAATCCGGCTCCAGACTCGGTCCGGCATAAGTGCTTCTTTGCGAGTGAAAAGGGCAAACGAGAACACCGGTTCTGGCCGATATTGGAGAAAGCTGGCATCATTTCATTCAAGAATACCAACGAGGATTCTAACCCACGCAAGACTAGGGCTCTTTTCGACCTCAGCTATGAATCGCCGTTTCGGATGGGACTGGCCGTGTTCTACTCGATGTCAAGTCCTGCAAGTGACCCCAAATGGAGTGGGGTTGCAGGATTACGTAGACTCTTCGGTGCAAGAGCACTGAGGAAGATTGCTGAGAACGAGAAAAAACGTGTGGGTGGTCTAATTAATGAGTTCATTGGTGGTAATCCTCACGGTACCGTTATTGCCTTCCAGAAGGACGCATACTCGGGTGTGAAGGATGACAAGAGTCAAGAAAGCGTGGTAGCTAGGGAAGGGAAATGGTGTGTGGTTGCAGCTCAATGCTCATCTTTTGGTATTAAGCTGTTCCGGTTGCCGCCGACAAGATACATGATGGCAAATTGGTATGTGAATTTATTAAGAGAAGTAGGGAAGCTTTGCATGAGAGCGTAGTTGTTTGAGAGAAAATTACGCCATCATCAATACTTTATATCTAATCTCTGCAGCCACTAAACGGAATTGGTTTCACACCATCATATCTAATAACCGTGTTGGATAGCCCAAGTTGCTTTATAGTGTTGTATACTCCCGCACCTTTTGCATCTGAAAGATACAGTCCCAGCATTGAGTTCGCTTTTATCGATCTCAAATTCAGTCGCAATCGCATTATGGCATACATCGCAAACTATTCTGTCCTGCGGGCGAGTGTTCAACCAAAGATTGCTACTCAGTCTCAAGATTCTTATTCCGACATCGACGCACCTAGCAAAGCATTCGCACCATTCTTTGAAACGCTCGTACTTGAAAATGCATCCTGCCCATTTCCCTTCAAACACGCCGGTATGCAACAAGCGCCTTTCAGCACCATGAATGCTGCCGTTTAGATCACCGTAAAGATCTGACGCCAGTTTAGATAAATCCGTAGGCAATAACCCCCCGCTTTCGAGGACTTCTAACATACCGCCTTTACCACGAAGTGAAGGAACTTTATAGGTTCCTTCTTGCCATGCCTCGAAATCCCCAAGATTATCACAAAAATAAAGCTGTACAACCATGCCTTCGATGTAATTCCTTAACACCTGTAACGCTTGTTTATAATATAGATTGGCTGCAAGTAAAATCGATGATTCGAGTTCTGAACCTGCTTCGAGCACATGAGCGAGCGAGAAAAAAGCACTTTCAGACAATACGGCTTCATCTGCGCTATGCCATGCTATGGAGTATTTGGCCATTAATCCGAGGTATGAATCACTTTTAAAGTTGGGGATAGGCTCCGCCTGTTCCTCGGCAGCCGGAGCCGGTGTTGCTTTGACGGCATTATCCCTAAATTCAATTAGTGTCTTATCCCACCTTTTTAGTCCTTCCTCAAAAAGATGTTTTCCATAAGATGCATAGCCATCTAACTTGTACATTTCGACAAGGAACATTAAGAGGTCGCTCTGTTTATTCCAAGACGCAATAGGCTCAGGAGATAACGGAAGAATATCAATACATTTTTTGGGAATTATCTCTATCATATAATGTCAAACTCATCTTTCAGCAATGTGCATGAGTGGGAATGACTGGAATACTTTGCCAACTGTTTTTCACGCCCATAATTGTAAGGCAACAAAACAGAATAGTAAAATCTACGGGTATCGAAGTATAAGGCTTAAGGATCCCTTCTTGTTAACATGCTCGGTCTATCTAAGCAGTGCACCACAAGCCCGACGTCGCGAAACGCGCCTTGCCGCGGCTAACATGAATACCACATAGAGGTCGCAAGTTTCCCTATTGTGCGACAGGCACTAATATGGCACTATAGAAAGAAAGCCAACTTAAATATTCTGGTTCTACCTATCGTACAGTCCGCCCACTATACAGGATTTGAACAGATTTAGCTAACAAATAGCTAACGGAAGGAATAAAACGGGATAACACAAAACGGTACTATACACACAAACAAAGATTTTCGGGGTAGGTAGAATAACACCAAACTGAGCGTAAAGGTACTATAAAGGACACCGTCTTACAGACTTTTAATCAGGGTGTCGTGGGTTCGAGACCCACACGGCCTACTTAGTTAAAGCTAATTTATAGCTAACTCAAAGCTAGAAGAAACCACCCAAAACCAGGGTGGTTTTTCTTTTGAGCCAATAGCGACCCCCTGATTCGTCTAAGAATATTCCGCCGTATCACCCCCCTTACTTGCCCGCTGGACAATTGGCAAGAAAGGCAGGCAAGTATATGTTTAAAGGTAGAAGGAAAAATCTGCATTGGGGTGATCTTAATATGGCGGAACTGGAACTGGAGAAGTTAATCCTGCATTTTGAGCAATCCAATAAAGCTGAAGGCAAGTCACCCAAGACCATAACCTGGTACACAGAGAT
>SDBT01011257.1_pt1 | contig 14410 bp, 15 predicted proteins | sample 2277101 | NCBI WGS metagenome assembly SDBT01 (sample SAMN10404973, study PRJNA504765) | marine sediment metagenome | isolation source: marine sediment core GS10_PC15, 103 cmbsf | place: Arctic Ocean: Southern Knipovich Ridge | collected 2010
TCGTTCCGGTCGCTGTTCGCGGTTCTCGAGACGTTCTTCCCAAAGGCTCCTATTTCATGAACCCCGCACCGGTCTCGGTATCATTCGGCGATCCCGTTTCCGTATCCGGCTTCGATCGAAAAAACAAGGGCGTCCTGGCAAAAATCGTGAGGGACAAGGTCGAAGAGCTGCTGCGTCAACGAACCACATGACCCGTCGTACCCGACGCAGTCTCAATTGACACAGCAGGTCGATTCATCAATAATGGGCCAGTTATGGCGAAGTATATCTACGTGACCGGTGGTGTCTGTTCGTCCCTGGGCAAAGGCATCGCCGCGGCTTCCATCGGTAACCTGTTGGAAAATCGGGGGCTGAATGTTCGGATTATCAAAATTGATCCGTACATCAACGTAGATGCCGGAACGATGAATCCCTATCAGCATGGCGAGGTCTACGTCACCGACGACGGCGCAGAGACCGATCTCGACCTGGGTAGCTACTCTCGCTTTACCTCCTCACCATTAGGAAAGGAAAACTCGATTACCACCGGGCAGATCTACGAGGAGGTCATTAGAAAGGAGAGGGAAGGAAAGTATCTCGGCCGGTGTGTCCAAGTCATACCCCATGTCACCGACACAATAAAGCAGAAAATCCTCAACGTCGGTGAGCAGAAAGGGGTGGATATAGCAATCGTCGAGATCGGCGGTACCGTGGGGGACATCGAATCCATTCCCTTCCTGGAAGCCGCAAGGCAGTTTATCCACGATCTGGGCAAAAAGAGGGTTCTCTTTATTCACATGACCCTGGTTCCTATGGTGAGCGGAGGAGAGTATAAGACCAAACCCACACAGCACTCGGTAAAAGCTCTGCTGGAGATAGGGATTCAGCCGGATATACTCCTCTGTCGCTCCGCCGAGGCGTTGAGCACCGCCATGAGAAATAAAATTTCTCTCTTCACCAACGTCGAAGCCAGAGCGGTCATATCAGCAAACGATGTGAAATCAACCATCTACGAGATTCCCCTCAGCTTCTCCCGACAGGGATTAGACGATATTGTGCTCGAAAAATTGGATATCAATCAGAACAAGGGTGACTTATCCCGTTGGCAACGAATGGTTAACCGTTATCTCAACGCTACAGAGAAGATTCGAATCGGCATCGTGGGTAAGTACCTCGACCTTCATGATTCCTACAAGTCGATCTTTGAGGCACTCATTCACGGCGGCTTTGCCAACGACTGCATCGTCGAGCTGGTTAAAATAGATTCCGAAAATATGGACGATGCAGACGACCTGTCCGCACACTTAAGCACCATCGACGGCATTATCATTCCCGGAGGTTTCGGACAACGGGGAATCGAGGGTATGATCAGGGTTGCCGCGCATTTAAGACAAAACAACATTCCCTGCTTCGGAATCTGTCTCGGAATGCAGGTAATGGTCATCGAGTACGCCCGCAACGTTATGAACCTAAAGGACGCCAACAGCACGGAGTTCAACCCGGAGTCAAGGAATCCGGTGGTGAGTCTTCTGGAAGAACAGGTGGATATTGCCCTGATGGGTGGCACCATGAGGTTGGGACAGAGCGAAACCCACCTCAACGGCGGCAGCAAGATCTTTAGCATCTACGGAACGAAAATCATTAAGGAACGCCACAGACACAGATACGAGATCTCCAACCGTTTCCGAGATACCCTCAGAGAGGGAGGTCTGTTGATCGGGGGGTTGACCCGGGATGGCAATCTGGTCGAAACTATCGAATGGCCGGATCATCCCTGGGCAATCGGTGTGCAGTATCACCCCGAATTCATCTCCAAGCCCGATGATGCGCATCCACTCTTTAGAAGTTTTGTGAAAGCCTGCCTCGATTATGGGAACAGAGCACAAAAGAACTAATCCCCCACGACCCCACTCTCCCGTCCGCCAATTGCAGAGCGGCAATTCCCAATTGCAGAGCGGCAATTCCCAATTGCAGAGCGGCAATTCCCAATTGCAGAGCGGCAATTCCCAATTGCAGAGCAGCAATTCCCAATTGCAGAGCGGCAGGAGGCGATCGGGCACGTGCATTCGCTTCTCGTTTTGCGCACCTCTTCTACTCGTTGTAATTCTTTCCTGCAGCTTCGATTACGAGGAGGCGATGGTCGATGAAAATCTGTCGGAAGAGTTCCCCGAATCGATCATGCTCGATCTTTCTCAAACGGTGGTAGAGGGGGGCAAAACCATACTAAAGCTCGAGGCGGACTCTGTTGAGATCTATCAGGGACACAAAAAAACTGTGGCCCGGGGCCTGCATTTTTTGGAATTCGACAATGACGGCAACGCACTCACCGAGGGATGGGCCGACGAGGTTGTTTACTTCAACGAAACCGAAAACGCCGAGTTCACTGGAAATGTTTATTTTTACTCCAAGAAGGAAGAGATCAGTATCAGCACCGACAGCATTCGATGGGAGAGTGAGCGGCGATACCTGGAAACCCCGCCAGAGACAAGGGTGACCCTGAAAAAGGATGACGGATCGTTCCTGGAAGGAGTCGGCCTCGAGGCGGACCTCCGGCGGATGGAGATCAGGCTCAAGGGAGGCGTGCGGGGACGCTACGTTACAGAAGAAGAATGACAAGACTTTTTTCCCTACTGATAACATTTCTTCTCTCCTTCAATGTGCTCCATGCAGACAGCATATCCTTCCATGCCGATAGCATGCAGGCCGAGCTGGCCAAGGGAAAGGAACGCACCGTTCTTACCGGGAACGCCACCCTCATAACGGATGACATGGTCATTCGAGCCGATGTCATTGAGCTTTACGGCGAGGATTTCATCTTTGCTCAATGCAGCGGTAATGTGAGGGTCTCCAACAAAAAAAAGGGGCTGGAGATCGTCTCTGAAAAGCTCTACTACAACAGACGGGACAAGATCACGCGTATTCAGGGTAACGCCGTGCTGGAGGATAGGGAAAACGAGGTGGTTCTCAAAGGGGGAATCATCGAAAACCGAGACAAGGAAAACCTTATTCTGGTCCAGATCGGTGTGAGAATATTGAAAGAGGACCTCGTCTGCCGTTCTCAAATGGCACGGTATTTCAGAGACGAGAAGACGCTGGAGCTTTCAGGCATGCCGATCGTGCTCTGGAAGGAAGATGAGTACCGAGCAACCAAGATATATGTTAATCTCGAAACCGACGAGGTTCGGATGGAAGGGGACGTACAGGCTGAGGTGCGGTATCAGAGCCAGGAAAGCGAGGAGGAGGTAAAAGAGCAGCCGTGAGCAGGCTAACTATCGAAGGGCTCAAGAAGGTCTTCGGAAAAAAGGTAGCTGTCAACAATGTGAGCTTCTCCATGGAATTGGGTGAGGTGGTCGGTCTTCTCGGGCCGAACGGGGCCGGAAAAACCACGATCTTCTATACGATTGTCGGATTCATAAGACCTACGGACGGCAACATCTATCTCGATGGTGAGAACATCTCGAACCTGCCGATGTACAAACGAGCCAGAGCAGGAATAGCCTATCTGCCTCAGGAACCTTCGGTGTTTAGAAAGTTAACGGTAGAGCAGAACATCTGGGCCATCCTCGAAACCCGCAAAGATTTGTCCAAGGGTGAAAAGCGAAAGAGATTGGAAGAGCTTCTCGATGAACTGGGTATCGGTCACCTCCGCAAACAGAAAGCCTTCACTCTCTCCGGTGGTGAGAGAAGAAGAACGGAGATCGCCCGTTCGTTGGCCATAGAGCCCAAGTTCCTGCTGTTGGACGAACCCTTTGCCGGAATAGATCCGATAGCGGTACACGAGATCAAGCGGATCATCGAATCTCTTTCGGAAAAAAACATCGGAGTGCTCCTCACAGACCATAACGTCAGGGATACACTGGAAATCACCCATCGATCCTATATCATCAACCTGGGAGAAATCATTGTAAGTGGTTCGAGACAAGATTTAATCGAAAGTCCTATCGCCAGAGAGATCTACCTTGGTCATGAATTCCAAATGTAAATTCGATTTGACAAATCGACCCCTCATTGGGCAATATTAACAGTAGGGGGTATGGAGGTTAGATATTGCAGCTCCAGAAGCCTGTATTAAGACAGGAGCAGAGACTCAGACTCACACCACAGTTGTTTCAGGCTATCAAGCTCATGGCTCTACCCCTTCCCGATCTCAGGCTGCAAATCCAAGAAGAACTGGAAAAAAATCCCGCCCTCGAGGTCATATCGGATTCGTCGACAGTCTCTCTCGAGGAGGTGACAAAAAAGGATCCCGAAGACTACGACGTCTTTGAAGAGGCATCGGACTTCGGTTACAACAGAGAACGGGCCGAAGAAGCCAGTAATTTGAAGCGGCAGTTCATCGAGGGGACCCTCTCGCGATCCGAATCCCTTCAGGATCACCTGCTTTGGCAGCTTCGTCTTCAGCGAATCGATCCGACGGAGTTCGAAATCGGAGAGCTTCTTATTCGAAATCTCGATCCCAACGGCTTTCACATTGAACCGCCCGAAATCCTTGTGAAAGAAAACGAGCTGAAGATACTGGAATCCGTTAAGGAGATAATTCAGTCTTTCGAACCCGTTGGGGCTTGTACGGCAGATTTTCGCGAATCCCTCCTGGTTCAGATCAAGAATCATCCAGCTCCTCATCCCGATGCGTACGAGATCGTCAAAGGGTACATGGACCGTTTGGAGGGAGGAAAACACAGAGAGATTGCAAGAAAGATGAAGGTATCCGAAGACGAGGTCGATGAGGCCATCGAATTCATAAAAACTCTGGATCCGCTACCGGGACGTAATTTTTTCACAGAACCACCGCAATATGTGATTCCGGATGTTTCCGTAAAAAAGAGAGAGGGGGATTTTTTCCTCGTTTTGAACGACGAAGAGATCCCTGTGCTGGGTATAAGCTCTTTCTTTAAAAACATCCTTAAAGACAAAAGTCAAGGCAAGGAGAAAAAACTCAGCCAGTACGTCAACACAAACCTTAACGACGCCAGATGGTTCCTCAGAAGTATCGGGCAACGCAACCAGACGTTGCTAAAGGTTTGCAGGGTCATCGTGGAGTTTCAAAGAAACTTCTTCAGGGCAGGGCCAAAGTATCTCGTGCCGCTTACCCTGAAAGATATTGCGAAAGAAATCGATGTGCATGAAGCTACCGTTTCCCGTATTACAACAAGCAAGTACATTCAAACCGAGTGGGGAATATTCAGGCTAAAATATTTCTTCACAAATTCGATATCTGGCCCAGGCTCCAGTGGTTCGCGATTCTCCAAACAGGGCGTGAAAGAAATTATCAGAGAGATTATAGAAGCGGAAGGAGCAAAACAACTCACAGACAAGTTGATAACTGAGCTGCTTGCCGGCCGAGGCATCAATCTTGCCAGAAGGACGGTTTCAAAATACAGAAAAGAACTGGATATTGATTCATCTTTTAAAAGATGATTACCTCCAGCATTATTCACTCGGAGAGGGAGGCCCCATGCGTATCGACATAAGAGGAATCCACCTAGATGTAACAGATAAGACAAGAGACTATTTCGACAAGAAGATGCATAAGCTCGAATTCGCCAAAGACGTAATCATCGACCTTCTCATAACCCTTTCGAAAGAGAAAAGCTGTATTAAGATCGAGGCAACCATCAACTTTAGGTGGGGAAGCTCCGCCCACATTGGTTACGAATGCTTCGATGTGCTGGAAGGGATCGACGGTTTCATCGATAAGCTGGAGACAAAAATCAAGAAGGAGAAGGATAAGATCCAGGAGCACTAAGGAAAGTCTTATATGGACAAATTCACGGTTCTTGATTTGCTTAAACTCGATTTGAAAGAGCACGATGCGCTGAACCTCCGATGCATCACCGGTCGCCCGGGGCTCATAAGGGAGATAACGGTACCGGAGCTGGACCGACCGGGCCTGGCGCTGACGGGCTTTTTCGACAAGTTTGCCTGGAAAAGGATTCAGGTATTCGGCAGGGGGGAAAGCGCCTATCTGTCGAAGCTCGAAAAAGAGGGAAACACAGAGTTCATAGAGAGAATGTTTCAGTACAAATTCCCCTGCGCCGTCTTCACCTATGGGATCGAGCCCATCCCGGCCTTTTTAGAGTTAGCCAACCGTACTCAATGCCCTGTGCTTCAAACAAACCTGTCCTCATCGGAGTTTTCAACCCGCATCATCAGGGTGCTCAGCGACATCTTTGCTCCACAGATCACGATTCACGGAGTTCTCGTAGAGGTGTACGGCATCGGTATTCTGATCAAAGGGGACAGTGGGGTCGGCAAAAGCGAAACGGCGCTTGCTCTCATCGAGCGGGGACACCGTATTGTGGCCGATGATGTCGTGCAGATCAGATGTGTCAGCGGTAACTTTCTTCTCGGAAAGGGGGCCAGCACCGTCACCAGCCACCACATGGAGATAAGAGGACTGGGGATCATCAATATCGCCCACCTCTTCGGAGTCGGGGCGATTCGAGATGAAAAACGCGTCCAAATGGTGGTCGAGCTGGAGGACTGGGATTCCGCAAAAGCCTACGACAGAATCGGTTCCAGCGAAAACACTCTCGACATTCTCGGCAGCAAGGTTCCCTATTTAGTGATTCCCATAAAACCGGGTAGAAACATCTCTATCATCATCGAAACGGCGGCCATGAACGAGAGACTAATAAAGATGGGATACATTCCCGAGCGGGAATTCAACAAAAATGTCATGAACTGGCTCGAAAGAAAGAGGGCTGAATCGATCTACTAGACCTTGAATGCAGGAACTAGGAAATGAAATCAAAGAAGGTGAAAATCATAAATCGGGCAGGTATTCACGCCAGACCCGCCGCTCTTCTGGTGCAGAAGGCAAATGAGTACGATTCTCAGATCTTCCTGGAGAAGAACTCCGAAAAAATAAACGGAAAATCCATAATGGGGATAATCACCTTGGGCGCCACCTTTGACTCCGAAATAAATATTATCGCCGAGGGAAACGATGAAGAGGAAGCCGTGCAAGCAATCGCGACACTCTTTGAGAACAAGTTCCAGGAAGAGTGAGCTGCGCCGGCTGATCCTCGTTCTTACTTTCGTTTGCCCTCTGAGTTATATTTTTCCCCAAGAAATTCAACTCGATGCCCGGCAATCGGGTGAAAGCGTAAACATCTCGGCGAGGTTGGAATCCATACCCTACAAGGAGGTCTTTAGCTCTCTTCAGGATGGCTTCGAAGCGGAGATCACTTTCCAGTTCAGGCTCTATGAGAAGGTGAGGGGCCTCTTTTCCATATTTGGAGACCGGCTCATGGGACAGCATGAGTCCTCCTATAGAGCACACATGAATTTCTACGATAATATCTATTCAGTTATCACAAGCAGCGGGGAGAAGCTCGATTTCAAGAAACGCGAGCAATTCATCGAGAGTTTCTTTGGCATCCAAATTTTCGCCTTCTCGAACTTCGCTCCAGAGAGTGACAAGGTTTACTATCTGCGGGCACGCATACGTCTCAACCATGTCAAATTGGTACCTCCTCTGAATCTCATCTACCTCCTGGGGCCTATCGGCATTACCACTGACTGGAAGGAAGTAACGATCGGTAAAGCAAGAGGAGAGCTCCATTGAAACTGCACAGCCATACCACCCCGAGCTCGGTCGGGCTTCTCATTCTGGTTCTCTTCTATATCCTTCTCATAGGGCTTATACTGGCCTTCGCCGGTCAGCTTATCGCCAACATTTCCGAAACCGGCTCCTCAGCCAACACACTGGCTATCATCGCTATCACCTTCGTTCTACCAACCGTTCTTCTGGGGGCCATCATTTACAACATCGTCAAGCTCGTGAGAGAGAGAACGCACAAGCGGGCGGGCTCCAGACTCAAAACCAGACTGTTGGCCTTCTTTGCTCTCATTGCACTGCTCTCGCTCATACCTCAGGCACTGCTGTCCATCACCTTTATCAATTCGGCCATCAATTTCTGGTTCAGCACGAAGGTCGGAGATGCAATGGAGGGGGGTCTCAACCTTTCGTTGGAGTACCGTATCAGCAAGGTGGAAAATCTCAAGCGCTTCAGCACAAGCTCTCTCATACCCGGATTCCTCGCCAACGCCGATGAGGACCCCCAAAAGGTTTGGGAATCCATCCAAAACGCCAATCCAGAGGTCAATCTTCTACAGATCTTCAACGGGCAGGGGGAGGAGCTCTTTTTTGAGGGAAATGAAGCAGGCAGGGTGAAAGATAGCGCCTCTCTGGGGCGCCTGCAGAGCAGTCTTCCCACCATCGAGGTCAGGGGAGAGGTGACGATTATGAAAATCCTGGTAAAACCTGTGATCGGAGGAAAAGCCTACTCGGTCATCCTGGGAATCGTCTACCCGAAGAAATTTGATGAGTATGCCAGCGTAATTACAGAGGCTCGCTCTCGCTTCAAACAACTCTTCCGCTACGAGCGGCTCTTTCGCATGGCTGTGGTTGTCTTCTTCTTCCTCTGCTCCTCACCCATTCTTTTGCTTTCGATCCTGGTGAGTTTTCTCCTTACAGACGAAATCATCAGGCCCATCGTCAACCTCGAGGAGGCAACCAGACGTATATCCGAAGGTGACTTCTCCTTCCGAGTGCTTACCCGAACGAAAGACGAGTTGTCGTTCCTGGTGGGTTCTTTCAATCGTATGATCTCCGAGCTCGAGGGCTCCAGAAAGAAGCTATTACAGGCTGAAAAGATCTCTGCCTGGCAGGAAATCGCTCAGCGCCTGGCACACGAGATAAAGAACCCTCTCACACCCATCAAGCTTTCGGCTCAGAGGATTCTCAAGAAATACAAATCCGATCCCGAAAGCCTCAAAGGCGTGCTGGAGCCGGCGGTCTCGTCGATCGTCGATGAGGTAGATAATCTCAACAAGCTGCTGGTGGAGTTCAGGGAGTTCACTCGGCTGCCCAACCCTCATTCTGAGCCTGTGGACATGAGGCAGCTCATCCAGGAAGTGATTCAGGTTTATGAGAACCTCTCGAGCAGGGTAACGTTTGGCTGCCGATTCGTTAACGATAGCGCGACGATCAAAGTCGATCGCAAACAGATGAAACAGGTCTTTGCCAACCTCTTCAAAAACGCCATCCAGGCCATGCCCGACGGTGGAGAGCTGAGTGTCATAACCGATCTTGTCAAAAAAGACGATTCCCCCTACTTTAGAGTACAGGTCCGGGATACCGGTACCGGAATCGAGGAAGAATTCAAGGACAACATCTTCGAACCCTATTTTACTACAAAAAAGGACGGCTCGGGACTTGGATTGTCGATCGTGGATAGAATCATTTTTGATCACAATGGCAGCATCTGGTTTGAAACCAAAAAGGGCCGTGGCACGACGTTTTTCATCGACCTGCCTATGGAGAATTGAATGAGTCATATTCTCGTTATAGATGACGAGCCTGGGATAAGAACCGTGCTCAGAGACGTGCTGAATGACGAGGGCTACAGAGTAACGGTTGCCGAAGACGGGTTTGAAGGATTGGACATTCTCCGAGAGCGCACCATCGATCTTGTCCTGCTTGACGTCTGGCTTCCCAACAAGGGAGGCATAGACGTTCTGAAAGAGATCAAAGCAAGCTGGCCCGACAGAGAGGTGATCATCATATCCGGTCATGCCAACATCGTCCTGGCAGTTCAAGCGGTCAAGATAGGCGCATTCGATTTCCTTGAAAAACCCCTCTCACTGGAGAAAACGATCACCGTAGTCCAGAATGCACTCAAACTGAAAGAACTGCGGAAGGAAAACAAGACCCTGAAGACCAGCATCTTCTTAGACGATGAGATGATCGGATCAGGCCGGCCCATGATGCGGGTCAAGGAGCTCATGGAGCAGAGTGCCGGAACGGACAGCCGCATCCTTATCCTGGGGGAAAGCGGCACAGGAAAGGAGCTTGTAGCGCGCCTCATCCACATAAAGAGCAAGCGTAAATCCGGACCATTCATCGAAGTCAATTGCGCAGCCATACCGGAGAATCTGATTGAAAGCGAGCTCTTTGGCCACGAAAAGGGGGCTTTTACCAACGCCTTGAACCTGCGCAAGGGAAAGTTCGAATTGGCGCACCGGGGCACGCTCTTTTTAGATGAGATCGGCGATATGTCTCTGAGTACACAGGCAAAGGTACTGCGAGCGATACAGGAGCTGAAGTTCGAACGAATAGGCGGTGAGGAATCGATATGTGTCGATGTAAGGTTCATAGCAGCAACAAACAAAAATCTGCAACAGCAGATCAAGGCAAAAAAGTTCAGAGAGGATCTGTTTTTTCGCTTAAACGTGATCCCGATTCATGTTCCCCCTCTGAGAGAACGCCTGGACGACCTGGAGGATCTTCTCTCCTACTTCATGATGAAGTTCAAGCATCACGGGCAAAACGAGCCGAAAACCCTTACGGAGGACGCTCAGGCAGAGCTCAGGAAATATCACTGGCCCGGCAACATCCGGGAATTAAAAAATTTCGTTGAAAGGGTTAATATTATGGTCGAGGTTCGGGAGATTTCAAAAGACACGGTCAAACAGCATCTGAGCAGCAAAACAATCGAGGAAACAAGACTCCACTTTGATGAATACAATCAAATGAAATTAAACGACGCCAAAGACGAGTTTGAGCGAGAGTTCATCATTGCCAAACTGATGGAGAACGATTACAATATCTCCCAGACAGCACAGAGCCTGGGAATCTATCCGAGCAACCTTCACGGTAAGATCAAGAAATTCGGTATCAAGATCAAGAGGTAGGATGAAAAAACTAACTCACCGGCAGGAGGAAGTACTCGATTTCATCAAAAACTTCGTTCAAGATCACAGCTTCCCACCCACGATCAGAGAGGTCGCTGAGAATTTTAAAATATCTGTAAAGGGGGGTTACGATCACATCAAAGCTCTGGAAAAGAAGGCATATATCAAGTGCTATCTCAACCGATCCAGGACTATAGAAGTGGTGAAGGGGGAGAAGATCCGGGCAAGAAACACCGTAGCGGTTCCGATCCTCGGATCCGTTGCTGCCGGACAGCCCCTCTTTACAGAGGAAAACTTCGAGGGAAATGTCGACATTGCAGTTGATATGATCGGGGCTGGAAAGCACTTCGCCGTAAAGGTCAAAGGTGACAGCATGAAGGAGGTGGGTATTCTGGACGGAGATCTGGCTGTTATCAGTTATCAGGAAACGGCAGAAAACGGTGAAATAGTCGTAGCCATGGTCGAAGAAGCCGTGACCCTGAAAAGAATATACATCGAAAAAAACCGTGTTAAGCTCAAATCAGAGAACAGGGATTTTCCGCCTATCTACACGCAAAACGCCAGGATCCTGGGAAAACTGGCCTGCATTATTCGCAAATACAGCTAGATGGCTGCCGTCTACCTCCTCCTGGGACCCGAAGAGGGAGAAAAGGCTCAGTTCATCGAGAAAACCCTGGCCGGTATCTCCAAGCGAGTAGGGGAAGAACCAGAGCTTCACCGCTGCTATGCCTTTGAGTCCGCCGTAGCAGACGTCCTTGCCAACCTGCGCAACGGCTCACTCTTCTCCAAACACAAAGCGGTTATTTTAAACAACATCGAAGAAATTAAAAGGAAAAATGATATCACTCTTCTCTCAGATTACCTCAACAGTCCATCGGAGAACGCAACCCTCTTTCTGGTATCGCATCTGGTTAAAGGAATAAATCGAACCATCGAGAGAGGCGTTTCCCCTCAAAACAAGAAAATCTTTTGGGAAATGTTCGAGAACAAGAAAATTGACTGGATCGTAGATTTCTTCCGCGAACGAGACATCGGCATAGATCAGGAAGCGGTCTCTTATCTCTTGGAGATGATTCAAAACAACACCCGCGATCTAAGAGAGCAGTGCAGTAAGCTGGCACAGTTCTTTGGAGAGGGCTCCCAGCTTCGCTTGGAAATGATAGAGAAGTACATCTACCATAGCCGGGAAGAAAATGTCTTCACCCTATTCGAACACATCGCGCTGAAGGATCTGCCGGCTTCTCAGGAAATACTGAGCAAGATCCTCCTTTCCAGAGAATCGGATCCCTCGGCTCTGTTATCTGGCCTTCTCTGGCAGATAAGAAAGCTTCAGAGATTGAAGGTGCTCATCGAGAAAAATTACCCGCTGGATGAGATTTTTGGAAAGCTCAACATCAGAAATCGGAAGGGCCAAAAAATCTATCTGAACGCTCACAGGAACTACACCAAACCGGAGGTTCAGAGCCTCGTTGGACTGATCAACGATTTCAGCATAAGAATCAGGTCGGCCACGCAGGAATTGAGCACGGTGCTCCTACAGCTCTTCATCTACTATGCAGTGGTCAGGGCCGGCAGGATCCCGAATATCGAGGGAGCTTAAGTGATGGATGTAGGGTATGCGTGCTTCCGGGCTCTTTCGCATCTGCTCCCTGTGGGCGATGGCGGCAAGTTCTACTGCAAGATTAACCAGATTCGATAAATACAAAGAGCTATCCTCCTAATCGGGGTCCATTGAGCTCCCACCCAGGGTTGCCTCAACAGTGCCGGCTATAGTACCGGCGGCGGACTCTTTCTCTATCAGGTGCGGCTGCCGCTCTCTTCGTGCCTTGAGCTCGATCTTCCCCTCATCAAGAGACCGCCTTCCAACGGTAACGCGAAAGGGAAAGCCGATAAGATCCGCATCCTTAAACATGACTCCCGGCCTTTCGCGCCGATCGTCCAGCACTACCTCGATCCCGTGGTCACGGAGCTTCAGATACACCCTCCGGGCGGTATGCAAAACATCGGAATCCTTTCCGACCGGGCAGATCACCACGTGAAACGGTACCAGAGAGGACGGCCACACGATTCCATCCTCGTCATGGTATTGCTCAATCGCAGCGGCCATGGTTCGTCCCACGCCGATGCCGTAACAACCCATCTCCAGATACCTGGGTTTACCGCTCTCGTCCAATACAGTTGCATTCATCTTCTCGGAGTATCTCCGGCCCAGATAAAACACCTGGCCCACCTCGATTCCCCGGTGCCGCTCGTAAGTGCCTTCCCGGCATCTCGGACACAGCTCTCCGGCCCTTGCCACTCTCAGGTCCTGATAGCGAAGCTGTTTCGGAAAATCCCTCTCAGCACACATGTTGACAAAATGGTGATCTAACCTGTTGGAGCCAGCCACACCACCAGTGAGACCCCTGAGGCTTTCATCGACATAAATGGGAGTCTCTTTCGCAAGACCTATCGGACCGGCAAAACCCACGGGAGCTCCCGTCAGCTCCTGAACAGACTCATCGTCGGCCAAAACAATCTCATCACAACCGAGGGACGCGGCAAGCTTGGACTCGGAAAGCTCATGATCTCCTCTGACCAGTGCGAGCACCGGTCTGCCATCACAGAGATAGACCAAAGTCTTGCACAGCCTTTCCGGAGATACACCTAAAAACTCAGAGACCGCGGCTATAGTTCTCATGTCCGGAGTCGCCACCTCCTCGAGGGAAGGTTGTCTGGCTGGATCAGGTCTCTCTGTTGGGACTTTCTGAACACTCGCCGCTCTCTCGATGTTGGCGGCATAATCACAGTTGGAGCAGGAGAGGATCGTATCTTCACCGCTCTCAGCTAAAACCTGAAACTCATGGGAGTGGGAACCCCCGACGGTCCCTGTACCGGCCTCTACGGCCTTGAAACGCAGGCCCAGGCGGGTAAAGATTCGGGTGTAAGCCTCAAACATGCTCTTGTAAGAGACCATGGCCCTCTCTCGATCGAGATCAAAAGAGTAAGCGTCTTTCATGATGAACTCCCGGGATCGCATCAATCCAAAACGAGGCCTGATCTCATCCCGGAATTTCATCTGTATCTGGAACAAAATGAGAGGAAGCTCTCTGTAAGTCCGGAGCTCGTTTCTGACAAGGTGGGTGATGGCCTCCTCGTGGGTGGGACCCATGCAAAAATCACTGCCCCTCCTGTCCTTGAAACGCAGAAGCTCCGGACCGTAATGACTCCACCGCCCACTCTCCACCCAGATTTCACCCGGCTGCACGACTGGCATGAGAATTTCGGTCGCTCCAATCCCCGTCATCTCGTCCCTGATAACTCGCTCGATTTTATCGATCACCCTCAGTCCCAGGGGAAGGTAGGTGTAGATACCACTGGCGAGCTTTCTAACCATACCGGCTCGAAGCATTAATATATGAGACGACACAACGGCATCAGAGGGAACCTCTTTTAAAGTGGGTGCAAAAAGTCTGCTGAAGAGCATACAGTATCCCCTGGCAGGAGAGTTACAGTATAATGATTTATAATGCCTGGCGGTTGTTAAATCAATAGGCGTTATGTCAAGATGAAAACTCAGCATGTGAGACATTAATATGCAGCTCTACTTTATCAGACACGGTCAGTCGGTCAACAACGCCCTCTGGAGCACAATAAGTTGCAGTACAAACAGGGTTGAAGATCCGGAGCTGACAAAAACGGGGGTAAGACAGGCCGAATTGGTTTCCGAGCTCCTGGCGGATTCGGAATT
>SDBT01011258.1_pt1 | contig 14410 bp, 32 predicted proteins | sample 2277101 | NCBI WGS metagenome assembly SDBT01 (sample SAMN10404973, study PRJNA504765) | marine sediment metagenome | isolation source: marine sediment core GS10_PC15, 103 cmbsf | place: Arctic Ocean: Southern Knipovich Ridge | collected 2010
ACCCGTTGTCTTGATCCAATATGTCGAAGATACTGATACTGAAATCACCCTTTTTGACTGTTGGCATAGACCAGTCAGGGATTCGATTGACCTAATAGAAACCATATTCTCTAATCAAGATGTTATGGGATTCAATCTGGTCTTTGACTGGTTCCACATTCAGAAGTGGTACAGTATGTGCAAGATCGCCTTGGCCAAGCATGGGAACATTACTCCGATCGACTATGTGCCGGAAATGGCAGATGTCGAAGAGGAAGCCAGGTTCTATGAGATGTGCGTCAAGCCTAGCTCCGCGATGGACTTGATGCTCCATGCCCGTAAAGGTCCATATCAGAGTCTCATGGCTCGTAAGCCGATCAAGGTCCGGAAGGTGCCGGCTGTGATAGCGCAGTCAGTTGCCGATTCTCTTGAAGACAGGGTGGAGATTGATGGGATCTACTTTAGTAGACGTAAGAATAAATACGCCCCACAGTGGGATATCCGGGATGTCAAAGACCGGCCGGACCTTTGTGATATTGTACTCAGCTTCAACGCATCTGGTGGTCTCAAGGTGCTAGCGGAGCACGCACTAGGGGTCAAAGAAGATGTCATACTTAAATTTACGGACATTGAACCGCCGACCTATCCGGTCGAGGCTGGTTATGCCCCGTTCGCCAAAGCAATTTCATCAAGAGCAAATAACTGGAAAGCTAAAGTTGGTAAGAAAGAAGGCCACTCCTGGCCTGTTCATATTGCCCAGCATGCAAACCACTGGGCATTCAATCGATTAGCTAGAAGATATGGGGCCGATGATGTTAAGTACACTCGTGATTTATGGTATCACTTTGGGCAGCCTGATTTTGGAGACGACGATTCAATACTTGCTTGTATGGTTGGGGCTTTGCGCTGGAGCGGCTTTGCTGTTGATACTGATGCTCTTGGTGTTCTTCGGATTGAAGCCCTGAAGCAAGTGGCTGGGGTTCCTATGGGACCAAAGTCAGTCAAGACCTACCTGTTTCAGGTCACGGATGCACAAGAGCAAATTGGCATCAAGGCCACGGACAAGAAGACACTAGAGGCTATCTGCAAGTGGCAATGTGACTGCATCGGTGAGGGCTGTGAGAAGTGTGATCAGACTGGGGTTCACCCAGCCGCTAGGAGAGCAAGGGAAGTTCGCGATGCCCGCCAAGCAAAGAAGAGGATTGAGATTTATGATAAGCTTATCAGTGCTGATCGCTTTCATGCCAGCTTTACGGTTATTGGCACACTGAGTTCGAGGATGTCTGGCACGGATGGCTTGAATGCTCAGGGGATTAACAGCACGACCGAGGTTCGTAGCTGCTTCACGCTGGCCGATCAAGGTCTAGTGCTTGTTGGTGGTGACTTTGTCTCATTCGAGGTTGTGCTTGCCGAAGCGGTCTACGAAGATGCCGAACTCAGGCGGGCTTTGACGGAGAAGAAGCCTTGCGAGCGTTGCGATGCGACTGGTAAGATATGGGACAAGAAAGAGCAAGTGGTTTGTGACGAATGTGACGGAACCCTAGAAGCTACGTACAAACTACACGGCCTCTTCGGTATGGAAATCTTTCCTGGAAAGACTTACGCTGACATTCTCAAAAGCAAGGGAAGCGAGAACGACATGTATACTAAGGGCAAGAGTGGAATCTTTGCTATGCTTTATGGCGGGGACTTCAACACTCTTGTCAACAACCAGGGCATTGATCCAGAGGTCGCTGAGAAAGCGTATGCGAACTTTCAGAGACGCTTTCCTGGCGTAGCTCGTGCTCGGGACAAGATTAAGGATATGTTCTGTAGTATGACCCAGCCGGGTGGTCGCGGCACTAGAGTCTTTTGGAAAGATCCTCAAGATTATATCGAGTCAAGTCTGGGATTCAAGAGATACTTTACACTTGAGAATAGAATCTGTAAAGAGTTATATGATCTTGCTAATGAGAATCCGTGGAAGGCAGTCAAGCTCAAAGTTACCCGTAACGACCAGGAACAGACGGCGGGCGGAGCAGTGGCTTCTGCATTGTATGGCGCGGCCTTTCAGATTCAGGCAGCCAACCTTCGGGCGGCAGCAAATCACGTTATCCAGTCAACCGGGGCCGTGATAACGAAATCAGTACAGCGGGCAATCTGGGACTTACAGCCGTCGGGCATCGCCCCGTGGCAGGTAAAACCCTTAAATGTACACGATGAGATCATCGTGCCTTGTCGCCCAGAACTGAAAGAGAAGGTGGCTAAGATTGTCCATGACAAAGTAGAATCTTACCGCGAAGCGGTACCCCTAATTGCAATTGACTGGTCGAGTGACCTTAAAAGTTGGGCAGACAAATGAGTGTATGTAGAAAATGTAAAGAAGAGAAGCCGGATCTTGATTTTAATCTTAGGGCAGGCGAGCTTCTTAAAACATGTAGGAAGTGTACTCATCCACCTGACGAGAAATTACGGAGCAACAGGTTATGTACTTTTGGTTTGAACAATTTACATTATGGGATGTTACAATTTGCACAAGACAATTGTTGTGCAATTTGCAAAGTTAGCTTTTCTCACACCCAAGATTATGTAGATCATTGTCATAAAACAGACAGGGTCCGAGGATTACTTTGCAGGGAGTGTAACTGTGTCCTTGGTAAATTCAAAGATAATCCAATATTCTTTGATAATGCAGCAGAGTATCTTAGACAAGGAAACACTTTATTGGGGAGCGACAAATGACAGATATTATGAAATTGAGGTTTGAACAAGACAACTGCTGTGCAATTTGCAAAGTTAGCTTTTCTACTGACCCATCATATGTAGACTTTAACAAGGATACTGGTATCATCCGTGGTCTTCTTTGTGAAACATGTAATTTAGCTTTAGCCTGTTTTGACGACTCGAAGATATTGGAGTCAGCAATTGAGTATTTAAGGAAACACGAGGAATGAACGACGCAATTCACGGGTGCTTTGGAATAGCTGCTGCCCTCTTTACACTACTTAATGTGCTCTCCCTCTACCATGAGAAGCAAGTCAGAGGGATTAGTATGTCCTTTATGGTATTCATCTGCGTGTTGGCTGGGTGGAATATCTATTACCTAGACACGTTAGGCCAGGATCTGGCGGTTGCTGGGGCCGTTGGCTTGTTCATTATTAACATGGTCTGGTTCTGCCAGATGGTCTACTACTTGATAAAGGAATCAAAGTCATGCTCTTGAATCGTTTGAAAGAAGACGTCCATGAGTTTTACCTCAAGTTGCGGATGCTGGATCGCATCTTGGACACCATCGAATTTGAAAGAGCCTACGAGAGCGCCGTCGACTTTCGTATGTTGAAACTCGGCATTGAGACCCTTGATGTTGACATTATCAAATTCTTTATTCTGCTCAACAGAGACCCCGGTGAGCTTTCTTTAAGAGAGTTAAGACGAGCAGCTAGACATTACAACGTGGCCTTCTGGTCAAGACTAACTAAATTGGAGCTTATTAACGAGGTAACTGATGCGGGACTCAAGTGCAGAACTTGTGAAATTGCTAGACAAATTGACCTTCTTTCTGACCCTCGCACAGATAAAGCATCAAATGCCTACGGGGGAAATTCACCTACTGGGGGCACCGTTATTTCACTCAATGTTGGAATTTATTCAGTCTCTGCCGAAGCAGCAAGAGTGGCAAGCCGTTTGCGAAGCAAGAGCATTAGTCCCTGAGCCAATGTGGGAGAACATGGCGATGATGGGGGTGAACGGACTGAGGGAACAGAAGATTCTGGATAAGTCATTAACAGCTCTTCGAGCGTATTGGAGGGCTAACGTACCGGGTGGATTTTTCAATAAGGAAGTTCCAAGCTATGAAGACGATTACGAAGACTCTATTGAGGAAGGTAATTAAAGATGTGTGCCCAGACCCCCGCAAAGCGGGACCGTTCCGAGTCATTGCCGACGTCGGAGATTGTGGATACTATGATCAACGAGCCATCGAAGCCATCCAATCCGGAGAACGTGTCCTCGCCATCCAACTTCTCCTCCTCTCTGAGGCAACTGAGTCTCTCAGCAGTAGTGGACCGGTGGCGAGAGGGTCTGGAGGTTGTCAAGGTGACGAAGACGACGATCAAGATCAAACAGAAATCGAAAGTGTGCGGCGACCAGATGACCGTCCTTCTAGGCCTTAGCCCCGAAGGGACTATGGTTGATATTGGTATCATCGCGAATGGCTGCTGCTGCCTCTCTATTGGCATCGCTTACCATATGGTTGATTACTTCCGAGGTAAGCCCCTAGAGGCAGTCGAAGAGATCAACCAGATCCGCGAAGCGGACATTCCACCAGATATTCGCAACCGGATTGGCTGCGTTTCCTTTCCTATGGGGATTCTTTATGAGGCCGCTCAAACAGCGATCAAAGCGAGGGCCGGAAGCTAAGATCCAAGACGCGATCAAAGACTTCCTTCGGATTCGGGAGTGGCATGTCATGCCTACTCATGGCAATGAGTGCCAACGGGGATTTCCTGACCTTTATTGTACCCATTCCCGCTATAAGCAGAGGTGGATAGAGGTTAAGAATCCTCTCAAGTATAAATTTACTGCGGCGCAGTTGGAGCACTTTCCAATTATCTCCGCTGGATCTAGTGGTATCTGGATTCTGACAGCGGCCACGGAGTACGAATACAGGAAGCTGTTTGGTTCAGCTAACTGGTACACATTTTTGGAGGCAATGAAATGAGAATTTACTTGGCGGGCCCAATTTCGGGCTGTGGTTATGGTGAGTGTACAGACTGGCGCAAGACTTTTACAGACTTGATGCCAGAATCAGTGCAGTGCCTTTCCCCGATGCGGGGAAAAGAATTCCTTAGATCCAAGAGCATTATCGATGGAGCTTACCCTGAACTTGGCCCCTTGGCTTCGTCCCGAGGCATTATGATTAGGGACTTCTTTGACTGCACACGGTCCGATATTGTATTAGTCAACCTTCTTGGCTCGATCAGAGTATCAATTGGGACATGTATGGAAATTGCATGGGCCTATCAGAACCGCACCCCATTGGTGGCGATTATGGAGAAAGGCAATATCCATGAGCACCCGATGACTTCGGAAGCAATTGGTTTTCAGGTCGAGACACTTGAGGATGCCGCCTATGTCTGTCAAACAATTCTTTGGCCTACAGACTTGAAGAGACCCAATGCTACATGAGCAATTACAGGAACAGTATGATTCCTCAACACGCATCATTGATTTTCAGAACCGGAAGCCCCGGTTCGGCCTAGGAGAACCCATTATGTTTTGTCTTTTGCCAGCGATCAAAGTCAATGCCGAGACGCTTAACAATGCCTCCTTTGGTAGTGTAACGGGTATTATTATTGTTGGCGCTCACCATTTTAAGGCCGAGCCGGCCGTCCTATGTTCTAGTGGAGTCTACATTGATATTCATATCAAGCAGGTCCGCCACACGAATGGCTTTGACCTAACCAAGGATGAACTTGTTAAGGCTGGCATTGGACACTACCTTACTAATGACCAGGTAACCTTCGTGGAATGGGAGAGAATATGATTAAATGGTTACAGCAAGCATTTTGTCACCATAAGTGGTCCCCTTGGAGAAGCTATAACACAGGAGACCTGTGGGGAGACAATTGTCGTCATTGTGTCAAGTGCGGGTTATATCAAAGTCAGAATGAAAGTTGTTGCTCATGACACCCTTTGAAGAATGGTGGGCGACGACCGCATATACGGAACTGGATGGTCCTACCCCACGGATAGCAGCACAACAAGGGTGGGATGCTGCTTGCCTTTTCGCAGTCAATACAGCAATAGAAGGACTTAACAATGAACCAGTATTCAAAGATCCAAAGTCCGCTAGGCGGAATGGTGGAAATATGGGGTGGCGAGGATGATCGAATGCAATGTGATGACTCCATTTGAAAAGTGGTGGGACGAGCATTTTGAGGGTGTCGCAACTGATCCCCATGAAACAGCGAAGGCTGCATGGGACGCTGCTCTTGTACTAGCTAATGAAGCAGTACTACGTGGAACTTACTGGAATTTAGATAGGGTGGTAACATGACTGAACCAGGATGGAATGACCAGTGCGACGTGATGAAAGTCCTTGATCATCGCACAATAGAAATCGAGATAGTAAAGCGAATCAGGGTTAGACTCTTGGACTTCGAGGGATCTAGGGCCCAGCTTCAGAAGCTATGCTTAGGACTAAGAACTAGAATATACATACCTGAACCTTTAGCCTTAACTGACACCCAAGCACATGGCTACATAAAGGAGAAATCATGACTGGCAATCAAATTTTGTTAGTACCTATACTCGTGGGCCTAGTCCCTATCCTACTACTCGGTTACCTCTTCTGGAGAATAATGAAATGAAAGACTGGCAAGTAGACCTAATTATTGAGCGTGATGATCTTGATGCTAGAATCAAGGCAATTAGTGGATCCGCCTATGACAACGTATTTGACATATGCAATCATGCTGAGCGTCTTTACCATATGACCAAGTACCTTCAGTCTCTAGATAGGGAGATAGCATCATGGACCACGTAAAAGAGTTCAAGAAGCTTCTCAAGAAGGTAACTGGCAAAGTTGTTGAAATCCGAATCTATGAGAAGCGTATCTATCCGCACGACCCTCGCTTTTTCAAAGGAAGATCATGAGCGAGTACGCCGAACTGATCGAAGAGAAGCGGCAACTCGAATACAGACGCAACTTTCTCTTAGATAAAATCAAGACCAAGAAGTTTGGCCCCGAGGCCACGAGTCTGATATACGATCAACTTACCGTTATGTCACGTTACCTACAAATACTTAAAGACAGGATTGATAATGCATACGATGAACGTAACCTTTGAGTGGCCTGATGAACTAGGACCTAGGTGGTTGAACCGAGACAACCTTATAAAGCTGGTAGATCCCAACGGAACCGGTACTCTGATATTGAAATCAGTTGACTTTCCTGACTCTACTGCCAAAGAGCGGGCACAAGAAGAGTTCCATCAACTCTCTGCGAGGATGGACAAGCTAGGTGCTCTGTCCTATAAGGACTTCATGAAACTAGAAAATAACCAGAGGTTGCTTCTTCACAGCCAATACGTGGCGATGGACACGTACCGACAAGCCATTCTAGCGAGGATAGAAGCATGGACAGACGAGAGTTAATGTTCCCTACACTGACCTGGGAACCAGAGTCTTGCTCTATAGAACGGTTGCATCAGATTGATACTGATATCATCGAACACCTGTTCACTCTAATTAAAGACGAGTCCAAGTCTGAGCAAAGACTAATTTTACTTGATTACCTCGAAGTCAGACACAAAAGGATACTTCAATGGACCGACGAGATTTCCTAGGCAGCGTAGCTGCCGCATCTGCCGCAGCGTATTTGCCGTTCAGCCCGGCGCCCGAACTTGAAGTCTCCGACGGTCCCGTAAGCAAGTATCTGGACTACGGGCATATGGACTGGTTGGATTGCAAACTCATTCTAACGAATGAACGTAATAAGAGGGTTTGGTCGCCGCCCATAATTCAAGTTAATCAAGGCTTTGAAGACTTCCCGATCGTATTAAGCTCATTCTGCAGAGTCTACAATAAGAAGATGTACTTCAAAGCCGTACAATTCGTGGATAAGGACGGACTGTCCTTTTTCAAACCCCAATCAATTAACCTCCGTATAGAGAATAACACGTTTCGGTGTAACTATACGATGGAAAGACCATGATACTAATACCCTTGGCCCTCTCATTCTTCTCTATTGGAAAATACTATGCAACGACGAGACCTCTTAAAAGGCTTGGCCCTAGTCCCTTTGGCTGCCGCCGCCTCTGTCTTCGGCAAAGATGATATACAGGTTCCGCAAAATGCGAAGTCTTTCATCGAGCGAGCCAAGTACCTGGATTACACTGAACTGGATTTCCTGCAGTGTAAATTGGTTCTGCGCGATGCAGCAGGCAATAAGCAGCAAACGCGACTTTTTAATAAGGTAGTATTGAGTAAGGACCCGCTCAAGTGTGTAATGAAAGTAGACTACCACAATCCGCCGGTTGGTCTGAGGGTAGCTTCTATCCAGTTCATGGACAAAGACAGACGCTGTCTCTTTACATCGAGGCCCACATATATGCCAACAATCGCAACCAAAGGCGATAGCCTTCAATTCACCTACACCATTAGACTGGATTAACCATGCTTGTACTTAGTAGAAAGCCATCCGAAAGGATTTTTATCGGTGATGACATCATTATCACGGTCGTCCGCGTCTCTGGCCAGACGGTCAGGATCGGAATCGATGCCCCCAAGGAAATCAAGATTATGAGAGAGGAACTACTCGATGCAGAGACTATTAAAGCACGCGTACCTTTACGCGACGTTCAGTGAAGAAGATCCCCAACTAGGCGCCATTCTGGTTCAGGACGACGTAATTGTGGGAGCAGGCTGGAACCAGAGAATATCGGACCATCCGGTATCCGAGGTCGAGGTAGCCCTACTGACTTGTCAGCACTCATCGCAGGGAGCAGTCTTAGTGACGCCGATGCCGCCCTGCTCGCGACTCTCGTCTTTGATAGTTGTGGCAGAAATAACACACGTAGTCTACCACAAAGCGATGATGGATCGCCTTGAGAAAGGTGAGATTTCTGCTATAGAGTGTGGTCTCAATCTGCTAAAAGAGCATGATATTGAAATCACCGAGATTGATGCCCATCTGGGCTGCTTTACTCTCAAGTATAATGGAAAGGACTTTATACCATGACCTATGACAGGGACTTCCAAGAGTCTTGTGCCCGCTGTGGACAACTAACAGGCTGCTTCACTATCCGGAAATGGGGTGCATGTGACTTGTGCCGGTTCCTTACGGAATCGAACAATATAGAAGGTATCTTTCAGAAACCAACGAAGGATGCAATCTTCAAGGCCCGTGCCTTTCTCAGCCTTCGGCAAATAGAGGTCGCGGATCTTTGTCAGATGTGCAATGCTTTTCAACCCGGGGCTCTTCTCCGAACCCAGCCGGGCATGGATGTCCGGGTAGGAAACTACGTGGCGCCCAAGGGCGGGCCCGAGACGATCCTGGACCTTCAGCATCTTCTAGAATCATCTGCACCGCCTTATGAGGCGCATAAGTGGTTCGAGGCGCTGCACCCGTTCACCGACGGGAACGGCCGCACTGGCCGCATATACTGGCTCTGGCAGATGCAAGCCTGCGGCTTGTCCACTGAGCTTGGGTTCTTACATACTTACTATTACCAATCACTTACAGAGGAAACAGTCATATGAGCGCAGAACAAGAGCGAGACGACTTCAAAGCAGCCTTATTGGAGACACTTGAGAAATATAATAAGCCGGCCACGGCTGATTCTAAAATCAAGCATGCAGTTAGCTATAGTTTCCCTGGACGTACGTCTATGGACGAAGCGGCACGGTTCTTCTTTAGTATGATACTCAAGCACCGCGATTGTCATTTTCCAGAAGGACATGATTTCCTTTATGCTGCCAATAGCATTGCAATTGGCTATGATATGACTTATCAATGCCTTACGGCAGGTATACTAATCTATGAAGGATAAGTGTGCTTATTGCGGACGAGAAGTCACACCTTGTAGGGGTTGTGCTGACATCGTGAAAGCACTTTACAAAGAGCATGGGCCGGATCTATCCTGCCCGGAACTAAAGGAACTTGTCATGGACAAATTGAATAATTGGTCTTGTTTGCCCGCTGCTTTCGCATATTGTATGGGTCTTACCTTAAAGGATCTGGTCGAGCTAATTGGGCACGATGGCTCGGAGATAGTGTGGCCGGACGCCCCAAGTCCGCTTGACCGGAGGGGCTTTCATATGCAGGAGATTACTAATGCCCTCCAAAAGATGTGTTACTCAGCTATGCCCGTGGGACGTGGCCCGACTTTGACCAATGGGCACGGCCCGGCCATCGATGTTGAAGATGAGTTCTTCGAGTACGCTAAGACACTTTTGGGGGTTCATCTTGGGCTCTCTGATACTGGCATCAACCACGCCGTAGCTTTCCGTCCAGGTACAGGCTTCTGGTGCCCTAACCGGGGCGCTATAGCTGACTTCGCCACTCGGGAGATTTGGTTAGTGAACGAATGTTCAGACTGGTCAGATAGATAGCTTGTGGTTGTGCGCAAGGCATGGTAGTATAGGTTATGAATTGATCGACCTGGCTGGACGTTTGTTCACTAACTGATATTGGAATCAAATGCAGTTACTCGATGAGGACCTTACGGAGATACGTGATGTTGCAAAATGGTATGCGAGAAAGACCCGCACAGAGCCGGATGAACTTGTTAGTGTAGCGGTTATTGAAATCTTGAATGAGAAGGAATACATCATAGATGGAGAAAGAAGAGACCTGATAAGGACAATCACGACTAATGCAATTAAAGATTTCCTACGGGAAGGACAGCCAATGATTAAAATCCCTACACGATCTAGTAGGAGACACGAACTTGATGATGTTCATCGCGTTGCGATTGACCCACGGACCTTTGCGATATCAGAATCAATGGGGCCTGCAGAAACAGTGGCAATCGAGGATAGCCTACGGCATGCTGCTGAAAGCCCTATGGAGAAGGTGTACATGGATCTTCGACTAGCTGGCATGACCAATAAAGAGGTCATGGTCGAAATGGACTTAACTGACTGGAAAGCATCCAAGATGCTTGAAGCTATAGAAGCTAGATTTAGAGAGGAATGGGATGAGTGATACATGCGAGAAGTGCGATGCGTATGAAGCCGCCGAGGGCCATACTCTGTTAGGTATTCCTTGTGATCTATGTATGCCTTGCTTTCGGGCATGGGCCAGACGATATCATAAGAACCCAGACACTACCCAGTTCGAGATTTTTACTGAACGCCTGAATTTTCTCAGGGCAACCAGCATCGGGCGACCCTTAGATCCAGCGGCCCCATTCGTGATGCTAGATGCCCTCGTCCAGGCTCGGGAAGCCATTGAACTCAAACTCATTGAAGACACCATTGACTGGTTAGAGGAACCTTTAATATGAAACCTAAAGAAGTTATAGATAGTGTTATCCTCTCTGTCTATGTGGTGGTTGGTGCATGTGCTGTTCACTTTATCATAGGGTGGGTATTCAAATGAGTTACCGAAAGTTTGTACTGATAGTATTTGCCGAAGCATTGGTGATATTTCCGTTCATGTACTGGTTCTTTCACTTACCCTTTATAAGGAAATAAGATGGGACTCAAATACTTTAGCTCTGACGGCCCAACTGTGGTCCCCGATATTAAGAAATTTACTATTCTTAATGTCTTGGACATCGGTGATTTCACTATCGTCCGGATACACTACAGCACTTGCCACAATTTTGGAGGAATTAAGATTTTGGTGTTCGAGGATCTAGTAGAAGGTGAGATATCGAAAGTAACTGAGATTGATCCCCACTTCTACCCAGAGTCAAAGTTAGTCGCCAGATTCCTACCAACAGAAGACGGTTGGGATATGGCTGTAGAATTTTGTGCACATTACGGAAGGTCTTAAAATGAAACGGGAATTCGTACAACTCGCACACACGCTGAACATGAAGAAGCACCGCATCTCCGGGATGTGCATCTCCGAGAAGCTCGACGGCATGCGGGCGATCTGGGACGGCGGAGCCAGCCGCGGCACGCCTACGGCCGAGGTGCCTTGGGCTAACACTGCCAAGGACTATAGGTTCAAGAAAGAGCAGATCGCTACGGGGCTCTGGTCTCGATACGGCCATGCCCTTCATGCACCCGACTGGTTCCTGAACCACTTGCCCGAAGGCCACATATTGGACGGCGAGCTATGGGCTGGCCCTGGGCGGTTCCAGGAAGTTACATCAATTGTCCGATCTCTGGATAAGGACGCGGAGTGGGGCGAAATAGATTATATGGTACTGGATCTGATTGATGCCAATATCATCTTCGAGCCTGGCCTAATCAGTAATCCGAACTTCACCAAGGTTATTACTGAAGATGCCTGGAAGTTCTGGTTCAAGCACATTGATCTGGCATTAGTTGAGGCTGTGCCAAATAGATTTGAGGCCCGTTACAAGCAGCTACTTGAGATTGTTGGCCTTCGGCCTAACGTAACTCTACACCCGCAGGTCAAGACGCCAATGGGTACAGAAGAGGCTGAGGCTCACATCAATGTGTTTCTGGAATACGTGCTACAGATTGGCGGCGAAGGCATCATACTGCGGCACCCAGACACGCCGTGGCAAGCCTGTCGATCTAAAGATGTATTGAAGTACAAGCCGCACCACGACGCTGAGGGAACAGTAATTGGATATACGTGGGGTCGGGAAACAGATAAAGGCTCGAAGCTGCTAGGCAAGATGGGGGCCTTAATTCTGGAGGTTGATGGCCGTGAGTTCAAACTCAGTGGCTTCACGGATACTGAGCGGGAGTTGGTTTGGGCAGATGGCTCTGAGGCTGTTGACTACGGGAGAGAGAGACCTGGAGAAAAGGCGGCTCTCTTTATTATGAACCCAATGTTCCCTATCGGCTCACAGATCACATACAAGTACCGGGAACTGTCTGAAGACGGAATACCCAAGGAAGCCCGATACTGGAGGAAAGCATGAGAGTTGTACTTATTCAAAATTCAGGGTCAGAGATCACTACTGATGACTCAATGTGTGTCTCCTGTTCCCCTTTGGGTGCCTTCGTGATATGTATATCAGACACCCACGCCATACTAGACGTACACGGTAAGCGGTGGGGCGTGCCCATTGCAGAATTGGTCTTGTACATGCAGACTCAAGGAGAAGTGAAATGAGATTGCCCGAATATATGAGCCCCTCAAGCCTGAAGTGCTTTGAGGACAGTCAGGAAGAATACTACCTTAGATACTTGGCGGAGAACCGCCCAGCCAGGCAACCTCAAACTCAGCCCATGTCTGTCGGCTCGGCTTTCGATGCGTATGCCAAGTCATACATTCACTACGCCCTATTCGGACACTTCGGAAAGGACAACCAGTACGAGTTTGGCACGATCTTTGACGAGCAGGTCGAAGAGCACCACCGAGATTGGGCTTTCGAGGCAGGCAAACAATGCTTTGATGTCTACAAGTCGTGCGGAGCACTGGCTAGTATGATGTTGGAGCTAAAGACCGCGATTGGAGAACCTCGGTTTGAGTTCACTATCAGGGGCTTTATAGGTGGCCAAGCTGGCGTAGTCCCACTCCTTGGCAAACCAGATATATTCTTTGTTAACGAGGAAGGCGCTAGAGTCATCCTAGATTGGAAAGTTAATGGATACTGCTCTCAAGCCTCGCCGACGCCCGGCTACATCCAACTACTTGGAAAGAGTCATAAGAAGCACGGGATGTGCCACGACAAGTGTGTCATTGACACTCACAAGGGTCTTCAGATCAACGCCGCCTACCCCCTTGAAAAGTTCTCACCGCTCTGGGCGGGACAGCTAGCCACTTATGCTTGGCTCCTGGGAGAAGACGTGGGTTCCGAGCAGCTAGTATCTGGTATAGACCAGATAACGAAATCAGCCAAGGGTCACCTATTAGTGACAAGGCACCGAGCTATTATCAGTGCCAGTCATCAATTTGAGCTATTGGGTCGTTACTGCTACGCTTGGGGTTGTATCACGGGCGGCCACTTCTTTAAGGGAATGACTCACCTGGAGTCTCAGAAGCATTGCCAGTTCTTGGACAAGAAGGCAGAGACCTTATGTGAGACTGATCCGTTCTCCAAATTCCTGAATGCATGCCGATGATAAGATACACCGAACCCGCTGATGGGCCGTTCCTCCATGATATTGATATCAAGAGTTACGACTTTAATGTTTGGAAGACTCGTCAATTCCTGACTACAGATACCTACGTCTATGTCGCAGACGGCAGACCTGTAGCTTTTATCTCATGGAAGCATAAAGAAGAGCAGCTTTTGATTCTCAAACTCGCAGTTACTCCGTCCTTCAGGCGACAAGGCATCGGGACGACATTGATCAACTCAGTTCTCAGCCGTGGACTGATCGCAGCCTGTGTGGTCTTCGAGGAAGACCTTGGGGGCCAGCTTATGTTAAAGAAGAACGGCTTCAAATTTGTCAAGACAGTAACCAAAGACAATCACACTCTTTACTTAATGGAGAACACAAATGGTGTTAACAACAACACAAGCAGCGACCTTGACAGGTGTTTCCCCAGCGATGATCCGGAAATGGGTGGACATGGGGATTCTGGGGAGGAAGTTGCCGGGTTCGAGACACCGCAGGATTATCCGTAAAGAGTTAATTACCTTTTGTGAATCAAATGGAATCCCATTCTTAGGAGACACTGATGTTTCTAATTAAGCCTGATGCCTTTCGTCGATTTAAGATTGGGGATATTATAAGTATCCTTGAAATCAATTTTGATATTATAGATATGGAATTCTTTCAATTCAATATAGAACTTGTTGATATGTTCTATGAAGAGCATAAGGAAAAGGATTTCTATAGCCAGCTT
>SDBT01011259.1_pt1 | contig 14409 bp, 12 predicted proteins | sample 2277101 | NCBI WGS metagenome assembly SDBT01 (sample SAMN10404973, study PRJNA504765) | marine sediment metagenome | isolation source: marine sediment core GS10_PC15, 103 cmbsf | place: Arctic Ocean: Southern Knipovich Ridge | collected 2010
ATAAAACTTTGTTCACCGATCCAGTAAGATACTTTTTTAAATAACTTATCAAATATTAATTTTGCTTCTTTTTGATATTTCATTTTTATTCTCCATCAAATAGATAATAAAAGACCACCACTAGTGCAACAAAGGCGCAAGCGTCAACGACCATAGTCTTTACTGTTAATTCGTGCATCAAAATACCAACTGTTGTAAATATTGTTGCAAGAAATATTATAAACAATACTGATACAGTTACAATCGCCAGAACAAGCGATTTTGCGTTTTCAGTTTGTAATAATTTCATATTACTTCTCCTTTTTGCTAATCATTATGTACTCGTTACAAAACCAATCCTTAACCAAACTTCATCACCCGCGTCGAGTATTGTAGTCATATCTACATTGCCACCGCCCTGTAAGTGAAATCTAATATTGATATTTCCTGAGTCATAAAATACTTTTGGTAGGTACAATTCACTACTTGAACTATTAATTTGCAAGTCGCTCTCAAAAAACGCACCCTTCAATCCAATAACTGCTTCTGTTAGATCAAATATCACCTGTGTTCCTCCGGCGTTCATGGTAAACGCCCCGACAGTTCCGCCTTTAGCTAAATCTGTAGCATTCGTAAAAGTAGGTACATTCCATGAATAACTTGCATCTTGTAAGGTAATGTTTACATTAGTACCCGGCGTAGCTCCCGGTTGAAATTTTAATATAATACTTCTGTGTACATTTCTGCTTGTTCCGCCTTCCATAGGATATTTAGTGCCATTAACAATAATATCTCCGTCAATGGTAGCGGTTCCTGCTGTTAAAGAACCAATGACATCAACATCATTATCGAAGTCGAATCTATCCTCATCTTCCATATATATAATAGTGCCTTGATTGGTTACTGCGTCAAAAGCCAAAACCACATCTGCATCAGTTCCAACTGCACCAAAAGTAACAGCGGCAGCATTATTTGTAAATTGTGCCTCGGCTGAACCAGTAATTATTGTTCCACCTACTCCAGCATCACTTGTTATTGTTCCGGCAGTAAAACCTTCAGAAACATCTACTCCGCCCCCGAAACCCGAGAAAATTAATTGATCTGAAGAATTAATTGCCATACTTCCTTGATCGTTATCATTTGCTGTCCAATTTATTGTACCTGCCTGCCCTCCATTCTCACCAAGATTAATAAGGTCTGTTTTAAAAGTACCATTAACTTCGACGCCACCTGTAAATCCTGTAAAAAACAATGAATCATTATTAGTAATCCCAATTATGCCAAAATCACCATCATCAGCCATCATATTAATTGAACCAGAAGTATTATTAACATCATCGCCGACCGTAAGAACATCTTTGATCAAAGCATCGTCAGTAGATGTAAGTTGCTCTGCTTGAACTGTTCCACCGGCAGTAAACCCGCCAGCTGTTTTTACTTCTGTTACGCTCCCATCTCCAAGCATAACTTGATTGCTTGCGTCAGGTTCAGCATCAGAACCAATCGCCGTAGAGTTTGTTAATATTGTTTGAGGCGTTAAAGTGTGAACGCCAGAACCAACATCTGTAAAAACATCACTTCTACAAAACAAAGTATCTGCGTGGATTATTTCCCATTGATTAACATCTGTAGTCAGCCCAGCAGGAAGTACGCCTGTTGTAGACATTTTGAGATTAACAAATCCACCTACAGAACCAAATCCATGAGCAACAATATATACTCTTTCGTCGTCAGGTAAGACAGTATCAACATCATCTGCACTTCCGGCATCTTCTGTAAAAGTTCTAAAAGAACGAGAACCAAGAGCAGTATTTCCTGCACCTTCATTATATGGCAAACTTAAATATCCATGACTTGTAGAGAAGGTTGCCGTATTAAGCCAAAGACCTTCGACACCCCAACTTGCAGAGAAAGTACCTGTATTCCACTGCATATTTTTGTGTCCACCACTTGAGGCAAAAAGTCCTCTATTCCCTTGTAAAGAAAAACTACCATAGGCAACAGAACCTCCGTCGGTTGTATCATCTTTCATTGCTCTAAATCCAATAGCAGTTATATTGTCAGGTGGAGTAACAGAACCTGCTTCTAAACCTATAATAACACTATTGAAAGATTTTAGCCCCCTATTTGTTCCAAGCTGTCCCCTCGCTATATATACAGACGCCCACATATCTGCATCTGAAACAAGATTGTCTGCCTGAACAGAACCGTCAACAAGTAAATCATTGCCACCATTAGCCTTTGGACCTCCTATTATAACACCTTGCCTGCCAACGGAAATGGCATCACCGATGTTTATTGTCATTCCTATTGAATCTAAAGCGTCATTAACAGTAACAATATTAATTGGTTTTGCTTGTATATAATCAATTAAACTAGCTATTGCAGTTGAATCAGCTGTAGTTGTTGCGTGTGCAACAAAAACTATCAATCTTTGTTCGTCGAATGCAATATCAACCGAATCTTTCCATGCCTCAAGTTCTGTGTCTGTATCAATAACAACTCTCGGGATTGCCATCATTTTGAATACTTCAGGAACAACTCCGGGAGATGCAAATCCCGATCTAAATTTTTCACTTATCAACATTCTCGTTGTATCATCTTGGCTAGAAAATGGATAAACGAAATTTCTAACAGGGACTCCAAATTCAGCCTCAAGACTATCTTTAGATGCCGAAGCCTCAAGTCTTACGACAGCAATGGTGGAATCTGATAAAACCCCATGTGTAAGCGAATGACTAAGTATTTCCCACCCAGCGTCAGACAGTTCTTGTATTTGAGCGGTCGTCATAGCTGCACCTATTCCATAATTTCCATCTGCTATAATTGCCACATTTCCAACTATTCCTTTAGCATCAAACAAAGGCTTCATTACAGTGATATTTGTAGTGTCGCCATCATCAAATATAAACGACGCGAAGGGTCGCTGTTCTCTTGGCATAAATCTTATATCACCATCTACAAACAACTTATTGTATGGATTATCTGCTCCAATACCAACATTTCCATTGAAGCCGGATACTACAAAAACAGTATCCTCGATAGTAAAGTTATCACCCAAATCAGAACCTAGCTCAACTGCAATAGAAGCATTGTCAGTTAAAGTAATCTTATTAGAAGTTGCATTGCCTATAATAATTGAGCTTCCATCGGAATCTATAATATCTAAATTTATTGTACCTATGTCTAAAATATCAACATCGTCAAAAGAAACACCGCCAGTAAAACCATCTATATCTAAACCGTCAGAAGTGGTAATTGATATGTTTCCTTGATCGTTATCTGAAGCTATAAAAAGAACAGCTCCCGAAGTATTAGCAACATCGTCACCTACAGTTAAATCGTCTTTAACCAAAGCATCATCAGTTGATGTTAATTGTTCTGCTTGAATTGTTCCTGTAGCGGTTAATTTTCCGGCAAATCCAACATTATATTCTAAAGTATCTATAAAAGCAGAATCTGACACAGTTATGTTTGCAAAAACTCCCGTTCCGCTTGGGTTAATTCCTAATCCGCTTGCTCCTTCAGTTAAAGTTGCATCATATTTAACTTGTAAAGCATCTTCTGCTTGTTCAAGAGTTGCATTTCCTGCGGAGGGAGTAATGTCTAAATCAATAATATGGTCTGAAACATCTAACCCTGCACTAGAAGTTGACAATGCTTCATCACCAGTATTCGTACCGCTAAGATTACTTGCTGTAAGATCACTATCAATATCAACTCCACCGGTAAATCCCGTTATATTCAAATCATCTGATGTCCCAATCGCAATAGTTCCAGCATCTCCGTCAGAAGCTATTAAGTTTAATGTTCCCGAAGTATTGTTTGCATCATCACCTAAAGTAAGAGCATCTTTAACTAAAGCATCGTCGGTAGACGTAAGCTGTTCACCCTGCACCGTTCCCGTAGCGGTTACAGAAGCACCTTGCACTGTTCCGTCAGAAGTTATATTACCCATTCCTGTTTGAATGCCAGTAGCGTCAATATTCCAATCAGATGAATTAATATTAACTGCTTGTGTTCCAGCACCAATTGTCATTGCTGTTGTTCCAACTAACGCTTGAGAAGTACCTAAATCCATTCCAGAAGTTGCTGTAACAGAACCGTCAGAGGCATAGCTTGAAGCTGTAGCTGCTCCATCTACGTCAAAACTTGCACCGGTAATATTAATCGAACCCGCAGCGTTAAAAGTTATTATCTCATTGCCTGTTATACCAACCACAGAACCATCTGAAAGTAAAACATCATCTGTAACCTCTATATCATCTGTTGATTTTAAATGTTCTATTTCTATTCCACCCACAGAATCCCAATCATACAAAGTAGCCAGTCCTGTTTTCATCGTTGTTGGAACAGGAGCACCGGGATCAGAATCGGCAGTTCTAATAATTTTTATCCAATATCCCGTTGAAGCATTTGAACCGCCCGGATCACCGTCATTGGTCCAAGATGCTGTAATTCCTGCAACAACCCATCTAATCAGACCGTTTCTTTGGAATCCAAAAGTCCCATCGTAAGGATAAAATTGTGTCCAAGTATCAGCAGCGGTATTGTACCAAAAAGTCGGAGTAACCGTACTCGTAGCTTGTGTAGTCATAATGACTTCAATGGTTGCGAATTGTCCCGCTCCGTCCGTGTTTCCTATATAAACCTCATCATCATCATCTGCAAAAATCTCACTTCCATCAATTCCGTCAACCCAAAACTGACCTCCAATAACTTTCTCTCCGGCATATTCAGTTTGTGAGGGAGTCGTAACTACCTCCACGCTTTGTTTTATAGGCGAAACGTCTTTATGGGTACTTAAAGCGACAACAGTTCCCGATGGAGAACCACCAACTACTGAAACATCTATAGCATTGTATTCACTCGAGGCAGCTTGACTTGTTACATCCGGATTTATATCTATTCCTAAATCTGTCTCTCCTGCGTTTGTACCGGTAGAATCGTTTATATGAAGATCATCAATAAAGACTTCATTGATAACAAAGCCCAAATCAACACTTATCGCCTCTGCTGTAAGAATTCCTGCAACTTTTACCGAATCTTCGGAAATCCACAATGCAGAACCTCTCTCAGTTGCCCCTCCCACACCATCAAATACTTGTTTTAAAGTGTCTTGAATACCAGCATTATCTTTGAGTCTTAATAGTTGTTTATATGAACTGTCAGGATGTCCTACTGACTGTAATGTTAAATCAGTTGCTTGTCCAGATAATGCGCTAAACAATACACATAATATTAGTAATTTCTTCATTCTATCTCCTGTACTAAGTTAATATTTAAATTATAAATCTGATAGGCTTGTTCTACAAAGTCAAATACATTGTTTTTAGATACCCACCAAAGAGTTGTTTCGTCAAAGTAAATGAACTTCAATCTAATTATATCAATAGCATTTTCAAACGTTTCTAAATTAGTTTTATCTGACTCTATTATATTACGCCAGTTCCAAGCCCATGCTTTTAATTCATCAAATCTCTTATTAGAACCTTTAACATTTCCATAAGACCGGTCTACGTCAATTCCATGTACTTTAGTTTGTGAATTGTTTAAATCAAATCTATTAGCAAACGTATAAGAATCGCCTATAAATATTTCTGTGCAATTATCAAAACTGCCATCTGCTACTACAAACCAATATCTACCTGAAAAAGTTGCGCCAAGACTAACAACGTTCCATCCTTCAACAAACCCCGCTGTTATTACCTTATCAGCAGCACCCATTGCAGTTGCCGAAGATGAAGCGTGAACGTTAATATTTGTTCCTTCCCCAGAAGTAAAATAAAAAGCTATAATAGTTCCAGATTTAGACTCGCCCATATCAAATCTAATTGCATCGTTAGCACCCCAACCGGTAACTGCTCCGCTTATACTTTGGTCGTTTATAAGTGTTTCGTTTGTTATCGCAGCATCGTTTGGAGTAAATGTTGTTCCTCCTCCGGTAGTGCCTGCTTTTACTTCCGCATCAGCAGTTCCAATGTCGTAATAAAATATTCTTGCCATTAGCTGATCGTCCCCGCGACTTCGGTTACTGTAATTTTAAGACTATCAACAGATTTTGTAATTTGTGTAATCATAAACCCATCGGCAGTTGTAATCGTATCACCGTTTATTTTCAAATTAGCATCCCAATTATCAAAGTTAATTATATCTCCAACCTCCAAAGCATTATATCGAGAAGTTCCATCTTTTGTATCAAAAGTTATTATCTGTTTTCTGTCTTTATACCACGCTAAAAGTGCATCGCCATAATTTTCAGCAGTAGTTTGATCTAAAGTAAAGGGCATATTTGCTGTAAGTTTTAATACTTCACCGTATCCATTTACAGTTGTCCCCTGTGATGTTGAATCTTCTTGACTTGCATTATCATCAGGGGTGCTCGATTTAATTGTTTTATTTGCACCATAATCAAAATCATAATCAACTGAAATGTGATTAAAAACATCCTCCATTGAACTTAATTTCCAAGTAGGGTTTTTAATATCTTTAAAGTCTATTGTAGAATCCGCTGAAGTATAAGTTCTTCTTCGTGCTTTAATTGCTAGAGTAACTCCACTCCACCAAACATATTGACCCGACTGCTGACAAATTTTATCTATTAACTTTCGGGCAAAAATTGATTTATAATTAGAAAAAGCAAACTTAATATCGGTTGCCACGTTTTCGTTAAACGTATCTAATATGTCCCCTGTATCTGTATCTCCGGCAGCGTCAAAATATACATATCTGATATTTGCACTTGTAAGACCTAACTCAGTTCTTGCGATGTCTTCAATAATAAAAGTGGAACTTTCTAATAAGCCTCCTGAAGCATATCCCTGATTTCTCGAATCAGCGTCTATCCAAGCACCAAAATTTCTACCCTTACCGCTCCAATATATATATTCACCTAGGTCAGTTCCCCAGACATCAACATCTTTATAGCGTTCAATCACGCCATAATGACCAACCATATTTCCAACAAGCAGAGGTCTATCTTTTACTGTAATTGTTTGTTCAAACGCCTTGTCTGCTGTGAACTCAATTATATATGCAACTTCTATAACTGGAACTGTTTGATCCCAGTTTCCACCAACACTGTCGTCAATAACCAACACCCACCTGTCGTTGCTCGCTTGTTGTAGGTCCCAACTTGCCTGTTGGGCTTCGGTAAACTGTCCTGTAATGTCAATACCTTCTGCGTCTAAAGCCCAATTTAAAGCAAAGTCCTGACCTGCATTATATACAAAATCATAACCAGACAGAACAGCCGCACTTGGAGCGGTTCCTGTTTTTGTGCCTGTCAATATCCATATTTTAATTGTGTGGCTATCAGGAGCATCATCTTCAATAGTGCCCGCTTTATTAAAGGGAATCGGGACTCTCCAGCCCACAGCAACTGACGGAGGACCACTCGTAGCATCTAAATTATAAGAAGTTGATGGATCTTGGTCTATTGTGTTTCCATAATTAGTGTCTTCGTAAGTGTCCCATTTTACAAGTGGATGGTAATCTGTCCACTTGTTACTTGTGAAAGCAAGTATTGGGGTTGCAGCAGTAACATCTACATTCAAAGGCTCACAGGCAAAATATTTCTTATTATACATAAATAAATTATATATACTCAAACTCTGCACTGACTCGTTATCGGGTTTTGCCTGCGTAATTGAATCAACAGCGTTCCACTTGTCAGTAATAATTGCGGGGAATCTCCCCTTAACTAAATGAGACCTAAAACCATCTTCTGATGTTTTTGCGCTACAATCTCCATAAGCCATCGGTATAGGTGAGTCTAAATTCTTTTCAGGAGCGTTTGGATACAATGCTTTGGTTACTTTATTCGTTGGAAGTTCAATATTATACTTTGCCCAATAATCGTTTAAATAAACATCTATACTATTTGGAGTAGGTTTAAAATCGCTCGATATTATACCACCTGCTATTAAATTATCTTCTGAAAAATCAGCATTTTCATCACATTGGAAACGTTCCCATTTGCGCTTAGAATAATTGTTTGTACTTAATAGGTCTGAAAACCTACCGCCATTAATTTTATTCGGTGAATTGTCTAAACTCACTTGCATAGTTCCATTTGACGTAGTGAATTGATCTATGTTTAAAGTTTGATTATGATTACCCCAATTCGCAAGTCCATAATATATAACACCTCCGATTGTACGGGTTCTGTCTGAAATTCCAGTAAACTCAGATTCGTCGTTAAAGTAAAGCCTTAACAACCAATATGATTGAGTCGCAGTCTTACTTAAAGCATTGGTTAATGATGTGGTGAAAGGAAGCATTAGTTATTGGCTAAAGCCCTGTTTAATATAGGAACAAAATTGTCAACGATCATTCGTTCGTCTGTGCCTATAAAAGTCACATTTGGGAATACAAAAGTTGCACCTTGGTTTCCGCCTGATTGTACCGAGCCCGACCACGGAGTTGCCGAAGTAGTACCTCCGCTGCCAATACTTTGAAACGCATTTATAAAACCACCGCCAATTTGACCTCCACCGCTTAAAGCCCCAACTGGAATATTTAATAATCTTGCGATAGTATAAATAGCAATCTCTGCAAGTATTTCAGCAGCAATCGCCTTTAAAGCAGCAACCATTGCTTCTCCAAACTTTTGTCCATGAATAGTTGCTTGTATTAATCCCTGTGCAATTCCATTAATGCTATCAAACAAAGTTTGCGTTACAGGGTTTATTTTAATTATTGCATCTTCTAATCCTGTAAATTCTCTTGAAATCTCAGATATAATAACTTTAACATCATTTAACATGTCTAAATCGAACATGTCCTCATCTTCCGATGTTTCCTCAGCTCCTGCCCTAAATAATTCTTCTAATTCAGTTCTTAATTCAGCAATCGCATCTTTAACCTTTTGAGGTTTTCCAAGTAAGCGTTCAAAAATAAGACCAATTTCACTTCCCCTTGGTGTTTCAAGTTTTGAAATTTTTCTTTGTATCTCCTCGAGTTCTGTTAAATTGCCAAAGGCTGCTCTTATAACAAAACTTAGGTTTTCAAAAAGGGGTGTTAATGTCTTCGCCAGTTCTATTATAACAGGTGAAAGCCCCTCTCCAATTACTTCGGTCATATCACCAAAAGCATTAGACATTTGTTTCAATGCACCTTCGGTAGTATCTGTCATTGCCCTTGCAAGTCCACCAAATTGTGTTTCCAGTTCGCCTAATATTATTTTTTGAGCAGCCGCCTTGTCACCCTGTTCTGCAAATAATTTAATTTGCTCTTTTTGTACTTCGGTAAACTGAATACCAACTCTTGATAAAGCGGAAATTCCCAATATTGGATCGTTTAGAGCCTTACCAAGCTGAATAACATTAGATTGTAAATCAGTACCCATTGCGGTACTCATATTCAAAATTGTTTCTATTGCTTCTGGAAAAACATCGCGCCCTATTTGAGTGAAAGTAAGCAACAGGCTTTGGGCTGTAATAATCGCTTCATCACCAAAAATTGTAACTTTTTGCAACCCCGCAGCCAAGACCTGTAATTCTTTTGATGTAAGCCCGGCAACCTCATTGGTTGATTTCAAAACAGCTTCAAGTTTAGTAACCGCCCTTTCTTGTTCAATAAAGTTTTTAGTAACAGTTCTAAGTATACTTACTATTCCGGCAGTGGCAAATGTCAATAATAATAATTTATTTCTAAGCACTCCAACTGATCTTTGAAGCCCCGCGGTCGAGACGCTCATTCTCTTTAATGACTTATCAACACCACCCAAATCTTTTTTGGCTTTCTTTGCTCCCTTAGTGCCAATCTCATATAAGAATTTTTTTCTTGAAACTGCCATTATAAAGACCCAATCGCGGTTAGTTCTCGTTTAATCGTTGAATAATAATCTACATATATAACCGGGCAATTCATTAAGTCTGTTGAAATAGGAATGTCCATACCAAGACAAGTATTTACCGTTTGAACTAACTCAAACATCCAATCCTCTATTATATATCCTGCGTCGAAAAATTGTCCGTACCATAATTCTTGTCCTATTGAAATCTTTTTTTCTCTTTTTGCATTTAATTCAGGAAGCCTTTTATTAACAAACCATAAAACCCTATCCCAAATATCTTCTTCCGTTTCAAACCCTTGCTCCTTTTTTCTCCAAGCGTTAGATTTAAAAGGGAGCGTTTTAGAACTTTCAATATCTCGGATACCCTTAAAAGCCACCCAAGTCGCCAACCTAACGCCTATTATTTTTTTTCAGACGGTTGCCATACTTCATAAATTTGAAGTAAAATTGTATCTATATCATTATCAGAATATTTTTCAAATTCAGAATCAGGAACGCCAGACAAAGCTCCAATCTTTTCATAAAATCTACCCCAAGCGTCTTCATCTATTGTTATGTTTATATTAGTCTTAGAAATGTCCGTACCCACAGCAACACCTTGGGCACTTTGAACCCTGCGTTTTTTCTCTAATACATGCAACTTTCTTCTGTCGGATAATTTAATTTCAGCAACTTCAAACTCTCCGATTACTTTTTGGGTTGGTTTAAGTTTCTTATCTAACCTATATACTACTACCTTCATACTCTCTCCTTTTTATTTACGCTATTAAAATATAAATTGTGCCAATGGATCACTTTCGTTATCTAATGCTTTAACCGAACAATCTATATACATCGAAGTCTTGTCATTCAATGCCGGTTGTTCGTTAATTATACCTGCTGCTATTTTCAATCCAAGTTCTGAAGCAGAAGCAAACGAAGCGTTATTACTTAATTCTATTGCAGCAGCAATACCACCACCTTTGAAATCTTCTAACAAATCAGCAGTATTAGAATCGTATTTAAGAATTGCAGAAGCCATTACTGACAGTTCTGGAAGTCCTCTTGAGATACTTTCAGGATCACTATTTGCACCTTGAAACCCTTCATATCTTGATGGATTATTAATTGTGATAGTAAGTCCATCAATTACAACATTAGATTTTCCCGCGAATGTCTTAGTCGTTGTGAAATCAGTTAAGTAATAAAAAGTAGTCGGATAAGCAACCATGTTTGCCGGAATACCTTGCGCAAACGAAGGTTTATATTGAGTTATAAATGTTCCACTCATTTTAGCCTGTCCGTTTCTATCTTCAAGTCCACCAATTTCAATCGTTAAGTCTTGTAGAACACATCCCGGAAAGATTACAGTATTTGAGCCTTCAGGTGAAATCGGAGCTGCAACTGTCATTGAATGAATAACCGTTCCTGCCGTTCTTCCGTGCTTCAATAGCGGAGGCAAGTATTGCGAAGCTGCATTATAGATAGACCCACTAATCGCATTTGTTAAAATGTTTTGTATTAACATCGGCAATACTGTTTTATCTGCGGTTGCAGTAAACGGGATTGATCTTAATGTCCCAATTTCACAAACAAATTTATCCAACGTCTTCGCTGTTCTTCCGACCCCGCTTTTAACTGGAAAGTCTAAAACAGGATTTAATTCAGGAAGCGACAACGGAACATCAATATTAACTCTTTGCATTGTAGTTACATTTGCCGTGCCTAATACAGTTTCACCTATAATTGCCATCTGAAATTCAGAAGCCCCGTACGCTTGTTCGTCGAATGCCATCTTACTTCTCCTTCTTTAAATATTCTTTTGCAGCTTCAGGAACCTTTTTAAGTTCCACTGATTTACCTGCATTTAATTTTTCCCAATTCTTACGACCGAGACCCTTGTACGAGTCCCATCTGTCCATTGGTTTATCTTTTAGTTTATATTTCATATCGCTTCCCTAAAACATTCAAACGTCATTTTGACAGTATTGTCTTCAACTTCATCGTCTTGTTCATAGTCTATTTCAATTATATTAGCACTATGCCATAAATAAGAATCTCTGTTTCTGCTCCAAACGCCTATAACCGCACTAGACCATACTTCGCCAATATCAACCCAATATCTTTTAATACTGTAATTTCTATTATCCTCAATCTTCCTTTTTAAGCGCTCTGCAATAGTTGATAATTGAGTCGTTACATCATATTTGAACCTAGCTTTTTCATAGCTGTATTCAATCTCAATCGTGTATTTCCGTAGCTGTGTACTGCCTCTCAAATCTTCCAAACCATCAATTAGCGGTTTTATTAAAAACGATTGATGTCCCGTGTGTTTATCAGTACCCACCGGCATTTTAAACTCACTTTTAATTAGAAACTTTAGCGGATCTAAAACAAACGAACTAAATACATTTATAAAAGTTAAACTCATTACCAAGTTGTAGTTGCTATTACAGAATGAATTGCTTGATGCGTTTCTACTTCTTCGCGAGAAACTCGAATTAACCAAGAATCACCAGTCGTATATACAAGGGGTATTGCTGAAGTGCCAACTTCAAACATAATTGACATTCCCTGTCCCAATGATTGATACTCGCCGGTAATAATTGTAGTATCAACTAATGTCGCAAGTCCTTGACCTTCAGAGTCCTGTCCCTTTACTCGATATGACACAGCCGAAGCGGTTCCTTGTGCTAAATCTCCACCAGCTACAATGTCAACAACTAATGTATCGTTTCTATTTGCCCTTCCTTTTATGTCTCTAATATCACCAGTTGTCGCATCGTCTACAGAATCTTCAACCGGAATCCCGCCCACTAAAGCAGGAGTAATTTCATTGCTTAGGCTTATTTGTCCATCACGAACACCCTGAAGCATTCCTTTCGGAAATTCGTCAAAATCATTATTATATATCCGTTCTAATCTATCAGCTAAATCTCCATCGTGAGGTCTTACTAAACGTCCAACCGCAATCGCAGCCGCACCCGAAACTATAACTTCATCATAATTACGAGTTCCATATCTATGCTTAATTATCGATTTCCCAACGATTGCTCTTGTTAATTCACTTGATTTAGATATAGCAGACGCCACTAATGTAGCCCAATCAGTTCCCGATTCCATATTTAATCCATTCGGGTCTTCTCCGTCGTTGAAAAAATATACCGCATCAGCAGCAGAATCATAAAACCATTTATCATCAGAAGTAACCGCAGCCAAATTTGCCTCAGCCGCACCTAATTCGATCCCGTCTTTATACAATACGTCAATAGTTCCTGTCGATCCTGCTTTATATCTATCTACTAAAGCAGAATCAGAACTCCACCCGCTTACTACTCGCTTTTTATCATAATCAGCAATATTTGGGAGTATCGTTCTTAGATCGGCTTCAGTACAATAGCTTACATCGAAACTGCTCATTAGTTATCTATAATTATTAGACTAAATCCCGCAGAAGTATCTAAATCATTAGCAGAACCCAATCCTTGCATTTTTATTATTGCAGGTCCCTGAATAGCAAAATACGGATTAAACGGATGTTGAACATACGATGAACCTGTAGATTGTAAGCCTATAGTGCTTTTAATTACAAAATGAAGCAACTCATTATCAGGCTCAGGATTTATAACTAAAAACATATCTACATAAACAGTTGACCCGCCCGCTTTGTTAAATGCTCCATAATATGAAGTCATGTAAGCAGTTTGAATACTTGGTATTCCATAAATTGCCATTTGAGTTTGTCCTTCAAGAGCGTTTATTTCTGCGGTAACCGTTCCATCTACAGCAGCGGTTGCAATAATATCACCAACATTAACAGCCGCAGATCCTTTTGTTAATACTTTCATCCTGTGAATAATTACATAAGCATTTGTTGTATTAGGACCAGTTACTCCATCTAAAGAAACGACTTCAGTTACTTCTTTGGAGTCCCACGATGTAAGCCCGTATACTCGTATAGTTCTTGCACCCGTTGATGTAACGCTATCAGCAGGGTCTGATGATGTAATCGCATGAATCCTTGCTTGTGTTGGAGCAATCCAAATTGAATCGGTTACATCAGAATCTGCCCTATCCCAAATATCAGTAAGAACAGTTTGTACACCAGCGACAGCTCTTCCAAATTTATTCTCTGTAGTAATACCAGTAACCACTCCGGTCGCAAGAGCTAAAGCCGCATCCCCGCCATTAAGAATAATATCTAATGATTTATTTTGAAATTTAACTTGACCGTCAATTCTATCTTCATCAGACTGTGCAAACAAGATTCCAAATATTAATATAAATAGTATTTTCTTCATAATCACTCCAAAGTTGTCCATTTAAACGAAACAGTTCCTGAAGCTATTAATGAATCCGTTACAGAAGCATTCCATGTATCCGCAACATTCAAACAAACACTTTTAACCTTACTTGTATCGTTTAATGCTATACCTGTAAAGATACCGGCAGTTGCACCTATGGGACCAACCGCCTCAGAAGTTCCACCACATGAGTCTACAGCGGCACCTACTGAATAATCTTCCATTGTTGCACCAGCAGCACCTAAAGTAGCCTGTGCGCCTGTAGCAACAATACTGCCAATCCCTAATTCGGGGGTGTCTCCAGTTTCTCCCACAGCAGTTAATGCAACATTTTGCATAAACCACTCT
>SDBT01011260.1_pt1 | contig 14409 bp, 11 predicted proteins | sample 2277101 | NCBI WGS metagenome assembly SDBT01 (sample SAMN10404973, study PRJNA504765) | marine sediment metagenome | isolation source: marine sediment core GS10_PC15, 103 cmbsf | place: Arctic Ocean: Southern Knipovich Ridge | collected 2010
GGGTAGTCCCCTCCGAACTGTGTCATCTCTGGCTCGTCGGGGAGCGCGATCGGCGCGGCGGGCGCCGCGGGCGCGGCGTGCAACCCGTTGGTGCCGACCGGTGGGTACCCCGGAGAGGCCGGCAGGTCGAAGGAAACGTCTCCCACCCAGTCGAAAAGGCTGCTCGCCGGTGCGGAAACCGACGGCCCGCCGACACCACCGCTCGAGCCGCCCCTCTGTACGCCGCCCTTTGAGTTGCCGGAACCTGTGCAGTTTTCGCAGCCGCAGTACCAGTGGCCGTGTTTGCCGCAATTTCCGCCAGTGTCATTTCTGAGCGTGTAGCTGTGGCTCGCGGCGTAAATAGTGCCGGAAACGTTGAAGTAGTCCCAGTCGCTGGGGTTACCGTTATCGCACCAGCCAAGGCATATTGCACACCCCGGTGTGCAGCCTCCAGTCCGGCGCCTCGAGTTTATGCTTACCGTTCCCGGCGACTTCACGTTCCCGGTAACGTAGCCCCATATGCCGTCTATCCCGTTCTGGAAATCGAGCCAGATGGTACTGCCCGCGTGCACGCCGCCGGAGTCCACCAGGTAGTCACTGCCATCCCTGGCGTTGCCATTCAGGGCGACGGTACCGTTTGCGTTCACCCCGCCCGCCATGTAGTACCCATCGTTCCCGTGGTCCGGCTCCGGCTGTTCGGGCAAAACTACACTCACGTTTCCCCTCGCCTGCAGCCCACCGCTGTGAACCTGGAAGCTGCCCTCGTCGGCGGGCCAACCCTGATTATCGAAAGTGACCGATATATTGCCGCTGGCCTTTACGCCGCCCCATAACTGGAACCTCGTGTCCACGCCCACATTGTAGCTGCCGCTGCTCCAGTCCACGGATCCTCTGGTTTGGAGTCCGCCCAAGGACCAGGTGCCATCGTCCAGGTAGATGGCGGGAGAATTCCTACTGTATATCATCTCACACCTGATATCCTCGTTACCGATGGTGTCTATCGTCACCTTGTCGTGGGCCTTGAGCCCGCCGCGGAAGTAGTTGTCGCCGATATTGAGGTCAGTGTCGACGCTCAGGCTTATGTCATCGCCCGACTGAATGACACCGTCGAACCTCCACCTGGTGTAGGGGGTGAGCGAGGCGTCGTTGAGTGTTATCGCCGGCGAGTTCTTGCTGTAGATGGGACCGAACCTGTAGGTGTAAGCAGTTGCTACGTTGTCGTCGCAAGCGTCCAGGCTCACGGTGCCATTGGAATACAACCCGCCCCGCGCATAGAAGTCATCGGCCGTCTTGATGGAGATGCTACCCTTGGACTTGATCCAGCCGCTTACGTCAACGTGCGCGTCTGATGAGTCGCCGCCCCAGAAGTTGACCGCGGCCTGGGACTCGATGTCGCCGTTGATGTCGTACGTACCGTCGTCGAGCCCCCAGCTCAAAGCGTTGGCCTTCACATAGCTCGCCTCGAACTCCTTGCCGTAGGTGTCGACGTAGACGGTGCTCCGGGACCGAACTCCGTTGGTCAGTTTGACATTGGTCCACCTCGGCTTTATGGCGAAATAACCGCCGCACTGTACCTCGTTGAAGTCACCCTCGGAGTTGTCCAAGTAATTGAAGTCGTCCGAGGCGTTGTCCCATGAGAGCCGGATGTTGCTGGGGGTCTTCACGTAGCCGCCCAGGTACAGGTTCTCGCCGCCTCCCCAGTCCCAGTTGACTTCCGTCGCACACCATACGTTGTAGGGGGAGAAACTCGAGATCCCCCAGGTGGAACTCTGGTTCGGCGCGATTCTTCCGTATGAATACAGGTGGTTCTTGTTAGAGATGTAGAAGTGAAAAGCATCATCCCAGCCACCACGCATGTACGGCTCGAAACCAACGCCCGATGTCAGCCCGTTGTCTGAACCAGCCTCCAGGCCGCCGTTGAACCTGATGTGCGCGCCGTAGGTCTCGGCCTTGACCTTCCCCCTCGCCTTCACCAGCCCGCTGAACTTGATGGTGTCGCCGCCCCAGTCGGAGTTGGAGGTGTAGCAGTGCAAGCCCATACCTCCGCCGCCCGATCCTGCGTATACCTGGTTGCCGTTTATCGAGGCGTAGTATTGAGTGCGCACCTTTATGCAGGTCGGGGACTTGAGCTGGCCGGTATCAGTCACGCCGGATAATATAGTAGAGTACAGGTTAACGCCGTAGCCCTCGTTCTGAGCACTGGAGTCCGCGCCACCCCAAATACCGCTGGTCGATATGCTTGCGCCAGTCGCTTCAACCTTCACCGGCCCCGTGGACTCTATGCCTCCACCGACCGTGATGGTAGCCAACAAGGCGTTAACATGCACGCCGAGACCCCCGGACAGCGAAGCATCGCTGGTTCCCGCAGTAATTGCTCCGGTCGCGATTGTTCCCACATTCACGGCCGACTCCAGGTTCACCATCCCCCTGGATGTTATAGTGCCGGTTGTGATCCATGATGCCAGGTCCACGTCGTAGGGCCTTATGTTTACCCCGGTGCCGCCATTGCCGCTGGCCGCGTTAGTCCCGGCTGTAATACTGCCGGTAGTCAGCGAAAAGAAGGCGGATAGGCCCGGCCACGGCAACTGGACCCTCCCCCTCGAAGTGATGTTCCCGGTAGTGATACCCGCTGCCAAGGGCTCCAGCCTCACTCCGTCGCCGCCCGTGCCAGTGGTGTTGTCCGTACCTGCCACAATATTCCCGATGGTAGTTCCACCCGCTATAGTACTCGCCCTGTACTGGCCGGTGCAGGTCGCGTTGCCCATGTTCGCCCCCGCGGCCCGCGTCTTGAAGTAGATGCCGGTGCCGCCGTGGAGACCCACTGCATCGGTCCCCGCCCTTACGTCTTTGATGCCCGATCCGGCGAACCAACTGTCGATGTCGGCCATGCCGCGGCAGGTGATATTGCCTATCCCCACACCCCCCGCGACGAGGTCAACCTCAACCCCGGTGCCGCCGTTGCCGCCCACAGCGCCGGTGCCCGCGTAGATATCATCGATGCCGGCGCCGCCCACGATAATATCTATATCCACCTTGCCAAAACTGTATATGTCACCCACGCTGTACCCGCCCGCGACCACGTCCACGTCGACGCCTCTGCGGATTCCGCCTTCAAGCTGGTACCCCGCGTACACATCATCCACGTAAAAGCCGCCCGCCGTCGTGAGCAGTTTTACCCTTCCATGCCCGGCGATATCTTTCGCGTTGAAACCGCCGACGACGGCTAAGGCGCTTAGGCTCATTCCGTTGGCGGTACCGGTGTCGGTGCCGCACCAGATATCGTTGATCGCAATGCCGGCACCCACTCCCAGCAGGTTAATGTAGCCCCGTGACTTTATGCTTCCGGTGCCGATGGACCCAAGGACCGAGTCAAAGTTCACGCCCACGTGGCCAGCCTCCTCACCGCACCATATGTCCCCAATGTCCACATCGGTCAGTATGGCGTCCACCTCTACGTGTTCGCGGGCCTTTATGCCGTTTTCGGGTCCGTTTCCGGCGTTACCGATATCGATGCCGCCGGTGAAAGTACCGGCCACGACGCCAAAGACCTCCACCTTGTCCCCGCACTCGATACCACCGACGATGTTCAGTACGCCGTTAGATGTCAACCCTATGTTAGCAATTGCTTCAACATGGACATTGTCGGTCGCGTATATCTTGTCGATGTGCAGGTCACCCACCGCGAACAGGTTCACGTTACAGTACACAGCACAGCCCCCGCTACCATCGATTCCGGCGTAGACGGTACCGTGGATGTCGATCGGGGCCAGGCTGGCGGTGCTCCCGATTTTTACTTTGTCCTTGCTGATGACGTTGCCCACGACGTTGGTGTCCCAGTTGAATAGCTGGGTCTCGAACTCGATCGGGCCATAGGAGTAGATGCCCAACCCGCCGTCATCCCCGATGCCGTCATACTCCACGCTGCCCAGCCAGGCAGGAAAGCCCTCGGAGCCTTCATTTCCAATGGTCAGTGTCTCCCTACCGTCGGCCGGGTTAACGTCACCCTGGTATATGAGAAAACTGAACGCGTCCAACTGGCTGGGGTCCGATTCGGCGCCGTAATTCACCTTTGTCTCGATGGTGCGCGATATAGTCTCGCCGTCGCGCTCTATCTCGCCGTAGGATACTATCACCTTCCTGGAGTGTTCTTCGCTGTTGGGGTCCTGGTAGAGCCACACCTCGTAGCGGGTACCAGGGCCGAAATCCTGGTCGTTGACTTTGCTCGGCACCGGGGAGTCCCCTTCTTCGAGGGTCTGGGACGGCCAGTTCAGCGCCGCACCCGCGGTGTCCGGGCTGGTGAGGTTGGAGTCCTCGCGCAGCTGGTTCATCGCCCGGCTTACCCCCGCTTCGGCGACCTGGTAGGCCCGCAGACTGTCCTTGGCCTGCATGGTCATGCGCAGCTCTCCAATGCCCACTACGACGATGAGCATGGTGATCAGAAAGAGTATGGCAACGGCGACTATGGCAACCGGCATTACCTGCCCACTCTGATCGGAAAACATACTATAGGGCCAGGGGACCCTCCCCCGCCTCGACCTTCTACGCCTACTAATCATCTGAAACCAACCTCCCGGTCATCAAGCCTTCTTACTTGCCTCTCATTCCATCTCACTACGAACTCCTGTCTTCAGGGCTCATCTTGAGCAAGACGTATCGATGATACGTCTTCTTCATTGTGTCGCCGGCGCTTGTCTTGGTGAGGTGAATGGTTATCTTCACGACCCTCAAGTCCGCGTCATAGTTAGAGAAGATCTCATTCTCGTGCTTCCAATCTTCGTAGTAGTTGAACTCCAGGGGAGTGTCGAGATCGGAGAGGACAGTTGATGTGACGTCTAGGATTTTGACCAGGAGATCGCTCCCCGACGAGTTGATAACGATCAATTCCCCGCTGCCGCTCTGGTTTATGTCAGAGTAGAAGGTGAACTGTTCCTCGTTGGTATTGCCCTCGCCATCAGTAATCTCATCGCAGCCTAATATGAGGATCTCCAATCTGTCCAGGGTGTCGTTCCCTTCCCGGTTGAGGGCGGCCAGATTCTGCTGCACCCCCTGGAACGTGAACCCCTGGGCCACAATCGCTACGGCCCCGGCCAGGAACAGTATTACCAGGAAGACTGTTATCATCAGCTCCACCAGGGTGAATCCACGCTGGCCGCAATCACCACTGTCTCCCTTTACTTTCTCTCCAGTAAATGTGAACAACTACCCGCCGGTCCTTTCTCTATCCGTCAATGCCCTTCCTCATAGGGTATAACGAAGCTAACGCTGTTGCTGCTTACCCCGTTGATGACCAAGACGCTGGTGCCCGAAACGGCCCCCGCGGGAACCTGGCATGTGATCAGTGTGTCAAACCGGATGACGTATGCTGTCGCGTTGACGCCAAGAGGTTGGAACCTGACCACTCCGGCGCCGCCAAAACCTGTCCCCTCCAGCCTGACCATGTCTCCAGTGTCGCCGCTTGCGTCCCCAACCCTTCCACTCTCAATATTGATTATGGATGCGAGGTACGGCCCACCGGTCGAGAATATCACGCCGTTGCTGTCCCCGGTTAATGCCTTGTGTACCACCACCGGGCCGGTAGTCGCCCCTACCGGCACCTGCACCTCGATGAGGCTGTTATTCCAGTCGCCGTAACTTGTGACCGTGACGCCGTTAAACGACACGTAGTCGCTCCCGTCCTTGGTACCGAAGTCATAGCCGCTTATATCCACCCAATCCCCCACAGCCCCGCTTTCGGGGTCGAGCGCGGCTATAAACGGCTCGTCAATCACCTCGTAGAGACAATTCTCCAGCGAGCCAGCTTTAATTCCGGGGTCGACAACGGTTATGTTCCAGTAGGTGTCATCGGGGGAAACGTGCGCCTTGCTCACGGTGACGGTGCAGTTGACCATGGTATTGCTCCACGAATTAATATCGGCTCCCTGTTCGTGTTCGGTCGCACCAGCCTTCCATATCCTGACTAGGTCCGGTGACTCTTCAGCTTCGTTGCTGAAGTCATTGCCGTACACAGTGAAGGTGAATGATCCCCCCACCGTGAAACCCTCAGGGCTTACGCTGTAGACCTTGGGGCCGACGCCGGACTCGACGACGTTGTTGTTTACCAAATCACTTACGACAACTGACGACTCTCCCCCGCTGCTATTCTTGTAGTAAACCGTCACCTGGACTTTTATTAAATTGAGTTCTTCGCCGCCCGCGTTTTCGGGTATGTCTTGCCCCGCCGTCCTCGGCATAAAGGGGAGCGGGGTTAACCTCATCTCCGGCACCGCGCCGAGCAACTGACCGGTGTCCGGCGGAGCACCGGTTGCTAACTCCTGGTACTGCACAACCACTTCCCACCTGCATTTCGGATAATCGGCGATGGTACCGTACCCCTCGGCCCAAATCGGGTTGGGGTTGGTAAGCTGGCCGGGGTTGTCCACATCTTCGTCATAGTAATAATCGTCTATATCCTGGTCTGTCCCGGTCCACGGCTCGTAAAACGGAAGGCGGGTTATCTCGGTCAGCTTTTGGGAGGCCAGTTGGTTCGCCTGGCTCCCCCCCACCGCCATCTGAATGCTCTGACCACCGCTGGTGAAGATTAGGGTGACCCCCACCATCGCCACCAGGAATATCGTGATCCCAATGACGGCCTCAACTATAGTGAAACCACTCTGCCCTTTAATGCGGAACATACCGCTACCCCCGCTTCTACTGGAACCCGACGTATCCCAGCTTGTATATCTTGACGTTCTCTTCCGCGTCGCCTTTGTTGTCCGAAACATTAATCTGCAGGTGACCAGGGTCTCCTGCAATTGCTTCTATCTCCTGCCAAGCCCACGGACTACCGGAGATGTAGAACTCTACGTTAAGCGACGAACCCACCGGGATAAAGCGCACGTAGAGGTAGTCCGCATCGCCACTCCCTACCCAAGGAGGTGAACCCCCGAAGATTTTAGCTCCATCCTGGAGTTGTACCAACTGACCACCACCCGTGGCGTCAACGGCGCCCAACGGTGGGTCACAGAATGCTTTATCACCTGTGAACCATATATATTTGTTCTCGTTTGCATCATGCGTTTTCCCGTAGAAGAGTATCCCCCAAGTATCCTTCGAGGTCTCCGCCTTCTTGGCGCAAAGCCTCAGGTCCTGGGCTATCTGACTCTGGGCGGTCCTAGCCCCGGTCTTTGAACCGGCACCGTACATGATCCATATCCCCATTCCGATTAGTAAGGACAATACGAACAGCACCAACATGACTTCGACTATGGTGAACCCCGACTCGTCTTCCCTGATGCCAGCTAAGACCCTGTCAAGCACCGACCAACGCCTCTCTTTCCCTGTAATTACTTCCGGCTTTCAACAAACCGCCCCTGTTATTCAACCCGCACCTCTAACAGTCTAATCACCTGTTTAATAATAGCCTAAAATGCCATCACCAAGCAATTACCGTGCCCGAAAATTTTTCTTGTATAGATCATACTTATTCACTATTTATAACGAAAAAGGAGATAAAGAGTTAACGCCGGTTTGAAATTGCAGTTTTTCAGAAGAGCCAACCAATAGCCAGGGGGCCGGCAACGCCTCCATGTACCGTTGCGGCGCTACAATATGATACGGTTATCCAGAGAACGACGGCCCGCAATCATCGCCGCAGAAAATTACAGCACAGGGGCGAAACAGGAGAGTACTATCCAGGTCGACGGGGAGGCATTAACAAATCGCATCACTTATCGTTACTAAAGGTAGAGGCTGATGGCAGAAGACCGGGAAGAGGTTCCGAGAAGCCTTGTATGTCAGGCCATTGAGGGCGACAGGTGGGCGTACGGCAAGATTTTCCGGCTTTGTTATGAAGACGTATTTGATTACATAATACGGAGGGTCGGGAACCGGAGTGACGCCGAGGACCTCACGATGAAGGTCTTTATGAAAGGCCTCGAGTCGATCTCCAGGTACGAGGAGAGAGGGTTTTCGCTAAGGGCGTGGTTATACAGGATAGCCCATAACCTCGTCGTGGACCACTACCGGGTTCTAAGAAAGGACGTCGATCTTGAGGAACTGCCCGAGATCGTGGACGCGGGAAAGGACATCGAGCAAGAACTGGTCCGACGGGAGATGGTCGGAGACCTATACAGCAAGATAAGGAAGATGCCACCCGCCCAGGCGGAGGTGCTGATACTGAGGTTCATGGAGGACATGAGCGTAAAAGAAACAGCAATGATACTCGATAAGAAAGAAGCTACAGTGAGGGCGTTGCAGTTCAAGGGCGTAAACAATTTAAAGAAATGCATGACCGAAAAGGAAGGAAAGCTCAAGCAGGACGGGTAAGGTGTTCACCAGATGGGGTTTAGATTGAAGAGCCATCCAAGAGAACGAAAGTCGCCGCAGGTTGCGGGTAGCGGTAATGTTGTGGAAAGCATACGTTCACTGCCCGAAGTCCGTCCCCGCTTGGCTTTCCGTGTTAAGGTCATAGTGCACACTTATATTGCCGCGCTGGGCGCCGATGTGACGGAGAAACCTGCCAGGGCCCAGCGTGCGAAGGCGAAGAGGAGAGCCGCCCGCGGTCCGCAGATCTATGCTAGGTACGCCGCGGCAGTGGGAGTAGCGCTCCTGATAGCGATAGCATCATTCATGGGCCTGACCGTGATAGCCCGCGACAGTAACCCCGGAAACTCCCTGTACTTCATCAAGCGGGCGGGCGAGAGGATAGACCTCACGTTCACCTGGGGCCAGGAGAGAAAGGCCGAGAAGAACCTCGATCTCGCGCAGCGCAGGCTGTCGGAACTCGAAGAGCTGATATCGGAAAACGAGCTCAAGCCGGAGAGAGTCGCCTACCTTGCTTATGAGTTCGAGCAGAGCAAGCAGGCGGCAAACAACCTGGTAGAGCCGGATTATGCGACCGAGAAGGAACTGGACCTCTACTCCCGCCTGAGTAACCTGGAGCACCAAAAGACGGACCTGGCCCGGAAGATGAGGGATGTGGCCGGGGCGCGCGGTGTGCTGGAGCCGGCCGCGGGAGCGAGGGTTGCCATCTACGATGAATCCGGGGGGGGGCCACCTGATGGAGGAAACTCAACGGTATCCGGCAAGACGGACGGTGAAGGCGCTTTCCGGTTTACCCTCGAACTTGACGATCCTTCGGCGTTGGAGCAACTGAAAGCAGTGGTTGAGCTTGACGGCAGGAAAGCAACTATGCCCCTCTGCGCGTGTACCGGCCTGGCGCGAACCGATGACGGCTCGTTCCGGGTGACGGTTGAACCTACCGTTCCCGTTCTCGCCCAGGACTCCGAGAAAAAGTTCCAGATAACCCTCTACAACGGTGATGGCGTGCCGGCGGCTGGCGAGAAGCTCCGCCTGAAGGACATCAGCGGCGGCGGCCTGATAGATGGAAAATCGGGGTGGGCCACGGTGGAGACCGACTCGCTGGGGAGGTGCGACTTCGAATTCTCCAATAAAACCGCCAAGGGCCTCAGTACTGTTCGTATCGATGTGTACGACGGCGGGTGGAAAGAACTCGGAGAAGTGCTGGTTATCGGCAAGCTCGAGTTCGAGTCGCGGAAGAACGGTGTAAAGGCCCAGTCCCTCCAGGAAGGTTTCGACATAGAGTGCATGCCCGACCTTGAAGGACTTGAGGCCGGACGCCACGAGATAACGATCACGGTCCGCAAGAAGTACGAGAAGATCACCGACTATCTCGAGTGATACCTCCCCTTGAGGGCGGTTTCTCAGGCCGTCCGTGGCCGTGTATATCCACGCGCAAGACGCGGATCAAAGGGGGCCGAAACTCGGCTCGACGGTATGGGCTAGGGTTGCCCAAAGAAAAGGACGTAAGTCCTGATAAGCTTGGTAAAGCCCGCCACCAATAGTGCAAGTGCTCCTACCATTGAAAGGTAGATCCCGTAAGCCGGAGTGAGTTCCGTCTGCCTGACGTAGACCCTGACTATGATGACGGCCAGCGCAGCTATGCCCACAACCGCCAGGACAACGCCGAACTCCTCGGCAAAGTCTATTCCCATACCGGTGGCCACCACCACCAGTATCCCGATGAAAGCGGCCACCATCGGTACCAGCGACAACTTTGTCGCGTCCCAACCGCTTATCATCCCCATGCTGGTTGAGTACCAGGCAAAAAACACGCTGCCCAGCAGCAGCAAACTCCCGGTGAGGCAAATCACATCCTCAAAACCCAGGCTGTTAGTGTCAATCTCCAAGGCAATCACCCTCAATTCGAAGTATAACAGTTTCTCAATCGTTATCAGGACTTCCCCGAAGGAAGGCGGTCAGCTCGCGCAGGGCGTCACTGTAACCAACGGTGCCCCTGCCGATAATGACTTTCCAGGCGACGTCACTTATTACCGAGTGAGCGCGCCATTCCTCCCTCGCGCTGATATCGGATATATGGACCTCCACCACCGGTATGCCCGCCGCCTCGAAGGCGTCCCTGAGAGCGTAGCTGTAATGCGCCAGCGCACCCGGATTGGCGATGATCCCGCTCGCCTTTTTCCTCTCAGCGTGGATCCTGTCGATCAGGTCTCCCTCGTGGTTGGACTGATAGAAGACGACTTCCACCCCGAGCTCTTCCGACAGCGCAGAGAGTTCCCGGGTTATCTCCTCCAGGGTCTTGCTCCCGTATTGGGAGCTGTCCCTCTCCCCAAGGAGGTTGAGGTTGGGACCGTTTATCACCAGTATCCGCTCCAAGAAGGCGCCTCCCGTGGTTAACCCGCCCCGCACAGCACGTCGTAGCACCGCTTCAACGTATCCGTCTGAAGGCCCGCCCTTACCACCGGTTTGTTGTCCCGGTCAATGAGGACCATCGTGATTCCATCGCGGTTCTTCTTGTCGTGGCGCATCGCTTTCAGGACGGCGTCAAACCCTGGGGACGTTCGGGGCGTGGTCGGTAACCCCAGCGACGCCAGCGTCTCCCGGTGCCGGTCAGCGATGCCCTGCGGGCCGTACCCTATTTCCTCGGAAACGATTCCAGCGTACACCATTCCGATTGACACCGCCTCCCCGTGGGTGTGAGTGCCATCGTACCCCGTCGCGGACTCCAGCGCGTGGCCCAGGGTATGGCCGTAGTTCAGCACCGCCCTCCCCCCGGTGTCGTACTCGTCCGCCGACACTATCTCCGCCTTTATCGCGGCGCACCGGTTGACCACGTTCGCGAGCTGAGCCTTTTCGAGTTCTTTCAACAGGGCCGCCGACTCGGCAAGCGGCGTCAACCACATCTCCGGTCGGATGAACCGGTACTTGGCGACCTCGGCAAGGCCGGAGGTGTACTGCCGCTCCGGTAGGGTCCTCATAACGTCAACATCACTTATCACCGCCACCGGCTGGTGAAACGTGCCCACCAGGTTCTTGCCACACTCCAGGTTCACAGCGGTCTTGCCGCCGATAGACGAATCCACCTGCGCCATGAGCGTGGTGGGGACCTGCAGGATAGGCAGGCCCCTCTTGTACACCGAGGCCACGAAACCGGCCAGGTCCCCGACAACCCCTCCGCCGAGGGCCACCAGGAGGTCTACCCTGGTCATACCCGAGGTGGCCAGTAACTCGAGAAGCTCCATCGCTTCGTGCACGCTCTTCGAGTTCTCGCCCGGCTCTATCGATCTCAATGCCACCTCCAGCCCGGCGCGCCGCAGACTCCCCGTAACCTTATCAGCGTACAGCGGACCTACGTTGTCGTCTGTGACCACCAGCGCGCGCCGCCAATCGCCTTCCCCCATCAGCTCATCTATGCCGCCCAGAAGTCCCTCCCCGACGAATACGGTGTAACTCCTCGGCCCCAGTTCCACAAAAGTCCTTTCAAGACCCATCGGTCCTCCCGGGTGATCGAGAGCGGAAATCCGCGGTTATCTCGCGGGCGATTTCCGACGGCGCCTTGCCGGGGGTTTGAACCACCACGTCCGCCGCCTCCAGGTACGCGCTCCGTCGCGTCCTCATCAGTTCCTCCACCTCGCTCTTCCGTTCACCCAGGAGCGGGCGACCGCCGTGCCCGGATGTCCTCCGTATCACTTCGCCCGGGGAGACGTCCAACAAGTACATCACCCCGGCCCCCTTCAAGCTGACGACGTTGTCCCGTTCCAGGACCGCCCCGCCGCCCGCCGCGATTATCGCGTCCCGCCGCCCCACCGCCCGGCGGATTGCTTCCCTCTCGAGCTCCCGGAACCGCTCCTCACCGTGGGCCTCGAACACCTCCTCGACGGTGGTTCCCGCCACCGTCTCCACCATGGTGTCGGTGTCGAGGAGCCGCATCCCGGTCATCTCGGAAAGCAGTTCACCTATGGTCGTCTTCCCGGAAGCCATGAATCCAAACAGCACGATGTTGCTCTTGCCCACGGCGGGTCAACCCCCGCGCTTCCATAATCCACCGATGCGCTCCAGGTAGCCAGCGAGGTTCCTGGTGAGGTCGCCCATCGAGTCTCCACCGAACTTGTCTATCACCGCCGACGCGAGTTCCAGGGCGACAACCGACTCCCCTACAACCGAGGCCGCCGGAACAGCGCAAACGTCGGCCCTTTCCTTGAAAGCCGGTGCGGGCTCCAGTGTTTCCAGGTTTACCGTGGCAAGGGGGCCTGCCCGGCTTGGTATCGGCTTCATGGCCACCCGCAGGACCAACGGTTCCCCATTGGTCATACCCGCCTCCAGTCCCCCGGCCCGGTTGGTCTCACGGTATAGGCCTCTTGTGGACTCGAAGAGTATCTCGTCATGGGCGCTCGACCCCCGCATGCCGGCAAGCGAAAAACCGGCCCCCATCTCCACTCCCTTGATCCCGGGGATCGACGCCAGCGCACCGCACAGCCGGCCGTCCAGCCGCCTGTCATGCTGGGCCGGGGAGCCAAGCCCGGGCACGACACCAAAGGCCGCTACCTCGAAAACGCCGCCAAGGGAGTCGCCTTCCTCCGACGCGAGGTCGATCTCCCCTATCATCATGCGTGAGGCCTCGGGATCCGCACACCTCAACGGGTCTTCATCGACCGTGAAGGCCTCCGGAGTCACCTCTCGCGGGGCCGCGCTCACTCCCCCAATGCTTACAACCCTGCCGGCAACCGTAACTCCCACCTCGGCCAGGAGCAGTTTCGCAACCGCTCCGGCGGCGGTCCTTGCCGCGGTCTCGCGGGCGCTGGCGCGCTCCAGCACGTCACGGGCGTCACTGGTTCCGGTCTTGAGCATGCCGGCGAGGTCCCCATGGCCCGGCCTTGGCTGCACCTCCCCCGTCGGCGGCCCTCCCTCCGGGGCCTCCACCGCCATGACGTCGCTCCAGTTACCGTGGTCACGGTTTTCAATTAGAAGCGATACCGGTGAGCCTATAGTCTTGCCGTGACGTATCCCCGACAGCACCTGAACCCTGTCGGTCTCGATACGCATGCGCCCCCCCCGCCCGTAACCACGTTGCCTTTTGGCAAGCTCACCGTCTATGCGCTGGACCGGGACATCGAGGCCCGCCGGCAACCCGTCCACGATTACCACCAGGGCCGGTCCGTGTGACTCCCCTCCGGTTAGAAACCGCAACAACTCTGTTACCTTCCTTTCTCCTGAATATGAAAATCGATTATAACATCCACCCGGGAAGATACCATATCTAGTTGGCCAGGATCCCCCGTTTGAAGACGCCTACCACAAGCCTCCGAGGGTGAAAGATGCCGGCAAGGTGCCGGCGCTACAGTGCGGGACGCGGTTCAACCATTATGAACCTTGAGGTCCGGTTCTTAACCGGACCCAGACCGGAGGGCAACTGGAGAGTCGCCCCTCAAGAGAAAAGGGTATCACCAGTATATCGACTGGCCCACGAAGAAAGAAAACCGCTCATCACCGAAAAGGACTGTAGCCCCCGAGACTCTGTCAAGAACCAGGAGCTTGTAGTTCTCGGCAAACGTCTCCCCTTCAACCAACTTCCCGAACAGTTGGTCGGCGACCCTTATCGATGCGAACAGCTTGCCGTCCTCCTCGTATATATCCTCCAGGGTAACGATCGTTGAAACGACCTCGGTCTCGCCCGTCTCCGCGGGGTCTCCGGTTCTTCCCCTCTCCAACTCCGGCGGGACGGTAACTATCCCACCGCCGAGCGGCTGAACCGGTGCCGACTCTTCGATCGTGCAGGATATCGTCCGCTTCTTGTCTATCAGGGGCTTGAACGGGTTCCTCCGCCTGTTGATGGAAAGCGGGGGGACCTCCACCTGTTCTATGGAAATGCCCGTCGTCGTTGTAGTGGTCTCCCCTTCCTCGGAACCGGTGCTGTCCCCCTCGGACTCCTGTGCGCTGATTCCCTTCTTGCCGTCGTTGCCCTTGTCGCCGGTAAATATGAGTGTGCCAAGGACAACTACCAGTATCCCCACCAGTACCGCCGCGGTGATGGCAAACCCCTTGTTGCGGTTCACGTCGATTGCCTTGGGACTCATTTTTTTCACTTTTCTCGTCATCTTCTCACTCCACATCTAGCAACTCAACCGGATGTAA
>SDBT01011261.1_pt1 | contig 14408 bp, 12 predicted proteins | sample 2277101 | NCBI WGS metagenome assembly SDBT01 (sample SAMN10404973, study PRJNA504765) | marine sediment metagenome | isolation source: marine sediment core GS10_PC15, 103 cmbsf | place: Arctic Ocean: Southern Knipovich Ridge | collected 2010
GCTCGCCCAAGTTTCTAGTGGTGCCTAAAACCCTATGATTCCTTTCAGCTAAATATCTCATAAGGTTGACCCCAAGGAAGCCTGATGCACCCGTTACTAGAACATAAGAGCCTTCTTGAGACATTTTCATGTAAATCACGTAATATCTTGTGAGATATTTATTAGTTAGCTAAAATTTATATCTTCCAATGCTCAATTAAGCTACAAGTTCACAACTAAATTTAACCAATAAATTTTTATATATATTTAATTACCTCTTAGCGGACAAAAATGTTCAATACAAGAAAAGGAAAAGTTGAAACAAATACAATTTTACTAGCCGCAATACTCGTCATTGTTGTTTTAGGAGGACTCTACTTCTTCAATAGACCTACACCAACACCAACACCAACACCTACATCAACACCTACACCTACACCTACACCAACACCAACACCAACACCTACACCAACACCAACGCCATCGGAGAACATATCTCCCGTCATTATAGTGGCACAGTATAAACACACCACTTTCGTCGAGGAACCGGTAACCTTCAGTGCTAAAGGCTCCGTTGACCCCGATGGAACGATAGAGAGGTTCGTTTGGTACTTCGGTGACGGAGAGACAAGCGATGGCATGACCGTGACCCATAGTTATAGTCTACCAGGATTATACACGGTCTATGTGGAAGCGGTCGATAACGATGGAGCAAAATCCGACAGTCTTAATGTGCCTAAATTCGTGAACATAAAAAGAGTTCCGCTCACGGAGATTAGTCTTGAATCATCTCCGGTATCCATCATTGCTGCGTCAACATCTTTGACAAGAATCAACACGGAGGTAATCTTCGACGGTTCATCCTCCTTCCACTTTCGTGAACGTAATAATGAAATACAGGGATACACTGCTAATATCGAGTCTTGGAGCTGGGATTTTGGTGACGGTGCAACCGCTGAAGGAAAGATTGTCAGCCACACATACGATACTCTTGGAAGCTATATGGCCACTTTGAAGGTCAAAGACAAGTTAGTAGCTAAGACTGATATCGCCGGACGAACAATTATAATCACTCCAGATGTTGTTGAATACGCGGGTGTTATCAAGAATCCTGATACCATTGTAATCAGGTTCAGTCAACCAATACAATCACATCTCGATCTGTTGGAGATATCCGAGGTGGGTGTTGGCAGATGGATCAATCTAGGTATCAGTGATATGCTGCTATTTTACCAGCCTGGTGCCACTGAACCTACTACAGAAGGAGGTTTGGCTGAGAGTTACGAAGTCTCTACTGATAAACTGACATATACATTCAAACTGAGGAAAGGTATCCAGTTCTGGGACGGAACCGAGTTGAAGGCTGAGGATGTTGTCTATACATGGAGACGGAGCCTTAAGCTGATGGTTGGAAAGGTCTGGGGTGCCTTGGTTGGCGAAGCCATAACCGGGGTTCCTTTTGGTGAACTAGTGCCAGATTCGTTGCTCGAATCGCAAATCTATGCAACCGACGACTACACCGTGATATTCAAACTACCTAGGCCCTACGGTCCATTCCTCACCTCAGTAGCATATACTGGCAGAGGCATAATACAGAAGAAAGCAGCTATCGACGCAGGCTCATGGTTTATGGGCGACACAAGGGATTGGAGCATGGTAAGAGATCCTATGATGGAGAATGTTAATGGCATATTAGCCGGTAAAGGCTTACAGGCTACAGGAGCATACAAAGTTAAGGAATGGAGCAAAGGAGAGCGAATTCTTCTAGAGAGAAACGAAAACTATTGGAAGGGACCAGCTCCCACTAAGTACATTGAAGGAGTGTACATAGGTGAACACTCGACCGCATATATGATGTTAACACAAGGGGACATTGATATGACTGGTGTCAGTGCTACACAAGCAGAGATCCTCATATCCTTACCTTCAGACGCAGGAGTCAGAGTTATCCCAACTAAATTCACAGGATTCCTTACACTCATCTATTTCGGCATAGACTTCGATGAATCTAGGGCTCCACCAGGTAATACTGTTCCAAGTGACTTCTTCAACGACTTACATATGCGAAAGGCATTCGCTTACATTTTCCCATATGAAAAATACATTCAAGAAGTCCAACTAGGATGGCCTGACAGAGCAAAGGGGTTCCTAATCCCCGGTTGGCCAGGATACTACGAGAACTACCCATACGAATACAACCCTGAGAAGGCGATTGAGGAATTCAAATTAGCTCACGATGGCAAGTACTGGGAAGAAGGCTTCACGCTGGGTTATGTCTATCAAGCTTGGGCAACAGGCAACCACGATATGATGGGTCAGCTTATAGCAGAAGAGCTAGAGCAGATCAATCCAAAGTTCAAAGTTGTCATAAGTGTCAAAAGATGGCCTGATATACTCGATGGAGCAACACCAATGACTCCAATGAGTGTTGAGAACGGCCCAGACCCATACTACCTTACAAACATCTTCCACTCGCAATATGGCTACGCAGGCTATTTCGGATACGCCAATGATGAAGTAGACAGATTACTTGAAGCGGCGCAGTGGGAACCCGACATAGAAACAACAAAGCAATATTATATAGATGCTCAAAAGCTAACCGTTGATGACATGCCAGGGATACTAACAAACTACAATGTCGGTTTTAATGCTGAAAGGACTTACATATCAGGATGGCAACACAGCATCGCCTGGATGACTACTCCGGGATGGATTTATACGCTCGTAAAGGACTAACCATTTCTCTCTTTTTTCTAACACTTCTCTCTTTTTTTCTAATATTTCGCGTTTTAGCTTCGTAACTTTTTTTTTAATAGATTTAACAATAGATAGTTCTGAAGTAAAATTTTAAATACTTTATTATTTTAACTATTGAATAGTTGATATAATTGAAGGTTTATGTATCGTTTGACATGGAAGGAATTTCTGGAGTCGCTGGCGGGATGACCGGTCCCAATCCTAAAGCGCCAACAGCTTACCCGCGTGGTCAAAGATTCTCGACCGATGATGTAAAAGCAGCCATTGATGGTATACTTGAAGTCGATCCCGATGCGGATATCTGGTTTAATGATGCACATGGAAGATCTATGAACGTTTTCCACGAAGAGTTTCCAGAAAACGTTACACTAGTTCTCAATTCAGGAGAACTTTTTGATGAAGTGCTTGGTTTAGATGATAGCTTCGATGCTCTGATATGCATAGGTGCACATGGCCATCCAACAATAGCAAATGCGGTACTATGTCACATATGGGATGTCAGACAAGTACAATTTAACGGAAAATCCCTCACCGAAACAGGACTTTCCGCTTCATTGGCAGGTTACTATGGTATTCCACTTGTAGCGATGTCAGGGGATGAAGCTTCTATGAAATATATACGGGAGAATCTTTCACCAAAGATTTCGACTGCGGTTGTTAAGAGGGGCATTGGTAGGTTAAGTGCCATCTCTCTACACCCAAAAAAGGCTCAGAGAATAATAAAGGAAGCAGTTATAGCTGGATTGAAACGGCGTGAACAAATAGCTCCTCTTGTATATGAAAATCCTATCACAGTTGATATCACCTATAAAGACGAATTCGGAGCTTCTGCCAATAAATACTTCCTACCTGGAGATGAGAGAATAGCAGGTGATAAGATAAGATTTATCGCGGAAAATGCAAAGGAAGCTTACTTCGGGTTCCTAGCTCGTGATAAGTTAAGTAAACCAAAAGGAGTTTGAGACATATGACAAGAAGTACTGAGAAACAACTAGATCATGACAAATGCGTTGAAAGCAAAGTGCTTGCATGGAAAAAAGATGGGTACATAGTTTTCGCTGACATTGAGGGCTGGGAGAAACCTATTGAAATTGAAGGATATGTACCAGATGTCATAGCAAGGAAACACGGCGTAGCGCGAATCTGCGAAATAGAAACGGATGACACTTTAGAGAGCCATAGACCCCAATTGGAAGCCTTAAAGAAATATGCTGAAAATCTCCCAGGAGCAAGTTTTTGGTTGTTTCTTGCTCAAGAAGGGGGAAAATGCAAATACCTAGACTATTAGTTAAAACCAATCTAATTTTTTAGTACCTTTGTGTGCAATTATTCTAATAACATAAAAACTTTATTTAATAGAAACCAGTATGATATTTGATCTTTATGAATGTTCTGGAAGATCAAAGGCCTGAAACTGAGCAAGATTTCCTGAATATCCAAAACCTATACTTAAACTTTAATGTATACGAAGGCACCGTTCAAGTCTTGGATGGTATAGATTTAGAGATGAAGAGGGGTGAAATACTTGGCCTAGTGGGAGAGACTGGCTGCGGAAAAACCGTGACCATTAAGAGTATCGTCCGCCTCTTGGAATCCAACGCCATAATTGAGAAGGGAGAAATTATATTTATGGGAAGCCAAAACCTACTAGATTTATCTGAAAAGCATATGGAGAAGATCAGGGGCAATAAAATTTCAATGATATTTCAGGAACCGATGACAGCCCTTAATCCAACGATGCGAATAGGAGACCAAATATCGGAAGGACTACTTCTTCACTTCAGAGAAGATATGATCAAGAAGGGCTTGGAGATACTGGAGGAGAAGAAACCATCACTATCTGGGTTATATAAAAATATGTTGGAGAGAGAGATAGACAACCACAATTCTATAATCCTGAAGATAGCCTCTCGGATTCCCATCGTACAAAGATATCAACGATATCCTAAGCTTGCAGCAATGAGAAAAAGTGTTGAGACGCTGATAAGCGTTGGAATGCCGTCTCCAGAGGAAATAGCCCTGGAGTATCCCTTTGAACTCAGTGGAGGAATGCGTCAGAGAGTTCTAATAGCTATAGCTCTTGTATGCAAACCGGACCTAATAATCGCGGATGAACCAACAACCGCCGTAGATGTCACAACCCAGGCTAAGATATTACGTCTCTTGCTCAATCTTAGGGAAAGATTTGGTACTTCTATTCTTTTAATCACACACAATCTCGGAATAATATCTGAGATCTGTGATCGAGTATGCGTAATGTATGCTGGACAGATTGTAGAGTTTGGCAGTGTGTATCATATTTTCAATTATCCAATACACCCATACACCAAAGGATTAATGCGGGCCATTCATAACATCGGAGACAAGCGTGAACTGGAGGAAATTGAGGGAGATGTTCCAATCCTTCTGAATCCCCCTCTAGGATGCCGTTTCCATCCGCGATGCCTTAGCGCAATTAACATCTGTGGTAAGAAAAAACCGAAAACTGTGGAAACAGAAGATGGCCATTTTGTATCCTGTTGGGTGTACCCGGAAAAAGATGATTAACATGTCCCAAGTCATTTTTGAAGTCGATTATCTGAAAAAACATTTTGGTTCAGTAAAGGCTGTGGACGGCGTAAGCTTTAAGATAATGAAAGGAGAGACCCTCGGGTTGGTCGGCGAGAGCGGATGTGGCAAGACCACCTTAGGGAGGACTATTTTGAAGCTTATTGAACCAACGGCGGGAAAAGTATATATAACAACATCATTAGGGGGGGACATGTCACCAAGAAGGTATGATATTACTTCAGGTGAACGTCTACGTGAACTGAGGCGTAAAATGCAAATAATCTATCAAGATCCCGCCTCATCCCTAAACCCCCGAATGATCATCCGAGATATAGTTGGCGAGCCTCTAAAGCACTATAAGTTGGCAAAAGGGGATGAACTACAAGAGAAAATAATAGCGTTATTAAAGCGCGTTGGCTTGCTAGAAGAGTACCTCAGGAGATACCCTTACGAGTTGAGTGGTGGACAACGCCAGAGGGTTGCAATTGCAAGGGCAATATCTCTCAATCCAGAGTTTATAGTTCTCGACGAGCCGACCTCGGCTCTAGACGTTAGTGTCCAGGCGAAGATCTTAAAACTCCTGAAGAGTCTCCAGAGAGATTTAAAAATGACTTATCTTTTTATCACTCATGACATGAGCGTCATAGACTATATGTCCGACAGAGTCGCAGTAATGTATGTAGGAAAAATCGTGGAGATATCTGAGAAAGAACATCTGTTTAAAAGACCGATGCACCCCTACACAAAGGCGCTTTTATCCGCCATACCTTCCATGAACCCATCGAAAAGAAATTTGTCCATGGTAGAGCTTCTTCCGGGTGATGTAGTTTCACCGAGAAATCCGCCTTCAGGTTGCCGGTTCCATCCGCGATGTAGATCTGGATTTAAAGAATGTGGATGGGGTTCTGATGACCTTATCATATACCTCAAGAATAAAATGGGTGAGTATATGAACCTAAACGCCGTATCAAAAGGGAGCTTTCATTTAGAAATCTCGCCCAGTGGAGGAGAAGATATTAATCGTATAGAAACCATGCTGTCTGATTTGTTTACAAAAGGGAAGAAACTGAAAGAGCCACTTTTCGAGGCGATAAGTGAACTAAAAAATGAAGGCGGCAGAATCCACGTATACTTTGATGAGAAGAGTGAACCTGAGCTGGTCGAAAGAATCCAAGAAAATCACTATGTGTCTTGCCTCTTATCTCCTCCTCTACATGCGCGCGTTACTAATGTCGATAAAAATAACCAGATGAAAAAACTATGAGAGAAAGAATCGATCTTGCTCAGAACGCGCGCGCTGGATTGAAACCTGGAAGAGAACACAACTCTGAAATAACTATCTTCGAAAGTGACGGATCATGCATAGCAGGTGCAGTTGTAACTGCCGCTATTTATGTAAAGTTAAGAAGTTGGGTCTAGGCATAGAACTGTCTTCACCGTTTTTTCCCACATGGCTTTTAAATAAAACGATCCAATGCGTATTTTGGTAAACTTTTTATATATAATAGATAAAATATGAAATGAGTCAACATGAGTAAAGAATGGTGGCAGGAAGACGCGCCAGAATCAGGTTACCTATCCGTCGAGCCAAAACGTGGAAGAGAGTTCATCCTAAGGATCGTGAATGATCAGGATTTAATTGAAACCATTCAACGATTCGCTACTGATAAAAACATAAAAATCGCTAAACTGCATGCTGCTTTTATGGGTGGACTGCAACCCGCTAAGTTCCAGATCTGGGCACCAGACACAAAGGATCCCGACAATATCTTCAATGAAGTGCAGGCCAACCTTGCAAACATGAGCATGATCCTATCCATGAGTGGGATAATTCAGCCAGGAGCTAAAGGAGAACCGCCAAAGGTTAAGATCCACTTTGTAACTGGTGGTGGCTGGGATTGTCCAACCGTCGGTGGCCATTTGGACAAGGGCTCCATCGTTAAAGGGATGTTCTGTTGCTATATAACAGAGTATACTGGTCTGGACTTCCTTCATCGAGAAGGAGTAGAAGACTGGTTCAAAACCCAGTAGCCAATAAAATCCTATCTCTTTTTTTTAAAATATTTAATTGATTAATCTATCAAGTATTTCAACAGCTATTTGGGCTTGATCGGAGTTTAATATTAACGGTGGATGCAAGCTCAAGACGTTTCTATAGCGACCAGCTCTACCGACTATAAGTCCATTATTGAACGCTTCTTGAACTATTTTTGAAGTTTGTTCACTATCAGGTTCTTTAGTATTATTATTCTTTACAATGTCAACTCCTATAAGGAGACCTCTGCCCCGAACATCACCAATTGAGTTTTTTGTTTCAGAAAGGTCTTTAAATGATTTAATTAAGTAGTTCCCCATCTTCTTTGCATTTTCGGCTAAGCGGTGTTTTTTGATGTACTTCATGGTTGAAATACTTGCAACGCATGCTACAGAATTACCTGCAAAGGAACCAGTAACTCGCGTGTGTAGGATTGGACCGTCCCCTCTTGTTTTGTCTGTTACTTCTCTCTTTGTAACAACGGCTGAAAGAGGAAAACCACCACCCATTGACTTTCCAAGACATAGTATGTCTGGAATTATTTTCCAATGATCTATGGCTAGAAATTTTCCAGTTTTACCAAAGCCTGTGAAAACCTCATCAACAATGAGTTGAATGTTGTTTGTCTGACAGATATCTTGAATTCCTCTCATATATTCTTCTGGGGGTACATAGACCCCCCCATTTACTATGATCGGCTCTATTATTATTCCTGCAACTTGATTTGGGAAAACAACGGTTTCAAGTATATTTTCAAGATAACTTAGGCAAAGTAAATCGCAGTCTGTGTATTGTTTTTTAAATGGGCACCGATAACACGTTGGATATGGAATGTGGATGTTATCGGTTATCTTTGCAGGCCAAGCTCCTTTGATTCTAGGATCACTACTTATCTGATTTGGGGTGCCAATTAACCCATGATGAGAACCTTGATAGCTTAATATTATAGGTCTCTTTGTATATTTTCTCGCAATCGATATAGCTAATTCAATTGTTTCTGTTCCGCTTACACAGTAATTAACCCTGCCATGACGTAGTTCTCCTGAGAGATTGCTAAGCAATAGTTTAGCACACTCTAGAAAGGGAACTGCCGAGGATTCACGTGTTATCATCTTTTTCGTTTGATAGATGCTGGACTTTACGATTTCAGGAAGTGAATGTCCAGTAACGCATATAGATTGCGAAAAATCGAGAAATTTATTTCCATCAACATCCTCAAGTATACACCCATATGATTTATTTACAGCCATCCTTGACCGCATTCTAGTACCAAAACACTCAACATACTTTTGCATCAACAGTTTAGATTTAGGTCCTGGTAACAAAGTCTGTATGTCTGGCAAATCTACTTTTTTATTTGCTTTCATTTGCTAAGCTCCTTTACCGTTACTTTCTTCATTAATACTATTTAACTATTGATTGCGCGTGTGCTTATTTTGTTTCGGAGCCGGCAACACTCCCCAAATAATTTAATCTATGTGCGATGCGCGCGCGCATCATTTGTGTGTAAACACACATAGAATCAAAACTTTTTAGCGTGCGCGCTTACGCAGAGTCGCATAGGAGACTTTGATATATGTGATTTAGAGGGCGGGCTCTACATGTAATTCATATCTATTGGCTTAGGTCGCAATGCAAGCAAAGTAGCCAAACTTCTGAAGCAAACCATTGAGAATATTCTACAAGGCATTCCACAACAACCCCTTCTTTTTACATATACAAAAATTTTTGCTGAGGCGTGCTAGCTATTTAAATTGGCACGCGTCAATTTTCCGAGATAGGCAATAGAGAGATCACTAATAAATACATAAACCCAAAAAATACCACACAACTAAGATATCTCATGCTATTTGAAGAGGAAAGAAGTAAAAACTTTTATATGAAATAGAAGAGAACAAAACCAGGTTATGAAAAATGCCTAAACTATATGGATTTGAACTAGCTAAATCCGCTGACATCTTGGTACGCGAACTCTTCAAACTGAAGGAGGGAGAGATCTTCGTTATCACCGCCGATACAGAGTCAAATGAAAGAGTCGTGAATGCGACTGCCAGTGCCGCCTTCGCCATCGGAGCGAAGCCCATGGTCATTTGGAATGCATCTCCACTAGGTGTAGGTAAAGCCGCCGATCCTATGCTTCCATCTAAAGCTCTCATAGGTGCGCTGAATGCAGCCGATGCTTGGGTTGAGTTCAACAACCAATGGATCTTCTATTCATCCACCTACGATACAGTAATTAAAGAAAACAAAAAACTGAGATACTTAAATCTCGTCGGTATGAATCCGGACATGATGGTAAGGACCATAGGGAGAGTCGATATTCCATTATTGGAAAAGTTCCTATCTAGGATTTCACGCTTAACATGTGAAGCGAAGGAGATACATATGACCACTCCAGCCGGCAACGACATCACATTTAAAAACATGCCAGATCAGGAACCCGGCTATGCCTTAGGCTACGCTGACAAGCCAGGAATCAATATGTTGGGAGGACAGATTTTCTGGCGAATCGATCTAGAATCACTAAACGGCAAAATTGTGTATGATGGCTCGGTGAACCCTCCCCTGGGACTCTTAAAAAACCCAATAGAGATAACTGTTGAAAAAGGGGACATAGTGAAATTCGAGGGAGGGGCTGAAGCAGTCGAATTCGAGTCGTGGCTTAGAAGCTTCAATGATCCGAATATGCTCAGGTTGGCACATGTTTGCTATGGCTTTAATCCAGGTGCAAAGCTTACAGGAGATGTTGTCGAGGACGAACGAGTTTGGGGCTGCACTGAGTGGGGCATCGGAAATATGGCCTGGAGGCCTGCAGCATCGCATACAGACGGAATTTGCCTGAACACCTCGGTCTGGCTTGATGGCAAACAGCTATTAGACAAGGGCAGAAGTCTCGACACTGAACTAGCCAAAATAGCCAAGAAACTAGGAAAATACTAATCTCCCTTTTTTTCATTTAACTAATTATGCAAGCAGTTTATACATCCCAGTATATACTAAAATTTATAAATTAATTAATGGCTATGAATATGATAACCTATGAACGCGCAGTATAGGATCCTATTCACAGAACGTTCACGTGATCTCGCAGAGCCATCAACCATAGTAGATTCACCGCCCAAGAGTATAATGACCACGCCTCATCTTACCTTCGAGTTCTATGAGCATATCTACATTCGCAATTTTATTAAAACAGCCGTCTGGGCCGAGGAGAACGGGTATGATGCCATTGTCACCGGGTGTTTTTATGATCCAGGTCTCAGAGAAGCAAGAGAGCTGGTAAAAATACCTGTGGTAGGAGTCTGTGAGGCCAGCCTTCACGTAGCCTCTATGATTACCGCTGGAAAGTTCTCGATACTCGTTGCTACGAGGAAGGAGATACCTAAAATGATAGCAACAACTAGGGACTATGGCTTCGAATCTAAGATCGCCTCTTGGCGAGTGCTCAATGTCCCAGTACCGGAGATGAAAGATAAGAAAAAGCTACAGGCTGCCATTTTAAGGGAAGGTAAAATTGCTGTGACTGAAGACTTGGCTGAATGTATCGTGCTTGGCTGTACCGGGATGGCGGGACAGGCGATGAAGATACAAGAAATACTGGGCGTACCTGTCCTAGACCCAGTCCTAATGGGTCTAAAGGTGGCGGAACTCAGGGCAATGCTTTGGAAGAGGTTCGGGATCTCTCACAGTAAAATAGGAGGATATGCATCACCGCCACAAGAAGAGCTGGATCCAATCTGGAAAAAATTCTATAATATTTCTTAATGAAATACACGATTCATACCCCCTTCTTTTTCTATAATCTGCAAAAACGCGAATACACAATGCCGATGAGAAAATACGATTAATTCCGTAATTTTTAGATTACGAATGAGATGGCTGTAGGTGCGCTTGTTATGAAAAAACGTTATAAATAATAAATTAATATGAGGTCTTAGGAGAAACCAAGAATGGTAGATGAATACTATACGCCATTTTCTTCCGCAGGATGGCATCAGTGGGCGACCGAGAGACAATACGCAGACTTCAAGTTTATGGAAGTGGCTAAGTCAGCAGATTTCCTTTGCAGAAAGGTTCTAGAGATAAAGCCTGGCGAGAATGTTGTTCTATATTGTGACTCGGGTAGCGACATGAGGGTTGTGAATGCAACCGCAGCCGCGGTATTCACTGTCGATGCGATCCCTGTAATCGTCAGATTTAACACACAAAAAGAAATAGACCTACCAATGCCAAAGGCCGTTAGGGCAGCAATATTAGCCGCAGATGTCGTGATTGAATATTCTGCATGTGGTTATGTCCACTCACCGATATGGTATGAAGCAAGGGAGGCAGGTATCGCGATGGTTTGCTACGTAGGAATGAACGCCGACATGATGGTTAGGACCCTAGATCCTGACCTCTACTACAAGATCTTAGAGTTCGGCGAGGCCTTCAAAGCAGCGCTCAATAAGGCAAAAACAGGATACAAAATCACTAGTCCCGCTGGTACAAACCTCACAATGAAAGCCAAACCTCCAAGTGAACGGACCCGCCCGAAACGTAGAGGTGGAATGCTGGTCGGTCAAGGGACGATTCCGGCGATCATCAAGTCTGTTAACGGTACCATCGTATTCCAAGGAGCGATTTGGCCCCCCGCTGAGATTCAGAAAATAGCGGACCCTATCACATTGAAGGTGGTAGATGGCGTAGTCACGGAGATTTCAGGAAGCGGATTTGAAGCGAATATACTTAAAAACTGGTTCGCTCACTTTAACGATCCCGATGTCTACAATCTCTTACACATCTCTACAGGATTCAACCCTGGCGTAAAGCGAACAACCGGTGACATAGTTGAGGATGAAAGGGTCTTCGGCTGTGTCGAGATTGGAATCGGTAACAGCCCTAAGCCGTGCCACACCGACGGTATAATGCTAGACTGTTCCATCTGGGTCGATGACGTACTTATCGAGGACAAAGGAATATACATCGAGCCAACTCTGAAGAAACTCGCAAGAGAAATGGGTATGCAACTCTACGTCGATTAAACACCCCCCTTCCCCTCCCTTTTTATGAGCGCACTCGTGCGAGCATGAGATTTTTTCCATAATACATGCAACGAATTATACTAAATAATATTATAAAGAATGTAGAGATATCATTGGATGCTATAAATGGTTCAAATTTCTAAAGAACAGGAAGAACATGCATTAGCGTTACACAAGAAATCTATAGTAATTGACTTCCATTGTGATGCCGTTGGAGCCACCATTCCCTACCCGCCATTGGCTTTTGGAGGAATCCGCTCTTTTGATGGCGGGGTTAAGAGAACCCTTGCTGAAAGATCAACTGAAGGACACGTGGATATTCCTAGGCTCTTGGAGGGAGGCGTTGATTGCCAGGTTTTCTCCCACTGGGTCGAGCCGATCTATAACCCTATAGCACCTTGGAGGATGCTTCAAGTGATGGGATATTCATTAACTGAGATAGAAAAGAACGCTGATAAATTGGAGATAGTTACTAAGGCAGATAAGATATACAGTAATCAGGGTAAGAAGATCTCGATCATTGTGGGTATAGAAGGAGGAGAAGCAATTGATCAGGATCTAGGGATATTGAGAATATTCTATAGGCTCGGATTGAGGAGACTTACACTATGTTGGAACAATAGGAATGCCATCGCTGATGGAATGAAGTGGCAGAAATCCAAGGGCGGTCTGACAGAGTTTGGTGTATCGGTAGTTGAGGAATGCAATAAGCTTGGAATTCTAGTGGATGTATCCCATATCACAGATCCCGGTTTCTGGCATACCTTAGAGACGAGTAACGCGCCAGTAATAGCTTCACATTCAAATTGTAGGGCTCTCTGCTCCTCGATGAGAAACCTTACAGATGACATGATCAAGGCTATAGCCGAGAAAGATGGAGTTATAGGTTTAAACTATGTTTCTTTTTTCCTTATGGACCATGATAAGGTGCAGGGCGGCAAGTTTCCAACTGTCGAGACCGTTGTAGACCATATAGATCATATGGTAGAGATTATAGGGAGTACAAACAATGTTGGACTTGGATCCGACTTCGATGGAGTTCCAATGGTGGCTCAGGGCTTGGAAGATGTGAGCAAAGTACCCAACCTAACGAAGGCATTAGTGATTAGAGGTTACTCAGACCAAGAAATCGAGAAGATTCTAGGCGAGAACTTCCTCCGTATTATCAAGAGAGTTTGGAAATAAATGCATTAATGCGCTTAAACATAAGTATAATCCTTTTCTCTCTATTTTCCTTTTTGTTCTATATGCCTCTAGATCCAATTCCTCTTTGATGTAAATGGAGTAACCATCACGGCGAAGGTTACTTCAAACTCTTTAATAATTCCATATTCCTTTAAAAAACATTAACGCCGCGTTTATATCATGCTTTCGGTGTGCACGCGCCTCCATAATTATTTTTCTTTTTTCTTTCTAAAGTTATTTATATGAATAAGGATAGACCTACGAAAGGAAAGAAAATGACTGAAAAAATAAGTAAGGAGAACATAATAATCGCAGTAGTGGTAGTCACATTACTATTTTCTGCTTTATCATATTCAAGCATGTCCACCATCGCAAAAAATACAAAGGATCTCTCAGATCTCTCAAAAAGCATGGATGATCTTTCAACAAGTCTATCTGAAGGAATCGCCGGCATGTCCTCTGGTATTGACAGTATTTTAACAACGTTAGGTGAAGAGCCCGAAACAGAGCCAGAGCCCGAAACAGAGCCAGAGCCCGAAACAGAAGTAATCAGATGGTTCAGAAGCTCATGGTCATGGCCAACACGCATCGATCCTGCTATAGGAAACGATGGCTCTAGCACAGCAGCCCATCCAAACCTTTACGATTCCTTGGTGTCTGTAGATGGATACGGTGATACAACACTGCAACTCGCAGAGGGTTGGGACGTATCTAGTGATGGTCTGACCTATACCTTCAATCTCAGAGAGGGAGTAAAGTTCCATAGCGGCAACGAGCTCACAGCTGAAGACGTCAAATATAGCATGGATCGGATGATCTACATGGGAGAAGGACGAGCTCATGTGTTTGAACCCTACGTTGAAAGCGTTGAGGTGATT
>SDBT01011262.1_pt1 | contig 14408 bp, 12 predicted proteins | sample 2277101 | NCBI WGS metagenome assembly SDBT01 (sample SAMN10404973, study PRJNA504765) | marine sediment metagenome | isolation source: marine sediment core GS10_PC15, 103 cmbsf | place: Arctic Ocean: Southern Knipovich Ridge | collected 2010
TTCGAGTCCCTTCGGCCTCGTGTTGTAAGCTTAGGGCTGACAAGCATTTATGTTTGTCGGCCCTTTGTCGTTTTAGCCCAAAATAGGGGTGCGTGCCAAGCGCGTGCCAAAACTCGACATTGACGAAGTCTCAGAAACTGTCCTTGCTCGGTTAAGTAAGTCATCACTTACGGCCAAATAAAACTTGCGGGTTGTCTCAAATTTTGAATGTCCCGCAAGGGTCATAACTTCAAACTCACTAAGTCCGGAAGCCAGCCAGTTCGACAAACAGGTACGTCGTAGGTCGTGAAAAGTTCCTTCTTCGATCCCTGCCATTGGGCGGATTGAGTTAAATATCCGAGTGAAGTTATTCACTGGACATTTGCCGTTTTCAACCGTCCATTTTCCATCCTGCCGAAGTTTCTGGATGTATTCATACCGTTTTGAAGGTACAAACACATAAGGACAACCTTCCCGCTGTCTGGCCTGCGACTCTGCCAATAAACTTACAACCTCATCTGTTAGCGGCAAAGTCCGCCTATCCGCATCTTTGATATACCACTCCCAGGTATGCTCGGTATTCTCTTTAGGCGACACTTCGGCTGATTTACGATCAAAGTCAATATCACGCCAGTTCAGATTGAGCAATTCTCCGCGTCGCATAGCAGTACACAGAGCCATTCGGATAAGCAACACCCATTCTAAGTAAGGTTTTTCGTCCTGGTACTGTTGGGCAGCTTTGAGAAGACGAGAACATTGAGACTTTGTATAGATTCGTACTTTTTTCGTAGCTGTTTTAGGTTGCTTAACCCATCGCAAAGGATTCTCTTCTAATTGTCCGCGTTCTCTGGCCAATTGGAATAATCTCTTGGTATGTCTGAGTTTTTTTGCAGTTGTACCAGGTGAGTTACCCTTCTCAAGGCAGTATTGTACAAATTTCTCTCCATGGCAGTGTTTAATCTTCTGGTAGTCAATATTGCCAATGCAGTCAATAAAATCCTGAGCGGCCTTATTGGTTTCCCTTAGCGTGCTATCCCGAACTTGTCCACGGGTCCGCTCAATACTATCCCTGATAAACTCACTTAGCCTCATAGAGTCAGGCTCAACAATACCCATCTTAAGTTCAAGTTCTTTTTGATCCTTCTGCTTTTGGGCTTTTCGTTTGTTGGCATGTCCAAGAGATATGCGTTTTCTCTTTCCGTTCTCGTCTGCATAGTCTATAAAATATGTGAAAGAGCTACCGTCTCGTGACGGCCTTATCCTTAGTCTTACCATTTCAGCCATAGTCTTTCGATCTCCTTTCTTGACCTTGGCTGGCAAGACTGATCCGCATATATTTTAACCAGCATTGGCATATTTTGATAACTTAAAATCATTTTATTCCTTCATTTTCTGTTCTTTTTTTCACCCATTCGACAATCGCTGTAGCAGGGTACAAAGGCTGCCTGCAAATATGAATACACGGCAGGCCATGATGTTTTTTCAGGTGCGTTATCACGTTGTGAAAATCAGTTGCCTTGCTTACCTCCGGCACCCGCAGCAGCCGTATCAATTCTGCTTCTGTCAGCAGTTCCGGGCACGGCATAAAACCGCCATTTCCATCCGGCAAAGCTAATGAGACCGGAAATGCGAAATTCTGTGATCCTTGATTATTCATATACACCTGTCCTTTTACCGTTGACGTTGACAAAACCCTATCCAAGCCTCTCAGTGGGGGTTTTGTCATCACTGCCTCTGTCATTTAACACAAATACCTTGCTCGGACGGCCTCCATCGGCCCCGGCCTGTACATGCTCCCATCGTCCCCAGCCTATATCAACGAGCTCCTGCAGGGCGCTTTGTGCCACCTCAGCAGAGCCCTGGAACCTTCTGCTCGACCGCATCAAATCTCTTACTGTGACCCTGCCATCTTTGGCTTGTATCTGTTCCAGCAGCCTTCTCTGGTCCCGCTGGTCATCATCTTCAGATAGCATCGAATATATTCGCCTGATTTCCTGTCCGAACCAGCGGACGATCGTCACCGCAGCTTCTATGCTGAACTCGTCGATGAAATCATCAGTTTTCAGACTCTCGTCACCGCAAGCCACCCGCACGCAGTGTATGATCAGCGCCAGTCGTGCTGCATAGCCCTCTAATTTGCTCCAGGCTGCCGCTAGGTCACCTCCGGCTATCTGAGCCTGCTGTGCCGCATGTTCATCATAGAACGCAATCCAGGCATCCTGCCCATCCAGAGTAAGTGACATACCCACCGGTTCTATTCCGCCGGATTCATCCTCCTGCATCTTCATGGCAAGCAGATTCTCAAAGACCGTCTCTATCTGCTGCTGCAACTCCTGGCACACATCCGCTTCGGTCCACTGCTTTGCCCTTCGCGGAGGCATGGTCAGCAGCAGCCTTGCTGCCAATCCATTCTCGAAATGTTCACGCCCCAAGGCCGATTGCAATATCACCGGCTGGATCCCACCGCAGACACCCACCGATGCATTTGGAATATGTATCGTTTTAGGCGTTCCGGTTTTCCTGTCCACAAGCAGCGTCCCCGCCCGATGCAGTTCAAGCCACTGTGCATCGTCGCCGCCTTTACCTTTTTTGTACGCATTAAATGATTTAAGCCAGCCGGAGAGTTCATCCCGTGCCAGAAGCAAACCCCGCGGCGCATTCTGCAATAGCCCCGCCAAAGCCTCTATCGTAATATCGCTGCAATAATACCTCTTCGCTATCGGCTCAGTCGGTTTTTCCGGCGGCCGTTCTCCTTTTTTAAGCTTCTTTACCGCCAACTCATACTCCAGCAACTCTTCCTGGTATTCATTCATCTCATTAGCATATACTTTGAATGCATCGTTTTGTATTCGCCTCAGCGGTCGAAGTGCCAGGTCTATCGCCGGTGACTTCATGGTTCCCGAATCTCCCACTATCCCCGTCCACAGTATCGAAGGCTCGGACCAGCTTTCCTTTAGCTTTATTCGCCTTGAGTTGCCTATGGCACTTGCCAGCGCCGAGAGCATCGGCAGGGCGATATAACTTGTATCACACCCCATCGCCTCAGCGCCTTCGGCGATATAAGTCGCTACTGGTTTAGGAATTGCTTCTATCGGGAACTGTTTAAACGGCTTAGGTTTTTCTCTCGGCTTAAGTTGTGCCAGTGTATACCCATCTCTAAAATCCATAACGAATCTTCCCTCCCAGTAATTTATCACCCTGAAGGGTGTTCCACTGTCTAAGATCCATACCAACAGATGGAGGACAGATTATCTTCACCCCGGGACAGTGCTCTATAAGCTCCTGCGCCAGCTTCTTTGCCCCATCCCTTCCGGGTACGTCATTATCGCAGATGATTGTTATCTTCCGTCCGCGTGCAAACCGCACCGTCATCTCGATCTTCGAGTCACAATTTGGGCGTCCTATTGCCTCGAATCCAAGGTCAAGTGCTGCTGCTGTATCGGTCGGCCCTTCACAGATAAACAGCGGCTTATCCTTAGATAACCCTGTCGGAATAAACAGCCCGTTTTTACTGCCGCTCAGTGCCCGTTTGTTCCCGTCGCCATAACGGCGTCTTACGCCGATGACCCTACAGTTCTCTTGGCGCATCGGAAATGTAAAAGCCTTTCCGTCCCAGCCCACACACAGCCTTTTCAGGCTTTTAGGTATGATTCCTAAACTCGCACCCAGCCATCGCAATTGTCTGTCACTGATCCTGTCCTGATATTGCTTGGCAAGTTTATCGAAGTTTAAATCCGGTGTTTTTCTAACGGGTGGTCTTCTTTTTGCAATCTTCGTCCCTTTCATACCCGGACTTAGCAAATGCAGCCATCCCGCATCTCCTGCCCTTTTCTTGCTTCCTTCTGATACCCTTGCACATATCGCCACCTGCCCATCATCTGAATACAAGCACCAATCGTTGTGTCCGCAAATCTCACACAGGTGCCGTTTGTTAACCCTCAGCATCGTTTTTTCCTCCCATTTGCTTTAAGTGCTTCCCAGGTTTGTCTATCAGGTGCTCCGGCTTTTACAAAGGCTTCTACCTCTTTGAGGGACCATCGAACTGAGCCATTCAGCCGAAGCGGTTTCGGCAGCTTGCCCATCGAATTTAGTCGCCATACCTGGCGAACTGAGACCCCGAATAGCCTCGCTACTTCTTTTGCCGGGATCGCCAAAGGTTGTGTTTGGTCTACCTGTTTTGTCTCTTGTTTTTCCATGATTACATTCCTTTACATTAATTAGCGTTACCTTTGCCCTAAGGAATGAAATCAACCTTTCAGTCAACCTTTTAAGCGCGCACATCTCCTAAGTTTAGCGCAGGTAGTGAATTAAAAAAAATACAAAAAAAGTTAAACGGTTGATGTCGATGTTTACTGTTTACCAGAAGATTACTCTGATGCCGCTATCTCTCAATAGTCTCCTGACCCCGCTTGTCGTGTGGCAAATCCTGAGCCCTCTCTGTGCTTACGGACCTAGAACTCATTGCTGCCATTTTTTTCTCAGCATTCTTTAAGTGCTTCGATATGTTTTGTGGTGTGCATTTAAGCTCGATGGCTGCCTGCTTTTGTGTTTTACCATTTACAATTACAATCTGATAGACTTCTGTTTCCCGCTCAGACAGTTCCGATGATGATTTGCGTTTTCGCTTTTTCTTTGTCTTTGGTAGACACTCTCTGATCATTTCCGTTATCTGCCATTGTTTCAGGTAGAAGGGGTCAACATCATTACTGCCTTCTTTTTCGCATAATACTTCGTAATACTCAGTCCCATCATTAGCTATTCCTTTAATAGGCTCAACAGGACATCCCTTAGAACAGCAGGGGCACTTGATTGTGGTCGAGTCCGAGATTGAAATGAGCATCCCCATTTCACCAAGCTCATCAATCCTGCCCTCGGGCCATTTCTTCACCTGGATGGCGACAGACAGATCATCATGAATGCAAAAAACGCAGGACAGACGGCTCCCTATATCCATGCCATGACCTTGAACGGCGTCCCCTATCAGCAAACTTGGCTCACCGTGGAGGAGTTAACCGAGCATCCGAAAACGACGATCGACTTCACTATGACGGTCGAACCGAACAAGTCATGGGGTGCGAACTATCGCCCCCCTTCTTTTGATTCGAAGCAATAAAATAAGCCAATTACAACGCCCATTGGCCGCACAGTTCTCTGCGATTATTTCAAAGTTATTTCTATCTTATGTGGCCCCTTGAGGCTGGCAGGGATAACGGGGTTACTCTGGGCAATGCCATCGAGCTTGAATTGCTGAATTTGAGTTCCGCTGCCGGATATCTTAATTGCAATATCCATGTTCCTGTACTTTACATTCTCAATTGTAATGGTTTCGGCAAACGGAGTTTTGGGTTTGACCGGAGCAAAGCGGATATGATCCGGTTCAAGGATCATACCGAAAAGGCCGTGATAGATCATGCTAATATATCCGGCAGAACTCCAAAGCTGTCGTCTGCGTATATCGGGGAACTTACCGTCAAAGTCATAATACTCGGCGAAAGTGTTCTTGCGTTGAGAGAGCCATAGCAAGCCGTTAAGTTCTTCGGCGAAAACGTCTGTTTGTTTATGACGGCTTGCCGCCAAAGCCCAGTACCCTTGCACAAAAGGCCAGATGCGGCCGTTATGATAGGTACTGAAGATATCTCTTTTTTTGATATCCCAGCGTGGCCAGAGACATGGAATACCATGTTTGTCGCGATAGGTGCTCTTAAAGATCCGGTTGATCCGGTCGTCATCGGTTTCAAATTCCGGTGCCAGCAGCACGAGCGCCTGGCCCAGGCCTTCCATACGGTCAACGGGCTTTTGGTTCTGGTCTTCAAAGTACGAGTAAGAGCCTTGGCTGGGCAGCCAGAGGCGGGTTCTAATTGTATGCCTAAGGTGATCCGCCTTAGAATTTAGTAGCTTGACCTCTGCGGGGTCGGTGCCAAGGGCCTGTCCCATTTTAGCTCCCATGCGGTAGCCATTATAGTGAAGCATGTTTGTGCTTAGTGCTTTTGTCTTGCCGACGAGTTTTCCATTATTGTGATAAGGGACGGGGTAACCGCTGTTGGACTCCATGAAGCTGGAACAGCCGGCAAAGAGTCCTGAAGTTTTGTCGTAGGCATCCCTTTCGGCGCGGGTGAGACTGTTTTTTGTAATGTCATAGGCCCACGCTAAAAAGTCTTTGTCACCTGAGACACAAAAGAGATACCACGCTCCCTGGGCTCCTACGATGGCGTCGCTGAGATTGGGCCATCCGCCAAAATGGCCGCACTTGTCCTGAAACCAACAGGTGCCGATACCGGGGACGTCTTCAGTACATTTGCGCAGGGATATTTCGGAAACCTTCGGATGTATCAGCCCGCAACCTAACTCGACGGAGTATGATGTATCGCGTGTCCATAGCTGAGCCCAACCTTGACCGGCGATGAAATAACCATCTCGGATATTTTGTTCGATCTCAGAAATTGCCAGGTTGTAGGCAGTGTCATACTGAGGTGCACCCAGTTTCACTACAGGCGATTTGGCAGAGGCAATCGGAATTGCGCTGATAATAAGTCCAATCAAGAATGAATGAAAATAAGTTTTTTTCACGGTCATACTCCAAAAAAAATAAGTTATTATTTGTGGCTAAAAGATAGAGGTTGTAGTGTACGTTTTCAGCAAAAGTAATTCGCTTATACTCTCACTTTAATTGGCACAGTTTTCGGGTAGCACACCAATTCATCATATATATATTCCTCAATACTTTTTGTTCTGTTGCTACTTTTTGCAGGTATATTTTAATCAAATCTGATAGCTATCGTCGCACCATCGGAGGCGTTGGGGCAAGTAAGTTTAAATGTCTTGTGATTGTCATTAGTCCAGCTTAGATCCATAGAGTTGTTGTCAACGGTCGCAGATATATTTGTGACTTTCAGATTTCCTTTATATATTCTTGCTGAGATGTCTGTCCCGGCCGGGCCTTTGACAACAAATTTCAAGACACCTCCTGAAAAATCTTCATAGATAAGCCTGAAAGTTGTGTGCAAGACCTTTGGAGTACTGCTTTTGGCAATCGTTTCAGAAGCATCTTTAAAAATACCGCTTTGTTTTTTTTCAAGCTTGATATTATGAACGATTTTTAGATCTGGCGTGAAGATGTCAACGAAATGTCCATCAAGAGAAAAAGGCTGTGTTTCGGCATGGGCGATGACATAATCGCCACGTCTCATTGCAAAATAACCTGTTTTCTGTGAGAATTCTATTTCAGCCTTTTCTGCTGATTCGTTGATTAGATCCATGTATTTAGTTTCAGCGATGTCAGGTTTGGCAAAGTCTCTTGGTGAAACAGGATCGTATATCACATGGCCCGTGCCAAAATTCCATCTGTTGTTGTGCTGCTGATAGTTTAGCTGTTTTAGAAGCGCCTTTAATGGCGATGTGAATCCCTCTTGATGCCACCAGAATGAATTGTCCTGATCGAGCTGGTCGCCGTCTTTTCCAAGCAGCAGCAAAGTTCCTCCATTTGAAGTCCAGTTGACGAGTGAGTCTACCATTTCCTTTTTGTACGGTTTCCAGTCTTCAAAAGAAACTATCAGCACCTTGAATCTGCTGGCATACTCCTTCTCTGTAAACCTCTCCATCGCGCAGTTAGATACTGTGATTCCTTTTTGGTAAAGAGGCATTCTGAGTGAGTATGTCCCCTGCAAAACAGGTCCATCTGTCTTCTGCCACATCAAGCTATCTGCAATTGCGATTCCTATTTGAGATTCTTTGCAATTTTCAATCCACTCGCCGCCCAATGGGATATCCTGAAGAACTTGTGTAATTGATAATATTAAAGTTATATAGTCTTTTGGGGTTTTCTTCTCGGCGAAGTCATCTAATCCCGGAGTAAATGATGTTGATAGAAATGTTCTTTCCGGCCAGGGCATGACTTCATAAGAATCAACATCTTTCATAAAGAGCATTGCTGTTGCGCATTGTTGATACCACTGCCTAAAGTCATCCCAGCTATGGTTGGGGTCATCTTCAACCGGGTCAACAAGTAGCCAGAGTTTTTTGTCTGAGCCTACAGTCAGCTGAACGAAATAATCATAAAGATTGTATGCACTGCAAAAGAAAGATTTTACCGGTGAGTCATAATTTGAAAGACACCAATTGATCGGACCTGTCCATATCTGTCCGACATAACCGTCACACCCTTTGGTATCTAATGACAGGCCAAGAGGTGCTGTAGTCCCGTTTGCGACATTGCTGAATATAGAATGTATTGGAACAATGAAATCAACATCTCTGTTGTTTGCCTTGCCGTATTCTTTGGTTACATTCAATAGTTCAGTTTCGAGGTTGTTGTACAGTAGTGCTTTTAAGTAGCCGGTTCTGTAAAAAGCTGCCGCTGATGAGTCCTGGCCGGCCCATTTACAGTCGTAAAATTCTTCGTAAAGTTTCTTGAAGCTTTCTTCGTAGCCGGTAAATGCATGTCCCAAGGGTTCTTCAGGCAAGATCGCATCAATGCCGTTTTCTAAAGAAGGAATCACTTTTCGGTCTCTAAGGTATGCAGTCCATCCATCGGTTGCGAGCATGTAAGGCCTAATGCCAGAACATTTCATTGGCTGGCCATCTGCCTTTAGTTCAATATCTGCTGCATGGTCAATGCCATCCCACTTGCCGGTTGTGTATTCATTAAGATCATCAGAATCAGAGAAGAACATCCTGCCGATAGAATCAATTTTACCTTTCCATGAGTCGTGCATCTCAACATTGTTATAAGGCATAACGTTATGAGGGTGGACAACGACTGCATCTGTCGGAATTAACAAATCCGGGGTGCATTGCTTGTTAGTCTGGAAAAAAGTTTTTGCATCAATAAAACGTGTCATTTTAAAAACCAGTATGTAATAACTCTATTGTTTAATTAACAGTGCTGTTATCTGTGTTGTCGTCCGCATAGAAATTTTCTTTTGGCAGATTCCGGTACCAGAAGAAATAAATGCCCGCCAGACATATGCAGAAGATTGACAGAGTAATCCAAAAAGCTTCCATGCTGCCGATTATGAACAGCATTGGCAATAAGAAAAGTGATATTTGCCAGCCAAGTGTAAACGGCAAAGCCAGCAAGTCATTACGGTGTTCTTTTGCCATTGTTTTCCTTGTGTCCTCATCGAGTATAGATTTGAAATCGCCCCAGAAGCCAAAAGGTTTTGTTGTTTTGTAGAAATGCTCAGTAACCTTTCGATCTGTTGGTTTGGTGATATAGGTGCCAATAATGCTGGCTATCAGGCCGATGATAAGCAACATTGTAAACATCTTCCAGTCATTAAGTTCGCCAACATTAAAGCTGTTTGCAAGAGCCGCCCATATCTGCTTATGCAGTATCGCTGCAACCAATCCAACAAGTGTGCCGATAGCAAACCCTCCACCATTGAATCTCGACCAGTAGAGCCTTAGAACTGTTGGGACCAGAAGGCCTCCGCCAAGTCCCATAGTGATCCAGCCCCAGATTGAGTTGACACTTGGAATCATGTATCCAAACATAAAACCTACTATTACTATTACCACTGCGAATATCCAGCTTGCATAAATAAGCTCTTTGGTTGAGGCGTTTGGCTTGAATTTCTGATAAATATCACGGGTGAAAAAGCCTGTTGTCATGTTAACATTTGAGTCAAAAGTTGACATCGAAGCGGCAACTAGTGCGATAATAATCAGGCCGCGAAATCCTACAGGAATATTGTAAAGGATAACTGCAGGCAGTATCTTTTCAGGGTTAACAGTGCCTTCAAAACTTAGAAGATGAAGCTGTTGCTGCCAGTCTGTCCCGAGAAGGCCATGGAGTTTGTCAGCGATTTCCGGATAGCTTGCTGGGCTGTTCATTATGCCGGCAAGCAAGTCGGGCCATTGGTTTTTTGATACAACATCGACATTTGATTTTATGATCTCTGCTGCCTGTATCAGGACACTCTGGTCTGGAAAAAGGTCTCTCACAAGAAAGATGCCAAGAACAGCAAAAGCTATCATCATTGGCCAACGGAACATCATCAGGAAGATCCAAAGGAAAGTAAGGCTACCGCATTCCCTGTCATTTCTTGCGCCAAAGTACTTTGGCTCGTTGCCCATGCCCATGCCGCCGAACACATTGCGAAGCAGATAAAAGAAGCTAAACAGCATCAGATGCTTATAAGCTTCGTAGCCTGCTGGCATCTGTGTTGTCCATTGCATTTTGGAACTCATCCAGTCGCTGTTTCCTGTTACAGCGGTGGCAATTGCACTGAAATTTTCTACCTTGCCGATTTTAATCAATGCCATGGCTGAGATGACTATTACTGCGATCAGGATGATTCCGGATTGAAAGATGTCAGTGAAAACAACGCCATAGAAACCCGATGCGATGGTATATAGCGTGGCGATCCCTACAAGGATAACGGCACACCAAAACGGCGTTAGCGGGATAAACATAGACAGAAAAAGCCCAACGCCTTTGACCATGTATCCGAGCATCCCGATGGTACCTACAATCGCCGCTACCGCCGCAACGAACTGTGCAAATTGTCCTCCCAAGCCTTTACCGAACCTGTACAGCATCCATTCAGCACCTGTGATGCATTTGCTCCTTCTGTGCCATTTGCCCGTCCAGAGCATTGTCACTGCGAGGATAAGACATGCTCCGCCTCTAAACTCAATAAATAAACCCCTTGGGCCAAGCATGAAAAGGAAAGAGACGATAAGCATTGTGCCGGCAATGTCTAGAAAATTGGCCATGCCAGATATGCCGAGCGCCCACCATGGGAGTGATCTGCCGCCAAGAAAATAATCTTCAAGGCTGGATGAGGCTTTTTTTTGCAGATAAAATCCAAGACCGATCAAAATACTGAAGTAAATAACGATGATGGTATAATCTATGCCGTTTAGAAAATTCACCTGGCTTTACCTTTCGCTTAATGCAATTTCTTTTTCATTCTTATATCCTATAGTTTTCTGCGGTTTTTACAATAGCCTGTACATTTTCCAAAGGAATATCATAAAACAGGTAGTCAGACGCTGCGATCATATGTTTATGGTCTTTAGTTGCTTCTATGATCTCAAGAGTTTTCTGCTCGATCTCTTCGACGGTTCCATTGAGGAGCACGTCCAGGCCGATATTGCCTCGGGTGCACATCTCTTTGGGAAGGATTTCTCTTGCTTTGGCAAGGCTTTCGACATTTCCCACAGGCGGCGGCGAAAGGGTTTCGAACAGGTCTATACCCATTTCGTTATACAGCTTCATGTCCAGGAACGGCTGAATAGGCGAACATATGTGGGTGTACGTCAGTCCGCCCAGAGACCGGATATGATCTGTGATTATTTTTGAGTCAGGGATCAGGTAATCTTTATATAGTTGCGGCGACAGCATCTCAGCACCGGGACCACCTAAGAAAACAAAATCGGTACCAGCAGCGAATACTGCTTTGCATACATCAAGATTTACCTCTCGTACATGATCGCAGCATTGTCGATACTCTTTGGGGTGGATCATTGCCAGCATTACCAGATTGTCTACTGTAGGCAGGCCAAAGAGTTCAAACGGCTGAAGGTTCCACTGAACAGAGACCGGTCCGTGCTTTTGAAGGAGTTCCAGGTTTGCTCCCAGATCTTCAGTGATAAAGTCGAGGGACTTTGCATGCTGATCAGCGGTCCATTTTACATAATCGAACGCCTTAAGCCCATCGCTAAAGCTTACCGGGTAATTAATAGGCACATAGCCTTGCTTGGGAATCTCGTGGCCTTTCCAGTATAGCTGGCCGAAGGGCGTATCCATCCATGATTCGGTGATCCGCTCATTTTCTTTGTGTTCGACGTTAGTTTGTCGTACAAAATCAGGGTTTGACTTGGCAATATCAGGCAAGCCTATGTTAAACAGGGGGTATCCGCCGGCGATCTGGTAAGCGTTGATCGTGTCTTGGAGGGTTGTTTCGCTGTTCCATGTCTTATTTGCCAGTTTTGTGTCAAATCCGGCACCTGCGCCAATTTGCAGGGAAACAAACGGTTTTTCGCTGCCATTGTGCATGTAATCGATAAAATCAGTTCTGATAGACATTTTGACTCCTTGAAACATATACTGACTGCCTAATGGCTACTTTATGCCATGTATAGGGGTTTTGCCGGTTACTGTCAATGGGAAAATGCAAAAATAATGTAAAATCTGTGTACACAGAGAGCGGTGGGTGGCCAAAGGGGGGTTTTGGCTTTTAAAAGCCCTTCGGGGTGTTATTTTGCGTTTTTTGGCCCCCAGATGGGTGAATTTGGATTTATTTTGGTTTTTTTTAAAAAAGTGGTTGACAAATGTGCTGTAATTGTGTAATTTGTGTTTATTGGAACGAGGAAAGGTTAGATATGCTTAATAGCAATTCAATAACTGCACTAGAAAACAACCATCGAAAAAAGGCACCGTTGTATGAACAGATTCGTCAGCAGATCAAGACTACGATCAAAACCAAGCCGTTAAAGGCCGGAGACCGTCTTCCTTCTATATATGCACTTGCAAAAAAGTGGAAAGTTAATTATCGCACAATTCGTTCAGCGATCGACCTGCTTGAGAAGGATGGCGTGGTGGTTTATCGGCCAAACAAAGGGGCTGTGGTGGCTGACAACGCTGTTGTCGATAAGCAGCTTACCTTGTCATACGTCAGATGGCAGAGAGATGCATTCTGTGTCAGCATTTCCAAGGGTATCCGTAATTATTGTGAAGAGCACGACATTGCTTTCAGGATGCTGGACGCTTCAAAATCACATGAGGTATTTTTAAACGCTATCGTCAATCCTGCTCAGGGCGTAGATGGGATTCTTATTGTTCCTGAGCATAATGAAGAATATAAAGAAGCGGTAGCTAAGGCTATTTCAAACGGCAGCAAAGTTGTTCTTCTTGACAGGGGACTGCCTGGTATAGACACCAGCACAGTCTGTCCTGACCACTTTTCAGGGGCCTTCGAAGCTGTTTCCCATCTTATAAAAGAGCACTCTTTGCCTGTGTACTATCTGGGACGTACTGAAGCTCCGTCCTCATGTAAACTATGGGTCGAGGGTTGGAAAGAGGCGATGCAGAATTCCAATTACTTTGATCTGGAAAAATATTGCTTTGATGTGACCCCCTTTGAGGCAGGATTGTTGGGGCAAACCGACGATACAAACCTCAAAGCTGCCAAAAAACTGCTGAGCCAGATCAAAGAAGATAAAATATGTGTGTTTGCAGGTAACAACTATGTTGCCCGTGGTGTTTATCTGGCGGCTGAGGAGAGGGGTCTTGAGATCGGAAAGGATATATTCCTTGTCGGTTCCGGAGATGCCCCGAATCCTGAAACCTTCGATGTTCCGCTGTCCTGCATATCGCAGAATACAGAAAGCGTCGGTTATGAGGGCGCAAGAGTTCTCCACGAGCTTTTGAAGGGCAATCAGGAATCGGACATCCATGTCCTGCTTCCGACAGAGTTAAATATAAGACAGAGCAGCTTGCTAAGTTAGTTTGTTAATTAATGCCATGATGTTCATGGTTTTTTAAAGCCCGTTTTGGTGTGTGTGTAAACGGTAGTTTTTTTAAGAAGGAGATGCCTATGGAAAAAATGAGTAAGGCGAGTATCAGCGATAACGATGCTTGAGTTGTGGTGTGTGTTACAGAAGTACGTGATGGAAAAATGAAGAAATGTTAATTTTAATTTTTTTTGGAGGAAGTAATGATGAAGAATGTATTAATCATAAGTTTGGTTTTGGCAGTATGTGGAATGGCCCACGCGGGCATATTCCTTAATGGCGACTTTGAAAATGGTGGAAATGATTGGAATACCGGCGGCGGTTCGATTGTTGCCGACAACGGTCCTTCCCTGGCGGGCATAAGCTGTGCTCAATTAGATAACATAGCAGACGCTGGCGGTAGAGACTACCGTTCAAATCAGTTTGACATTGTTCCGAATGCCGAGAATATTCTTACATTTGATTACAAGACAGAAGTTGGTGCAACCAGCCAGCCGCAAGTCCGATTTAGATTTTGGGATAACACCGGAGGCTGGAACGGTGAAGGACAACAAAATTTGGCTCAGACTGACGGTGAATGGGCAACAGTTGAAATTACACATACTGCTGCTGATGTTGATTTAACCGCTGACATCCTTTTCTCCTCGCATCTTTTTGGTGACTTTGTAGGAGTTGTAAAGTTTGACAATGCTGTCGTAGTTCCAGAACCAGCTTCTTTATCGTTGTTGGCAATGGGTGGTTTGGCATTAATTCGCAGAAAAAAATAGCATTAAGCGAAACGTAAATTAAGATCATGCTAAGAAATGGAGATTTGAATGATGAAAAAAATGGGATTTTTGATGATACTGTCAATATCCGCCTTTTTTATGGTTTCAACGGGATTTGCCGCATTTGATACGTCAGTTGATCTGATGATAAATGGTGATTTTGAAGATGGTGGAAATGATTGGAATACCGGCGGCGGTTCGATT
>SDBT01011263.1_pt1 | contig 14407 bp, 17 predicted proteins | sample 2277101 | NCBI WGS metagenome assembly SDBT01 (sample SAMN10404973, study PRJNA504765) | marine sediment metagenome | isolation source: marine sediment core GS10_PC15, 103 cmbsf | place: Arctic Ocean: Southern Knipovich Ridge | collected 2010
GTGGTATTGGTGGTCGGATGATGAAGGCCACTGCTACCAAGAAGTATCGCCGCTCAACACGTAGAGCAGTCCAAAATGAGTGTGTGGAGTCGTTACCTTGGAGGAAAGTTTCTGTTAGGGCGGATTTTCATTACACAAAAAAAAGACGTAGGGATACTGATAATTTAATGTTTTCATTAAAGTCAGTGTACGATGGTATTGTAGATGCCGGTGTTGTGCCGGATGACACACCCGAATATATGAAACGCGAGGAACCTATAGTATATGACTGCTCAAGAAAAATTACACCAATGGTTGTTTTAACACTTACGAGGATAAAATAATGACTACAAAGAAAAAGAAGAGACGTGACCCAGTGGAATTAGTGGAATCAGCTAGGAAAACAGGTTCATGGTACGACAGATTGGGTGACGTAGATAGAGATTATGTAGATGATGTCGCATCAGTAATGGGAACCGAGCCGCATGTTTCTATTAAGTCTGTCGCTAATTCCCTAAAGAAAGAACTTGACTTAGATTGTTGTGTTGATACAATTGTCTACATACTAAAGAAAATGCTATGAGAAAAAAACCAAGAGAACTTATCCAGGAATCTAAAGACGCCGAGATGGATGTCCTACTGGCTAAGGCCAGGGGTGATGCTACAATCTGGAAGGCTAAGTGCAAGAGAGCTATTGCTTCAGCTATTGTAGCAGAAAAGCAATTAGATTTCGCATTAAATTTAGATGTAAATTGCACAACATTTCAGGCTCCGCAAATCCTTAAGTCTAAGGAATCAAAACCCGATGGCGTGGCTGTAATTGCACCAGCCACAGATTGGCATGTCGAGGAGACTGTTTATAAAGAATCTACGAACGGCAAAAATCATTTTGATTTAACGGAGGCAGAGAAGCGAATTAAACGCTTTTATCAAAAGATAGTCAAGTTAATTGAGTGGCAGAACCGATTGGCTCCAGTTGTCGAGTTGTGGCATCCGCTCCTGGGTGATCTAATTACCGGATACATTCACGAAGAGTTAATGGAATCTAACTCTCTGAGTCCAACTGAAGCGTGTCTTTTCTTGCAGGATATGCTCTGCTCCGGGATAGATTTTTTACTCAAGGAAACTAAACTTCCAATCTTTATACCGACTTGCATCGGTAATCATGGACGCACAACCCAGAAAATGCACATTAAGACGGCGTATAAGAACAGTTACGAGTGGTTGCTGTACAAGACACTCGCTAATGTGTACAGGAAAAACAAGCGTGTTATGTGGGATGTCGCGCAGGGATATCATAACACGCAAACCATTATGGGTCGTAAAGTTCGCTTTCATCATGGGGACGGATTGCGATATCAGGGCGGAATTGGCGGAATTACTATTCCAGTCAATAAAGCAATAGCCCAATGGGATAAAGTAGAAGCTGTTGATTTCGATATCTTTGGTCATTGGCATACTTTCATGTCGTGCTATCCAAAGTGGGTGTCATGCGGATCGCTTATGGGATATAGCGAATACTCCGTGTCGATTAAGGCTGAATTCCAGCATCCTACTCAGACGTTTATTGTGCTTGACAGAAGGTATGGTATGACGCAAGCTATACCAATTTTCCTCACTAAACCGAGTAGGAGTTAAGAATGCAAGAATATACCGAGAATGGGTATTATAAAGATAAGAAAGAAAATATAATAGCACTTTGTTGGAAAAACAAAGATGAAATTCCAGTTAGATTGATGAGCGGACTTCATGGGCCAATGGGAGAAGTGTCCCCGGGGGACTGGTGTTGTGATGATGGAAGTGGATTTAAGTTATCGATTAAAAATGAGGAATTCCAACAAAGATTTGAATTCATTTGTGAAACTTGTACGGGGCGTATTAAGCAAGTTTATATTGACACAGGAGTTAAAGATGAAACGTGAATTCCCTAGTGATTTTGATCCCGAAATAGAAACTTCCACGGAACCATGGGAGGAATTTGCGAAACGACATATAAAGGAACATAGAGAATTTTGCCTTAAACAAGAAGAGGAAAGAAATACCATGCGACAATTCGATACTGGAGCTACGCGAGATACTGATCTCAACAAACTGGATTACGAGGGGTTTCTTAGTCCACTTGTAATTAAACGCTATGCTGAGTATCTCAATAAACATCGCACTCAAGCAGACGGTAATATCCGTGACAGTGATAATTGGCAACAGGGTATTCCCTTGAAGGTTTACATGAAATCTCTATGGCGTCACTTTATGGATATGTGGTCTTGGCATAGAAGAACAGGTCTCTATATTCTCGGTGATGGAAACGAAGATAGGGAAGAAGCTATTTGTGCTGTTATTTTCAATGCCTCGGGTTACTTACATGAATTGCTGAAAATGAAAACCGAACCGCAGAAACCACGGCCGAAAACTTCCTTGGATTGCTCTAAAACAATGCGAGAAGATGGACGTGATGAAAATGGAAATTGGCCTGATTATTCATAATTTACGGTGGAGAAATTCCAATGAAAACTTGTGATTTCAGGAAAGTAATTCGCGCCTTACGGAAGAATTTTCCAGTTAGCGCGTCGGTTGAAGTTAAACGCTTACCGATAAAAAACAATTTCCTTGGTTTAACTAATTTCTCCGGCAGATATTTCAAGATATGCATTGACTCTAATCAATGCAGCGAATTACAATATGATGCTATATTGCATGAGTGGGCACATGTATGTGCTATAGATAGAGCACATAGTCACGATGCAACATGGGGAGTAATTTATGCGGACATTTATGATACTATAGTAGAACAACTTAAAATTACCGCAGAGAGAGTGGAATGAAAAATTACACAAAAGAAGAGATATGTAATGCCCTTGATTACTCAGTTCTGAAGCCAACTACTACCAGGGCTGATATAGTATGTGCCTGCACCCTGGCTAATAAGAGCCATATCAAAAGTGTCTGTGTTCCTCAGATTCATGTCCCACTTGCCTGTTCTATGTTCTGGAACGTGTCAACTGTAATTGGTTTCCCGCATGGAAACACTCCACCCAGTATAAAGGCTACAGAGGCGTTGGCCGCGATCCAGTGCGGGGCTATGGAACTTGACGTTGTAGTAAATTATGGTCGTTTTCTTGACGGGGATTCGGAGTTTATGATTTCGGAGTTAAACGAAATTGTACGTATTGCTCACCATCCATCAAGGCGAGTTATAGTAAAAGCTATTCTCGAAACTTGCTACTACACTACCCCCCAGTTAATTGAAGCATGTAGGATACTACATAGATGCGGCGTTGATTTCGTAAAAACATCAACTGGGTTTGCTTCAAAGGGAGCAACAATGGCGGCTGTTAATGAACTTCTGAATACAATAAGCGACTTAGATTCAGATATGCAAGTAAAAGCCAGTGGTTTTATTAGAACCTATAAAGATGTATGTGCATATCTCGAAATGGGATGTACACGCATCGCTTCTAGTTCATTCTACAGTTTGTTACCTCAGGAAGAAGGAAGTTATGAACAACCTACTTAACACGAGATGTTATCTCGCTGGTGCCATAGAGAAAAAGGAAGACAATGGTTTTAGTTGGCGTCAGAAAGTTAAAGATGACCTAAAAGGATTGGGTATCTTTTGGCTTGATCCATGCAATAAACCAATCGACTACGCAAAGGAAAGTCCATTAACCCATAGGGAACTTCATCTCAATAGGGCAAAAAAAGAAGTTGATGTTGTTCGAGATCGCATGAGGCCAATTCGTACAGTCGATAGGCGAATGGTTGACATAAGTGATTTCTTAATTGTTGATTTCGACCCAGATACTCCAACTACAGGAACACATGAAGAGGTACGTTGGGCATCGGAGCAAAATAAACCAGTTATAATACGAATAGAAGGTGGGATTCAGAAAGCTCCGTTATGGTGGTATGCTGAACTTAATCCCCAATTGTTCTTTGGTGAGTGGAAGGAAGTATATGGATACCTCTACGCAATCGCACGTACAGACAGAGAAAAACTAGCTAAAGTTACAGATAACAGTTGGCTATTCTTTAACTGGATGGGAGATCAAAAGAAATGATACGTAAAGATTGGCTGTGTCCTAAATGCGGTAATGAGATGTCGAAGATAAGTGATAAGTATATCACTTGCCTATGTGGGAATACAAGGCTTTTTAACACTTGGTCGGTGTCGGATTTAGTACATGCTAAGAAGATTAACGACAGAGATTTCTGGATTGGATTTGTACTGAGTGACAGATACCAGTACGTCCCACACGGACATAAGACAGCCCTAGATAAAGCACCTGCTGAGGGCCACGTGGTCGCCTCCGTGGCCTTCCGTGGCCATAGGGCAGTTCGTCTCTTCAGGAGAAAGGGATCGCTCAAGACACTTAGGGAGCGCTCCAGGGGGGAGTATTTCAGTAAGCTAGGGGAGGAGGCAGGGAAATAATAACCCCCGCCTCCCTCGGTGCCATTTCCAGCTTCGTGGGCGTCCTGGACAGCGGTACAGGCACACTCGGGTCTATCGCCCACTCTATACCCTCCTTCTTCGCCCATGCTCTCATACGACGCACAGGGACGTAGAAGTTAAGGCCAGGACCAACCCCCAGAGTTACTAGACCAATACACTTCCCGTCAGTCGTGTAAACTCCCCCACCGGATGATCCGTGGTAAGCCATAGTTGAAGTTTGGTCATACGACTTACCTCTATGATCTCTATCTGTCTGCGAAACTATCCCGAGACTCATGCTATTATAGTACCCAGCCGCCGAACCTACATGAATTACCCTAGTTCCGACGAGTTCAACTTCGTTACGTGAGAAATCAGCAGACGAACTATTGCATTTCCCTAAGATTTCCAAGAGAGCTAAATCTTCTCCTGTATATTGATTACTGTAAGCTACAACTTTTGCTTCTCGTTCCCATTTCTTCAGTATCGTCCCGCAGTATCTACGCTCGAATTTAATAGTAGCGTTTTTGAATGTCTTGTCCACCTTTCGGAGGCGTCTGACTACGTGGCCAGCAGTCCACACAAAGGTTCTCCATTCCCCTGTCACCTCCCTGCAAAACAACACTCCACTTCCGCTACCACTACCGACAACAACCTTAACGCTAATGTCTTGTAAATAGCTATGAGGTATAGTTCTATTGATGGTAAGTTCAAGAGCAGTTAATCTACCTTTAATTTTCGTGTCGGAATTCTCAAAGACCTGCATCCTCCCTGCGGGTGTAATGTTATCCCTAAAGCGATAGTGAGTTACTTCAGTTAAATCATTCCTGGAATTATAGAAACTCACCGTAAGAAAACACAAGAACGAGATAATGAGCCAGTTATAGATTCGCTGCATGATAAACTCCTACCCTCTGATAATCAGGAAAAGCCACCCGATCAAGCCGCTGAGAACCATGGTAGCCACAACCCATAGTCCTTTCATAATAATACGCCTAGTTTTCCTGGTACGTTTTAGATCAGCAATTCCCGCAGAGAATTCAGATAATTTACCAGGATTCACAGCTTTGTCACCTGGGGTTCCGTATAGATCAACTTTCATGTCGCAGACTGTCTTGGAGACATGCTTTAATTCCGCTGCTTGCTTTATAACATCAACGTGATAATCATGTATCTCGTCGCGCAATCCTTCTAGGATTCCAGTTTCTTTCTGTGTCATTTTATTTCCTGTTCCAAATATCTAAAAAATTGCTGACCGGGTTATTCCTTTAACCCTGTCAGCTTGGGCCGCTCGAATACATCATCTCCGTGCTTCAGTGGGCTTGTGACGTACCACAAAACGGCAATTTCTACACAGCACCAGCCTTAGGAGCATCCTTAATAACCTTCGGGTCGCTCGGTTCAGTAGCCTCGCTTAATTTAGCTGCAACAATAGCACGACCTGCATCAGTCGTAAGTTTAACAACCAATAGACCATCGAAAACTCGCTCGAACTCAGCTAATACGGCACCCTCTCCCTTTAGGAATAGGGCAGCTAACTTAACGAGTTTCTCTGCCATAGCTGAAACATCAGCAACAGCGAAATCCAGAAGGAACGCTGGCGTTTCCTTAAGACCTAGGTTAGAGAAAACAACAGCCAGTTCCGCAGCAGCCCGGCGGGCATCTTCCATTTTCTCGTCCACCCTAAACATCCAGCGAACAACAAAATACCCAACGGCGGCGACTACAACACTCAGAAGAACAACTTCAAGAACACTCATTTCAAACTCTCTTTGTTAAGTTTCAGGATACAAAAAAGACTACTTGCTACGAAGCACTCCCCATTCAACAACAAGACCAGTAACACCACCTGCTACTGAGGCAGCAATTAAAAGAAGAATTGCTATCGCAGCAGGAATACCCCTACGTGGCGAGGCATCCATATCAGGAACATCACCGTCAATTATAGGCTGTGGCTCTGGATCAAGGGGGGGATTAGGCTTTGGACTCGGAGATGGACATGGCTTTGGCCTGCACTTATCCTCCATGTTTCTACGCCATGGCATAACCTTTTCGGCGATAGCATTATTAAGACCATCTGCTGACATAGGGATATTATTTCCGTATGCTTCATAGACGGTTTCACCGTTTGCTTTCTGCACCCGAACAGTTGGTAGGCCACTGACGTTAGGGGCGTACCGATCAGCGTAGATCGCAGTGCCCTTCGTGACAGGGCAGAAATGAACCTGATCTTTCAGCTTCTTGAGTTTTTCGTTGGTATTAAACCAACCGATAACTTTCTGGTAATTAACATCACTGGAATTACCAACAACCGAGACATACCATTTGGCTTGGTCATTCGGTAAATTGATAATCCTCTCCTCGGCGATTACTCCATATAGGGGTTCAGCAGTAATAGCATTATCTGGAACTACGAAATCCTTAGGTGGATTAACATAAATATCAGGTAATGCAAGTATCCCCTCAACTCTCTTATCAGGGCACTCGGGGGGATTATCTGAATTCAAATTACAACCAAATGCCAGAACACCCCCCAACATCAACAGAACACAAATCAATCTTTTCATTTTCTTTCCTTAGTTAAGGTAACGGAGCAGCAGGCGTGTAAACAGGAGTCACAGCCCAACCCATGCTGGCTTTCCATTCAGCGATCAACGATCCCCGTGGAACCCAGATAAAATTAGAAACGCTATTGTTATCGAGGATTGCAGCCCACTTACTGTCAAGATGCACAAGCGTAACCATGTGCTTCCCACCCATCACAGTAATGGCGCAACCTCGCCTAGTAGAACACGCCCATTCCAGGAAACTAACATCACCATTAGTGACGTAAGCATAACGAATTCCATTTCGGTCTAATTTTACCCTTAGCGGGTTTGGCATCTCCCCATCTCCGTATGTCCGCCTCCAATAATCAGCGGTATTATACCGAGCCTGCCAACGGAATAAGCTAACCATACACGCATGAACGCATGATCCCGTGCCTCGATTCGGACCCCTCCAATTACTCTGACGCAAGGCGAGGGGGATATTAACAGTTGGACGTTCAACTGTCGCCTTTGGACATGGTTCACAAGGTACATCGCATCCGAGGCATAAAGTAACAATAAATCCAAATAAGAAAGCAGCGAATATAGATATCACTCTACGCCGGATATCTATCTTGCTTTCTTTGCGGCGTCTCTTCCTATTTTCTATGTTAATTTCCTTTTGAGATATTTTCATATACTCAGGTTTAGTTCTTACCATCACTTTATCCTTATTGGTTTACAGACAACTCTATCTCTTCGTAAGTCACGAACCAAACGATTGGGACTCCATTTGCTGGCGTTAGTAACTGGATGAATACCGATCTCAGAAAGTTTATTTGCAATCAATTCCGAGCAGAAGAAAGTTGATAAATCTTGACCTCTAAACAATGCTTGAATTGTAGCGAATAAGAAACCAGCTGAACGTCCCGCGCCTTCCTTGTCATAGGGATATCCAACTATATTTAGTAAAAATTCAGATAGACGATCCTCTTCATCTAAATATAATTTACGGTATAACGGATAAACCCACACCCTGCCGTTATATTGTTTGATAATTGAATTTACATTGCGTACTTCCACACCCTTCGGTAGTGCTTCATATATCAATGTATCCCCGCAAGTATAATGCCCTCCCGCCACAATCCCCACATGGCTTATCGACCAGCGGGGGATTCCATACGTACCGATGTTGATTATGTCGCTCAGGAAATTCCGGCCACTGAAGGCAATAATGTCACCGGATTTGAATTGATATTCGATCATATTAACCCCATTATACCAAGAGCTTACCTAGAAAGCAACGTCTTTCCTGAGTAAATCTACTAAAACCTCACGACGCATAGGGAATTCGCTAGGATTAGCTTGTTTCATGGCTCTAAGCTGTGCTTTCGTGATCCTGCGCCTATTATATACACCACCCATAATACTAGGGACATCGATCTTCGAGACGCCATTTGCTGAGAGTGTTGTGATTACTTCATTAGGGGAAACATCTAACCTGACTGCCGCCTGTGCCGCCCCAGACATATCCGAGAACAATCCACGTCGGGCTGTATCCGATCTCTCGTAAGCATCACGAATCTCAGCTTCACTAACACTCCCACCTCTAGTTATTACTCTATTGAATAATCTATTCGCTTGCCTAATGCCCCTATTATAATCCCTCGCTCTCCATTTAAGGGATTCAGCAACGTCTAAGTCTTGTATTCTCTGGCCAGTAATTACTGCTATTGATTCAACCCACGGATTACGAACTTGTCCAGTGGCAGTTGTTGTACCCATTACACCTTCGAGAATACGGCGTCCACTCGTAACTGTTCCCCACTCGAATGCTCCCCATAAATGAGCAGATACATCTTGAGCTTGCTTATTCACGCTGTCTTGTGGATTGTAAACGGGAACACCATTATCATTATTGCTCCATACATCAACTATTTTACCATGAAGAATCTCCTCCCCAACATAAGGTTCTGCAAAATCTTTAATAGCATTCCAGATACCTTCTTTAGGGTCCTTGCCACTTGCCATTGCATTAAATGGAGTGATTAAAGTATTGTGCGGATCACTATATGAAGCATCGACATACCGATACACAGCTTTACCTGCTACCAATGGTACTTTACCTAGATGTAATAGAACACTATTCTTCTGCCACGGAGGTACAAACCACCTTAAATCTTCATCGTCATCAGCAGAAATCCTAGCAATCCGCTTGAAGGCTAACGCCAACCCCTGACTTGCCGTCATAGCCATTACCATGCCAACAAAACGTCGCGCTCCAATTTTCCTTAAACGAGGATCACGGAGTTCTTGTTGAGCATAATCAGCAGTATGATAAGCAGTCCTTACGATCTCAGCAGGGAAAGAAACAAACGGACCAACAGGGAGGTGGCGCATAATCCTCACGCCTTCAGGAACACGGAACCATGTAGGATAAGTATTCGTTAATTTATCCGCTGCGATCTCTTCCACCTCAGTAGTAGATAAATCTGGAAGGGCCTTTTTATGGTCAGCTAATTCATTCTCATATCCATATATTTTCCAGAAATCATCCTCAGCCAAGTACGCTCCCTGCACTACATCCAGCCCACCACGAACAACCTTCTCGGTTAGCTTTTTTGTTTTCTTTGCACGACGAGATGTTATACTGTCATCAAACTCGATCTCGCTCATATTGGCATTATCGCGTATATGGGCACGTAACTCACCGGCACGAACACCCTGCCCAATTACCCTGAGTTCTATTAACCTTAGGGTATATGCCCGCCATTCCACGTCATTCTTTTTAGTGATATTTGTAGCAAGAGCCTTATATGAATGATACAATTTACCTACACGCCAATGACCTTGCATTAGCGCAAACCCAGGACCAGCAATAAAATTTCTAACATGCGTACCTAATGACCCGACAGTCTTATTCATCTTAACAACTGCATTAGTTGTCATTGCCCACCTAAGCCACGCGGGTTTATTGCTACCCTTACCAGATGCTCGTTCAAAAGCCTCCTTGATTTCAGGTGTAGTATATTTTCCATTAAGCGGATTCATTACGCTAGATTCATCCGCTGCTATACGTGTTTTTAATTCACCGTAATCATTCACGACGGGTACATCGCTAAAGAAAGTGCCCATCCCTAACTCCTTGACACTCTCTAGGAATTGATGATTGGCAATTAAATTACCAAGATAAGTTGCAGACTTAGCAAAATTTACCCTAGTCTCCTTGTACTCGCCCATTAAGTCACGTATCTCAGGCGAGAAATCGCCACGCTTCATAAGGATTCGTATATCCTTAGCACCGAGTCCTGATTTTTTAAGCGAGGCGATAGGTGATTCTGAAGCACTACCCTCATATAGTAATTTGGCTATCAGTCCTTGGATTTCTGGTTCAGTTTTATTAGGATACTCTTGACGTAAGTGCGCCTCAGCAGTATTTCGTATTTCAACAGGAACTTCCTCAGCCCATTTAGGACTATCATGCTTCCTGTACGACCGATGAATATATATTCCTTTATTCTTATTAACTACCCCAACCAATGGACCACTAATTGCACCAATTTCAATAGCCCTGCTAGATAACGCATCAATATAATTTCGCTGAATCCCAACTTCAGCAGCTACGTTTTCCGGTAATGATTCAAGGGGAACTTCGCCCTTTAACGCAGCATTAAAAGCTACTGTTTCTTCGTTGGTTAAATCTCGTTTACCGAACTCTGACTTCACTGCACGTTCATAATCCTTAATCTTAAGAGATATCTCCCTTTGGATTCTAGAGATAGTGCCATCCTTTCTGACATTCTCTTTATAAACCGAAGCCGGAAGTTCACCACGGGCAGTAAAGAATCGCTGACCAACGTGCTTAATGAAACCAACGCCTTTACTGAGAGCTTTTAAGCTAACGCCTATCTCTCCCTCGGGGCCTTCGATAAATTGCTCAACTTCCCCTTTTTCCGTAACGGCAGGCCCCTCTGTTTTCCATACCGGTTCCGGGGCCACAGGAGCCTCTGTAACCGCCTGCTCGCTGGGAGCCTCTCGTTGAGCCTGTATCTCCCCAGCAAGCTCCTGGACGGCCTGTAGGCGATCCTCAGCCGACTTGATCTTATCAACAGGCAAGCCCCACTTCTTTGACCACTGCTTGCGCGATGGAGCCTTACCGGATTCGGCAACTTCAACTATTTCTTTTTCAGCCTTAGCTTTTCTACCCTCGGATATTTGTGCGGGAACAGTAAACGCGCTAACACCACCCATAGTCCAGACAACTTGAGACGTTGTTTCAGCAGCAACCTGAGCAAGAGACCCTAGGGTAATCTCTTCATCGCTAACACCAGAGTATTTGGTATTGATAGTCTGCAGAACTGCCGTAGCTATCTCCTCAACTTCTTCGGCAGCGAAATCCTTCACTGCCCCCTTAATAGCGCCACGAACAGTCCTCCCCTGTTTTAATGTTTGCCTTATCCCATTCGAGATAGCAGCCCGACCACCAACAACTTTCTCAAGGCCACCTAATCCTATCTTCTGGAAAACACCAGCAATGACACCTTCGATTGCACCCTGCCTAGCCACATATAATTTAAGCTCCTTGTCTTTTAACCCCGCATCCTTACCTTCAGTCCTGGCATTATTAGCCTCACTTAAAGCACCACCAGCTATCATACCATACGGACCAAGGGGTGCCGTAATGGCCATAGAGGGAGCAATAGATAAAGCGCCAGCTAAACCACGTTTTACTATGGGTGGTATAACAGTTCCAGGCTCCTCAGCGCGTTCACCAACAACCTGCAATAACGATGTAGCATAGCGACTCCAATAATCCGCCTGATGCTCACGGATTTTAGCTCCACCCTCCTGCCCGACTGCTCCTGATAATATACCAGCCGCCCTAGCAACCCCAGACAGTAAAAATGCACCACCAGCCTTCAAACCGCCGCCAACAGTAACGCTAACAGTCGGAGCTTGGCCTAACGCACTACGAGCCATACTGTAAGCTAGTTTTTCCTCAGGGGATTCTTCCCTTACTTGCCTAGCCCCAACATGCGAAACTCGATCCCCATCTAGGGGAACGGCCTCATCACGCCAAGATTCAGTACGCTTCTTGTTATCATCTAAACGTATAGCTTTATCACGCCAAGACATTATTATCCCTTACGGCTTACGCCACTTATTTCCTTCCGAATCAATAAACTCAGCGCCAGATGGGAGCTTGTCATAATCAGCATCACCACTAATTGTGGGCATGTCTTTCTTCGATTCTGTATCCTCTATTAAATCAACAGCATTAAAGAACTGTTGTCTCATATTCTCTGGAATTTCGTCTATACTACTAAACCTAGACTTAAATTCAGCAACTAAATCCTTAGCTTTATTTATCTCATTACTTCTACCGTATCCGCGTAGAATCTGCCTAACTTCATCTGAAGTTCGCGGACGCTCAAACCCTCCCTCCATGACCCCCTTGGTATACAACTCCCTCTCGAAAGTACGACGTTCCTTTTCTAAATCAGACTGTATTTTAGCCTGAGCCTTAATAGAATCCTGCTCCTCCCTCATGGATTGAGATTCACGACCCTGATCGAATCGTTGCATTAACTTCTCAGTGCCTTTGTCATCACGAGTAACAGTTGAACCATCCTGTTTCTGCCAACTTTCACCGAAACCCTTGCCCTTCTCGAATTGAGTCAACTTAAATTGCTCAGTAGGTTCAAAACCTAACATATCCAATACTACTTTTTGGTCGATCCTTCTTAATTGATCTTCGTTAAATATACCAGATTGCCTTGCGAGTTGTGGCACCATTTGCAATCGGTCCATTTTGCGCTTCTGCTGCTGGGAATATCGTAACTCCATTTGACTGGCATTGAATTCAGCCTTGACTTTAAGTTTAGACTCTAAATCTGCCGCTTCCTCTCCTCGCCTCACGTAATCAGGACGCTGCTGTCTAGCGAAATACTCAGCATCCAATTTAGCCTTAACCCCAACCCGCGCCTTATCCGCCATGTATCGCGGATCAGCCTCAGTCTGCTTTTGCCAAAACTTCTCCCAATCAAGACGAGTTGGCACCTGAATATGACGAATTGTTTTTACTTTACCAGCCATAATTTCACCTAGAAGGACGGAAACTGAAACCTAGGAGCCATAGCACCAATTGCAGCCTGTGTTATCCCTGGCTCGGGATATTTATACTGAAAGCCTTGCATTACACCAAGTCTGGCTTGCATCGCTTGATCCGACACACGATTCAATGCACCCTGTTGTTCACGTTGAATTCCAGCCTGTAATGTCGGGGCTATGGTTGTATTCGCCATACCAACTCGTGCAAGTTGTTGCATGGCATTAGCTCGTTGACCCTGATATTGACTTAATACATCCGCTCTCTGCTGGCCAGTTGTTGTACCAACTACGCCTAAGGCTTCTTGATACTTGGCTTCGTTTGCAGCTTTAGCCTGCTGGAAGGCTTGTTGATACTGGTTAATCATACCAGTCAAACCGGTTCTACCAGCTTGCTGTTGACCGAGTATATCTCTATACAACCCCATCTGCTCCCCGAATTGTCTTTGCCGTTCGCCTAGTTGAGCATAACCTAAACCCAATGGGCCTGCTTGCTCCACTAAACCGCCCAGATAACCAGTTCCCCCATATGTAGCCATAATTCTTTTCCTTAATTAAAAACCTTCATCTGTTAAAAAATGTGCTTCTCCGCTAGTTATATCAAGTCCAGGCATTTCAATTTCCGCAGAAATAGTATCAATATCAGTTGACTGGACAACTCCATCGCGGAGAAGTTCCATATAGATATTCATAGTACTTTTAGCCCCAACAAACCAACTGCCGCCAGGGATGAACTCCTGTCCATTCTCTCCACTCGCCATTACCCTGTAAGTAATATCAAAAGTTACTCTATCGCGTCCCGTTGTAGCAAGTGCAAAAGTTTTTGTAAATATTTCAAATGTTTCGAGTTGACCAGTAATAACTGTTGTAACTGTATGGTAACTATCATCTGGATGCATGTAATTATAATCGGTAGTCGTTACTTTAGCTGTGCCCTTTGGTGCCACAACCTGAAACCATCCAACTGCACTAGCATATCCAGTAGGCCATGATAGGGATGCTCCAATTGAAGTAGAAGTCGAAAGCTGCACATATACTCTTAATTCCCACACTGTTTCTATATTAGTTACGGAAACATCACTACCAAACAATCCACTGTACGCTACAGCAGAACTATCTGATGGTCCGACTTTAATTGAATAATCTACATCTCCATCCTCGATATCATCCATTATACCACGTAAATCAATCGCTCGTGGTTCATACCACTCCTTATCACCAAATGTAGAACTAATCTCATTTAGAAATTCAAGAGTTATTCCGAAATTACCAGCAGTACCCTCGCTCGTATCTCGCGAAGTTACTGGTACAGTCATTGATCCCTGCTTCGGATCGGCTGTTAATACAACATAAAACAGACTAC
>SDBT01011264.1_pt1 | contig 14407 bp, 27 predicted proteins | sample 2277101 | NCBI WGS metagenome assembly SDBT01 (sample SAMN10404973, study PRJNA504765) | marine sediment metagenome | isolation source: marine sediment core GS10_PC15, 103 cmbsf | place: Arctic Ocean: Southern Knipovich Ridge | collected 2010
GATTTATGACAGGAAGGGCGAAACACCATATGTTGTGTCTACAAATCCCAGAATGGAGTAAATCGGGCTTGTAAATCCCAAAACCAGAATGGCGGAAATCTGCGGTATCCCAAACGCTAAAAAGACAAATCCCAGTCAATAAACGGCGCAATACCGCGATAAAGTGACAAATCCCAGTGAAACAGGCAAAAACAGGCGTTTGGGATTTGTCACATTGGGATTTAAAAAAGCCAATAATCGGCAGTAAACGGGGAGTTTATACGGTTACAAATCCCAAATCCCAAATCCCAGCCCCCATAGTATTACATACAGAATCGCTTGCGCTTTCTGTGTATGTCTACATGCAGGGTCTACATACAGTTAGACATAAACTTGAATCAATAGCTTGATTGAATTAAATCAATTGCTATTTGTTTGGCTGCATAGGTAACTATGGCATGGAGCGCAAGCGAGCTTGTCATAGTGTATAGGGTTAATGAAGGGTTAACAGACAAGGCAATCGTGTATATAAGGGAATCTTTATATAGTGGATTGATATATCGCATTTAAATCAAATGCCCTGGATATGGGTCAGACCGGGTTAATAGACCGGTAGGGATACTGCATAGGGTGGATTTGTGGCAAAAATTAACCAATTAACCCTCGCTCATATTTTGGCGCGTTAACCATTCATATCATGTACACCGTGAAAAACGGCGGTATTCTGCCATATTTAACCCCACCATAGTTAAGGAAGGGTGTATATGGGTTAATAAATATGGTTAATATAGGATTAATCCATGCGCATTAACCTTAATATCCACAGTAAAGGCGTCTTAACGTTAACTCTTGTTAATCATTGAGCTATGTTAACGTTAACTTCTATTAATCATTAATGTATATTAACCCTAATATAGATTAACCTTAATATACAGGGTGAATATATTAACGTTAGTATGTATTAACCTTAACATATAGCATGAATATATTAACGTTAGTATGTATTAACCTTAACATATATTAACGTTAAGCCTGTGTTAATGATTAATTACTGTTAATGATTAATATATATATTAGGGTTAACACTCCGCCTCGATGGTTAACATCGGTTAAGGTTAACGGGTCGCCAGCATACCCTATTTGACTGGATGGTCAGTAATTTCAAAATAATTTTAGACAGTGAAGGCAAATCCATTTATAAAGGGCGGAATACAGCCGTATTTTTGAGACTGCCCGTAGGAATATTTTTGCCGCTTCCCCACAACCGAAATTTTGCCGCTTGCCCACAACCCTTTCTCGACATCTTGGCACCCCCAGGCGATTTTAAGGTTAATGAGCTAGGACCAGGAAAAAGTTAACCCTAATATAGTTTTTTGGAATTAACCACAAGTATTTCTTGACAGAAAAGGCAATCCGTGATAATATTTGCGAAATTAACGAAATCTTAGGAGAGCGTGACATGAGTAGCTTCGCCATAGTCAGTGAGCCCGAGTTCGAGATTCGGTTGAACCAGACTGAGCTTGAGTACCTGTTCATGTTGATGCACAACAATATGTACAAACCAAAGAGTGCTCCCTTGGCGGACCTTTACGACGCCATTCGTGATACGATGAACATCACCCCTAATATGGAAGATGAAATGTTCACCCGTTTTAAGACATATCTGTCGTCATGATTACGCTGAGAAAAGAAGACACGAGGCTCGACGCTTTCCTGGAAGCCATTCCTGAAGTTCTCAACGGGTGCCCGAGCAAGGATTTCATTGACGAGTGCGACCTTTTTGAGGTAGCCGTTTATCTGGCTCAGCAATTGTGTCTGGACATCCCCGAAATCAAATATGACGCGGAAGGGAATAGAATCTGATGCTGACTATGAAAATTGAGGCCGAAGATAAAGGGACCATCTGGGCAACTATCACAAAAATATGTATCCCTGATGTCACATGTCAGCCAGCCATTGTCGAGTTTTCCGATGAAGATGGGTTCGAGGAAGCAAAGCTTGATATGGTGGCTGAGAAAATCAAGCTAATCCGCGTCTACCTTGGTGGTAGTCTTGTGGACTGGATCAGTGCTGACGACGATTGGCAGTTTACCACCAAGAAGCTGGATGATTTGGTTCAGGCCAAGGAATTTAAAAAGCTGGTTGACGATGTTAACAACTCCGTACAGATGCCATGATATTTGGTATCGTATACATAATTTCTGTGATTTGCTGTTTGGCATTCGCGGCTTGGGCTTTGTGGGATTATTTCAAATGATATTCGAAATCGCTTCATGGGTTATGATGGGCGTCGGAGGGTTCGTTATCCTTAGAGTTATCGGAATTTGCCTTGTCGATAAGTATCTTGCATATACAGATAAAACCCGTTATGTAAAACGCATAAAACGCAGAACAGGTCCACCCGTGGATTTCGCTGATGGTGGAATTGTAAAAACGGATGGGTCACGGCTGGTGGGTGAGGTAATGAATGACCAAGATACGCCCGAAAAGAAGTGATGGCTATTGGCTGTGCGAACAGATCAATGGCTATGACTGTGACTGCAAAAATCAAGGTGGGAACCCGTGCCAGACGATTGGCCGGTTGCTAACTTTCAATGAGGGTGACCGGGATAAAGCCCTCAAATGGGAGCGTGAGCGTATCCGCTTGGGTATGCTGAGTGCCGGAACTGGATGGAGTGAAAATCATGAGTGAGCGTAGAGAATTATTCGAGTCTGGTGTGGCTTTTGGTGTGGCTCAAGAGCGTGAGCGCATTGCCAAGTGGCTGGAACTCCACAGCGTTGATTGGGATTGTTCGATCCTGGTTCATGACGAAGACGAGTACGTTGAGGAATATTGCGAGCGTGGCCCATCCGGGGTTGAGGAATTTGATGAATTCAAAGCTGATGCATGTCGGCGCAGAACCTTGGCTGACCGTGTAAGAAAAGGTTCTTGACACTGGCGGCATACTGTGGTATCTTGATTCAAATCGGAGAGAACGATGAAGTTCAATAATTATTCAAAGATGTTTGTGCTGGATGATGGGGCTAAGTTGCTAATGTACCTTGAGCATGACGGGGACAACACGATTGTTCACCATGTCATGTGGCCTGACCATGTTGGGACCATTGACTTGAAGGTGACATTTGCCTCCGATGATATAGACGAAGTGTTTGAGAATGCTACGGCTGAAACCGCTACGCTCGTCTACGAATCTCAATTGAAAGAGCTACTTGAATCCATACCAACCGGAGAAGATGATGATTCTGACAATAGTTTATAAAAGCGGGCGAATCCTGTCGATTAACGGTGTTACGTCTATTGATAGCAACGAACGCGAGGGAGACGGCGGTTTCGACCTCCATGTGGTCACAGAGGTAAACCGATATAACCTACGTGACGTGCCTACAGAGGATTTGCAGCAGTGGACGCTCATGACGGAAATGGGCGCTCGCGTTGTGGAAATCAGTCTGAAACCCGGTGACTTGGACGCCAGCGGTGTGGAAATCCAGCAGTAATGAGTGACGTGGGAAACTGGGTTACAGCCGCATTGGTCGTGGCCCTCGTCGGCGCGTTCGTTTATACGCTCTACACAACCAGCCGCCCTGAGTACCAAGCTCAGGAGAAGATCGAACAGGCTGAAAGAACGGCCAAGACGGTTGGAAGATCGGCCATCTACTACGTTCAGGATCGCAGGACCGGCCTGTGTTTCGCGGCCAAGACACATTGGAGGGGGTTGGGCATGGCTCACGTCCCCTGCACCGACAAAGTGAGGAACCTCATAAAATGACATATCCCCCTGACACCCCAGATTTGTTTCCAAACAATGAACAACCTGAGCCCAGTCCTTGTGGTCCATGTGACGACATATCTTGGGTATTGATTGGGATCGACAGGGGTGGTTCAGGGCATATCTTGGATGCGGCGCAAGGTTTCTACGACAAAGACCTATTCGAACCATATATGGACGCAGAGGAAGCTGGTGTGTTCATGCCCAAGAATATAACGCCCGGTGCCTATAAGATCACCAATATCAGTATTGGTGGTGGTGGACCTGACCATAATGGAGAATACTGGGGTCCAGAGATTTCTGGCACATGGGAGAACCTCACACTGGATTACGCATATGATTGAGTTTTTCTGTCTCAAATACGAGTGGGCTTTTGGGTTCAAATGGAATGATTGGGAGTTTGGGTCTTCCTGCGAGCCTTGCGAGATTATTGTCAGTATTGGCCCCCTATTCATGACCCGTTGGAGGTAGTATGACTTGGAAACCTGAGTTCTGCCCTGGTTGTGGCGCTGCTACGCTATACGCTGTTAGTATAGGTACGTATTGCCCTTCGGTACTATGTGACCGGGGAGACGATATGCGAGAAGACGTATCCGCACCCGCGTTCGTGGTGGTAGACCACACAAAGCCGGGTGAACCAACGGAAACCAGCGTTTTGGAAGAAACTGTCCAATTGTTGCGTGAAGAACTCATTGACATGCGAAAAGACAATTTAAGGCTTCGGTTCATGCTCAATATCGACCAAGGAACTGAAACAGGGTGCAGTACGTGTCCCCTGTCCCCCAAATGACAGAAAATGCCGGAAAACCGCCAAAAGACGTACTTGTTTTCCCACTTTTCCACAATAAGGGGAAATTTCGGGAATTTGGGCTGAAAATCGTCCTCGGCAAGCCAATCCGGTGTTCAAACGTGCATCAGATCAAGAATCTGCCTTTTATTCTAGAACACATGGACGAAAAGGAACCCCGGATATATTTCCTGTGGCGGGAAGACCTATATTTGCATACCGTTCACAATACCCCAAAACCGGACATAGACTCGTTGATACTTGCTTTAGCGAAGTTTGTTGACCGCTCAGACAGGAAAGCAGTTGACCAAAGAGCCCCGGCTTGAGATACTAATCAAGTCATCGTCGGACTCCTCCGGGGCTATATTCCATCTAAGGTGGGGCATAGCCCCCTTTTTTATCCAGGAGAACTACATGTCGAACGTTATACAGCTATTCCCCTCTAAAATAGAAGAACCAGAGGAAGAAGACCTCAAGCACCCATATTGGCGTTGCTGGTGTGGTTCTAGGGATTTTATCTTCTATTGGGATGGTGAGATTGAATGTTCTAGCTGTGGGCTGCTCCAAGAAGGTCACGACCAGTTTCTCACATGATGGACCCAATCAAAGCCAAGATGATCCTGATCAGTATATTCATGCTTTTCACGCTTCTGGTGCTTTTCGCATAGAAAAAGGCGAGGAAAATGTGATCATCATCACTTCCTCGCCTTTTCGCATTTCCCAAGTATCCTAATACGTCTCGGTCGGCTATGTCTAGCTAAGCGGAGGTTTCGGAGCTACGGGAAAATTCCTACCTGAAACATACCTACGGGACTATAACCCTCGGGATTTTACGTCGGTGCAGCTTTTCAGCCGCTTCGGTCAACAGATCAAACGGAATTATTTGGATTTTGTTAGAGCCAGGGCAGCGGGTTCTGCCATGAAATCCTTAGCAAACCCTACGGCTTCATCAAGAGTTGCCGCAATAACCTTCCGGTCCATTGGCGAAAACGTCCCGCGTGGACGATCCATGTACTGCCAGTCTAGACGAACGACATAGCCCTCGTCCAGTTCTTCAATTGTGATTTCGCGCTTTTCAGACATCGTTTTTCTCCGGGTTATGATTTTGGAGGTAAGGGTGAGATTCGAACTCACGTAGCCGGGGTTGCAATCCGGTACCTAGCCACTCGGACACCTCACCAATTATTTAGTCACCCTCGTAGGGATCAATTTCTTCAGTACCACCGATTCCGTCTTGGGTTCCGCCAAAACCGGGTTTTCCGTCGATATCGCGATGACCGCCGATTATAATAGGTTTAGACATGATATTCTCCTAAAAAGTCGGGAATGTTGGAGCGGATAGAGAGAATCGAACTCTCGCAGTACGGCTTGGAAGGCCGACGACAGAACCCGTCTGCATACCCGCAATTATGTAACCTACCACACTTGACAAACCATTGCAAGTGTTTTATTGTAACAGTATAGGACCAGGATCAAGGTGGAGTGATTCCACGAAATTACTTGTGACCGGAGTGATTCCGATCAGGAGAAAAAATGTCGAATGTCGTAGACTTGCGAACCAATCTTATACTGCGGGAAGTGAGAGAGCATGGTACTTTAGCCAAAGCTTGCGCCGCAACCAAAGTCACCGCACCCATCCTCAAAGACCTTCTTTCAGAATACCCAGGCTTTGCCCTCTCTATTGCTGAGTGCATGATGGAGTTTGCTGAAGAACGTGTCTTGAAGAGTCAGGCTAAGAAGTACGCACTTCTTAATGCCGGTATCGCTTTATCCAAAAAATCCCTAGATGCTGAAACTGCTCGGTTGGTTCGAGAGGCGCGTAATGCCGTCCTTAGCTAAGTTCGAGCCCCAGATAGTTGAAAAGAAAATCGTTGCTTCCGCTAAGGATGGCAGTGAAATGGCGTGGTTTCTACAGACCCGTGAAGACAATCTGACTGAATGGATGCCACGGCTGACCCACGCCAATGGTAAATGGGAAACACCAGTCTGGATGCCGCTCCCCGGCAGTCAGCAAACCTTCTTGGAATGCCCTATATTTGAGGCATTGTTTGAGGGAACTCGCGGCCCCGGAAAGACGTTGACACTGATAATGGACTTCGCAAAAGAAGTCGGAAAAGGCTACGGTAAAGCATGGCGTGGTATCCTATTTCGCAAGACATTTGGCGATTTGGATGACGTTGTGCGTAAAATTGAGGAATGGATGTACCAGTTATATCCGGGTTTCAAGTTTCTCAAGTCAAAAGCAGAATACGCCGCTGTGTGGCCCACCGGGGAACAGCTATCCCTGCGCCACATGAAGGACGAGAACGACTACAGCGAATATCACGGTCACGAATATCCGTGGATTGGCTGGGAGGAACTGACTCAGTGGGAGAATGATAAAGCGTATAAGCTTATGATGTCCTGCTGCCGACCTCCGCGCCCCGGCGTTCCCTGCCGTATACGCGCTACGTGTAACCCCTATGGTGCCGGTCACAACTGGGTTAAACGCCGTTTCCAACTACCCGCCATGCGTGGGAAGGTAGTGAGGGAACCGGGTACACGCGCCAGAGTCGCCGTTCACGGTACACTCTCAGAAAATTTCATATTGCTCCACAGCGCCCCGGAATACCTGTTGCAGCTACGAGAGGCTGCGCGGAACCCTGCGGAGGAAGCTGCATGGCTGTATGGCTCGTGGGATGTCACGGCTGGTGGCATGATTGATGATTTATGGGATTCTCACATTCACGTACTGGACCCTATCGCCCCGGAGAATATCCCCAACGGCTGGACTATCACCCGCGCATACGATCATGGACAAAGCAGCCCATTTGCTTGTGGGTGGTTTTTAGAGTCTAATGGTGAAGCGATGAATTTGAATGGGCGTCTCGTCGGAAACGTCCGTGGCGACATCATTCTGTGGAATGAATGGTACGGCACAACTGGACGACCAAACGAGGGAGTCAGGAAAGCCGCATCCAAGATTGGTGAGGGAATCTGTGACCGCGAGGAAGAATGGAACCTACGCGGAGAGGGGTGGTGCCGAATAAAACCGGGACCAGCCGATACAGAAATCTTCAACAAAGCATCAGATAGACACGGAAGGTGCCCTGCTGACGACATGGAAGACGAGGGTGTAGACTGGGAGCGAGCCGATAAATCTGCTGGTTCTCGTAAGCGTGGATGGGAAATGTTGAGAACATACCTTGAAAACGCCATACCAAACCCTGACGGCTACCGCGAGAAGGCTGGGTTTTTCGTATGCATCAACTGCGTTTGGTGGCTGGAACTATGCCCACCGATGCCTAGAGACGATGCGGACCTAGACGAAGTGCCAGATAGCTATGAAGATCACGCAGCGGATATGACGAGGTATCGTCTCAACTGGGAATTACCTGGAATGTGGAGAGAAGGATTTTAATGCTACACGCCACTGACGAACTCCGAACAGCTAGGTTGGGATGGAATGTTTTACTGAACCTACGAAACTATTCTGATTTATCTGAGGATGATTTGACCATGATCAACCATGCTATGGATGAAATGAATAAAAACGGATTGTTTGAAAAACCGGGTCGGGTACTGCAAGGACCAATCCCCGGAGATACTGAGGAAATGCTAGATGGCAATGGATAACGGCAAAGACCCGGATAGCCCGGATACCACGTCCTTCGCATGGGACGCGATGATTCAGACGTGGGACATGATTGAAACGCTGTTGGCTGGAACTGAAGCCATGCGCGCGGCTGGATCGCGGTATCTGCCGCAGCACGACGAGGAATCGGACAATAACTACTCTGAGCGTTTGATGACCAACGTTTTGACCAATACGTTTGAGCAGACTATTGAGGGTTTTGTAAGCCGTCCGTTCAGTGAGCCAGTTCGTTTCGGAGAAGATACCCCCGATAATATCATTGAGCTTGGGGACAACATTGACCTTCAAGGGAACAACATGACGGTGTTCTGCCGTCAATTCTTCCGTGAAGGTATCACCAAGGGGTTTGCACATATCCTAATTGATTTCCCACGCATGAGCGAGGAAGAAAAGGGATCACGTACGCTTGAAGACGACAGGGTCGAAGGTCGCCGCCCATACTGGGTTCTGGTGAAGCCCGAGAACGTTATTTTCGCCGCAGCGGACATCGTGGAGACTGAACAGGGCGTTCAGGAATTCTTGACCCATGTTCGTATCAAGGAAATCATAGTTGAGCGTGACGGGTTCACTGAAGTAGCTCATGAGCAAATTCGTGTATTGGAGCCGGGCTTTTTCCAAGTATGGAGGAAGGTTCCGTCCCGCAAGAAAAAGCCTGAGTGGAAAATCGTTGACGAAGGTGAGACTGGCCTAGACTTTGTGCCTATGCTGACGTTCTATGCTGATCGCACAGGACTAATGACAGCTAAGCCACCGCTGGAAGACTTGGCGCACCTGAACATACGCCATTGGCAGAGTACCTCTGACCAGATCAACGTATTGACTGTAGCCCGTTTCCCTATGCTGGCGGTATCTGGTGCCACGGATTCGTCGGGTACTGTGATGCGTATCGGTCCTCGGCAGTTGTTGGGTACGAAAGACCCCAACGGAAAGTTCTACTATGTTGAACACACCGGAAAAAGCATTGAAGCTGGTCGTACCGATCTACAGGATTTGGAAGAGTCTATGGGAACATACGGCGCGGTATTCCTGAAACGTAAGACGGGGGAACAGACGGCCACAGCGCGGGCTCTCGATAGTGCTGAGAGCGTGTCACCTTTGCAGGATATGACCCTGCGGTTCATTGACACGATAAATAACGCATTGGCGGTTACGGCTGCATGGCTGAACCAGCCCAACGGCGGAACTGTGGATATCATCACAGACTTCGGTCCAGAAGAACTGAACGATGTTGATGCTAAGACACTGACCCAAATCCGTCAGAAGCGTGATATTTCTCGTATAGCCTTTATTGACGAGTTGAAGCTTCGCGGCATTCTACGCCCTGAATACGACGCGGTTGCCGATGTTGAAGAACTGAAACGTGAGTTGGTGGATTTGGCTGACTTCTTGTTGTTCCAAGTTCCTCCGGGGTCTTTCGATCCGGCAGAAGGTGAGGGAGCCGGTCCCCAGATTGGGGGTGGCCGGAACCAAGAAAAGAAAGAGGAAACCAAAGATAAACCCGATTAGGAGATAATCATGGATATCGAAAAGCTGATGGGTGTGGAGGTTGAAACAACAGACGGTGAGATACTCGGAGAAATTGTCGGTATTGAATTATATGGACTCAAGGTCAATCTCATTGTTTCTGGTGAATTTGTTTTTACCGAGGGAGGACCGGATGGTGACGATGGAGAACCTGTGCCGGTCCCAGAGATTGAGGACTCGACTGATGGGTTCGTCGGCAATGAACCTGAAATGTCGGCTAAAGTCGTAAACCTATTTGGACCAAAATGAGTGAACAAACCCAACCTATAGTATCTACCCGAAAGAAGCTGAGTCTGCGTAAGCAGTCAAAGTTTCTGGAACTACTCGCCCAAACTGGGAAAGTAGCCGCTTCTGCTCGCGCTGTTGGCTTTGCATCAACTGCGTACCTTCAAAAGCTGCGTAGAGACGATGAGGATTTTGCCGAAGCTTGGGGACAGTCTGTTGAGGCCGCTGGCGACGTATTGGAGGAAGAAGCCATTCGTCGGGCCAACGAGGGTACTGTAGAGGAAATCTACTACAAGGGCGAAGTGGTTGGACAGAAGTTGCTGTATTCCGATCAACTGTTGATGTTCTTGCTCAGGGGCAACCGTCCAGAGAAGTATAACCAAGGTGGTCATGCTGGCGCTAACATCAATGTCAAGTTCGGTGTAGCTGTTCTGCCAATGACTGCTGCGTCAGAGGAAGAATGGGAAGCCAAGGCTATCGCTATGCATGGTAACCAGACAGTCATCGGACTGAGTGACGACGAAATAAAGGAAGCGGTTGTAACCCCCTTGTCAATGAAAAGGGGCAGTTAAATGGGACTGAAAGTAATCGAAGCGTGGAGAAAGAGTTTCTTGCGGCATTTAGCAAAACCAGGTGTTTCACTGGAATCCGCGGCGAGGATGACGAACGTAGGAATGGATAAGGTTTATACGACCAGAAACCGTGATCCAGAATTTGCCCAACAAATAGAGGATATTCAAAATGCGTAAGTTACTAGCTACCTTAGCGTTCACAATCATGATGGCTATTGTTGTTAACCCAGCATATTCTGATCACGTAACGGGGGGACAGACCTTCGCCAATCAGCTTTTTTGTGAAACTGTGGAAGACTCGCTAGAAATTATTCACTTGGCGCATTCCGAAACACCTGATGCCGACAAATATACCGATCACGTAAACTCAGAGGCTAATACGTGTTTTGACGTTCGGTCAATAGGGCTCTCGTATACTCTGGCTAATGCCGTTGAGAAGGTGGATATGCCTTCGGTAATTATCGGACAATTGGAATTTGAGCTTTGGAAAGTCAAGCTTCTATCCAAAGTGAATACAAGAGATTTATATACTTGGGCTTCGCACAAGCACACCGGTATCTAACTGAGTTGACAACCAGGGCATAGTATGTCAGGGTTAACGAAATGAGAGGCGGCAGCTTCGGGGTGATCCCGTTGGGCTTTGACTGATCATGCTAAGAGGATGACACACTATGCCATACAATTTTGAGGAAAATTCTACTGTAGCCGACGTAAACACAGTCCCATCCGAGTACCGCGAGCTTTTCGTTGAAGGAAAGAATGACGCGGGGGAAACCGTGTTCACTATCTCTGACGCAGCCAAGGCTCTCGTTGGGGATTACGTTGGTACCAACAAGTCTCTGATCCAGAGCCGTATTGACAAGACTGCTGCGAGCAATGAATCAGCAAATCGTCGGGTAACAGCCAAGTCAGTCAATGACTTTGTGCGGAACCTCGGCGTTGAGGATGTTGACGAGAATGAGCCTCTTGCCGCACTTACCAGCTTCATTACTGATCTGACAGAACAGGTCAAGGGTGGGAAGGCGATTAAGATCGACCTCGACAAGATCAAAGCCGAAAGCAAGCGTTTGCTGGATGAAGCCGTTACGGCAGAACAAGCCAAAACAGGCAAGATGCAGAATTCGCTGGAACGCTATTTGGTCGGTGAGGCTGCTGGTGCAGCTATCTCGGACGCTAAAGGTAGCCGTGAACTGCTTCTTCCGATTGTGAAGAGTCAGGTTCGGGTTATTCCGGATGGAGACGATTTCGTAGTTCGCGTTGTTGATTCGGACGGTGACGTTCGTAGCAATGGCGCTGGTGGATGGATGGGTATCGGTGAGCTTGTTGCTGAAATGAAGCTCAATGATGTCTACGCTCGCGCATTTGAGAGTGAAACCCTATCTGGAACAGGCACTAAGCCCGGTTCTACGCAAATGAAAACCCCTCGTCAGGGTGAAAACTTGACCCCCGCTCAGAAGATTTCGGCGGGTCTTGCTAAAGGTCAGCATAAGTAAGTTGATCTATTCTACGGGCGGGGTTGACAACCCCCCTGGTACATGAGCATAATGTTCATGAAGAATTTCGGCGTACGCTTATCGGGACGTGATGTTCAGAGAAGTTGTACGAGGTTCTTAACTTATTTCGGGTGATCCGGGAAAGGTCGATTCTGCCTCATTTGCCGTACTGTGAAACATCGGAGCATTTTTAGGAGGGTATAACCCATGGCTACCGTAACACTCGCAGAGTCGGCCAAGCTGGCTCAGAACGAACTGGTTGCTGGTGTGATTGAAAGCATCGTAACCGTAAACCGCTTTTTTGAAGTCGTTCCTTTCGACGGCATCGACGGTAACGCTTTGGCGTACAACCGTGAAAACGCCCTCGGCCCTGTGGCGACTATCGGTATCGGTGATGCTGATGGTGACATCGGATCAGGTGCGTCAGGCACCAACGCTGCTGAGCGTCAGGCTGCTAAGGACGCAGCGACCTTCACACAGGTCACTTCAACTCTCACAACCATCATGGGTGATGCCGAAGTTAACGGCCTTATTCAGGCTACTCGTTCCAGCGATGGAAACGATCAGACTGGAACCCAGATCGCTTCAAAGGCGAAGTCTGCTGGCCGCAAGTATCAGGATATGCTTGTGAACGGCGACGGTACCGACTTCACGTTTGCCGGTCTTCTGGCGCTTGTGACTTCAGGTCAGACTGTTGCTGCTACCGGTGGTAACGGCGATGCGCTGAGCTTCGAAGTTATGGACGAAATGATGGACCTCGTAGTGGACAAGGACGGCGTGGTAGACTACATGGTGCTGAATGGTCGTACCATTCGCTCATACCTAGCTCTGCTTCGTGCGCTCGGTGGAGCCAGCATTGGTGACACTGTTGAGCTTCCTTCAGGGGAACAGGTTCCTGCCTACCGTGGCGTTCCAATGTTCCGTAATGACTACATCCCAATCAACCAGACAACAGGTGGAAACAGCGCGACTACAACGTTCTTCGCCGGAACTCTGGACGACGGTTCTCGTCAGCATGGTCTGTCCGGTCTAACAGCCGCCAACCAGTCTGGCATTAGCGTTGTGGATGTCGGTGAGTCCGAGACAAAGGACGAACGCATCTGGCGTGTTAAGTGGTACTCAGGTTTGGCTCTGTTCTCTGAGCTTGGTCTGTCCGCTGCTGCCGGAATCACCAACTAGGAATAGGATTAGGGAGCGGATACCTACAGGCCCCGCTCCCCTCTTCCTTTCCCTCATATTTTAGGAGGCTAATATGCCAGCATACCTAGTACAATACCCAGCCCGTGTAGGCTACCCGCTTCCCGAAGGTGCAGACTCGTTCGTCGTGTTTGCTACCAACGCAGCGAACGCTCGCGCCATGGTGGCTGGTCACTTCGGGGGTGACGCCAATGCCCTTATTTCAAGTGCGGACATGACTGTTACTGAGGTTGTTCTTGCTAACGCGGCTCTCGACACTGGATACAACATGCGTATTCGGGTTCTCGGTGCTGCTGACGGAGACGGAAACTTTTTCGCAGAAGTCCAGTCGGGCGAAAGTCTGGCCATCGGTTCCATCGCGCTTGATGATGGCGGTATTACCACTTACATCGTTGACGATATCCTAACGGTAGTCGGCGGAACATTCCAACGCGCTGCTACCATCCGAGTTATCACTGTCAGTTCTGGCGTTATCGTGACTGCCGAGCTTGTTGACGGGGGCGACTATTCTGTTCTTCCAACCCTGCTGGCTAACCCCGTTGCAGATGGTGGTGGAACGGCTGCGACCTTTGACTTGACTGCTGCCCTTCCGGGAAGTTGGGCTCAGTTGGCCGGTAAGATGGTCACAAAGATCAACGCTCTTGCTGGTCACACCGACGCAGCAGTTGACCTTAGCACCAGTGCATCGGGAGCTAGACTGTTCACAGTATCCAGCATCAGTGATGCCTTCGGAGACGGCACCTTGACCTTCGAAGTTACGAAGAACGGTGTTGCTCTGCCACAGCTTGTAAGCACAATTGTTGATGACGATATTGCTGCTGCGGTTCTGACCGCTGCCATTCCGGCGGCAATCGTTGCGGCGCGTGTAACCCCACTTAAGTCATAGGCGCTACCACGTAATAAGATTAGGCGCAGCGAAGCCCGCAAAAGGCAGACTGCGCCTATTTTTTGACTACCCCAACCAATAAAAAGAGGATGATGACATGACGACAGCTATGGTATTCCATATGGAACTGTTCGGCCCTCGCAAGGGTCAGACTTTCAAAATTAAGAACCATCAGTTCATTGATGGACACTACGACCTAATCGCGCACCCAGAGAATATGGGCTTCGCATTGAAAATGCTAAGCTACTACGGTGCGTTCGCAAAAGGGACATCAGAATATGATACGGCGAAAGCTGCGGAGGTAGAGGCCCATGGCGCAGATGAAATGCATGCGTCACCGGGT
>SDBT01011265.1_pt1 | contig 14405 bp, 10 predicted proteins | sample 2277101 | NCBI WGS metagenome assembly SDBT01 (sample SAMN10404973, study PRJNA504765) | marine sediment metagenome | isolation source: marine sediment core GS10_PC15, 103 cmbsf | place: Arctic Ocean: Southern Knipovich Ridge | collected 2010
CCGGGTAGACTGCTGGAGGGGTCGAGCAATCGGCCTCCTAGATAAATGGCCGTCACTCCCGCAACGCGGGGGTACAAGACCCGGCTTACAGGTCCGCTCCGAACTCCGTTTTTTCGGCCATTTACTTCGCGTGTCTTGCCGAAGAACTCGACCCATCGCCACCAGTTCTCTTCGTCTTCCGCGGCAAACAGTTCCTTCGGCTGACGAGTGAAAAGCATCTCGTGGATCTATGTGTTTGGAATCCAGCATGGGCGTCAGGCAGCTTTACTCAATTGTCGCTGGTAGTTATCAATCGCCCGTTCAATCATGTGTGGAAGATCGGAAAGCTCTTCCGCGAGGAATTCCGCAGTCGCCTTTTCTACGTCTTCCCGAGCAACCTCGGCCGCTGTTCGGGCGTCAGCGATCTCTCGGGCGCAGTTTTCAATGTGCCGTTCGAGGGCTGCGCCAGCCACAACGACTAGGCACTGCGCCTCGCGTGTGAGTTCCAGTCGATCCATCGTACCCTCCATGAATAGAAAACAGCCGGGTTTGTGACGAAACGTCAGGCATCCGATGACCTGACCGTCGCGAATGCGAATCCTCGCTCATCGCACACGAGTATTTCCGAAATACAGCTTGCCTTCCCACGATTCTGCCATATTTCGCAGCCGACTGTACCCTTTCCCGGGAACTGCGTCAACCGCGAAATTGGGGAAGGATAATCGTCTCCGAACGCCGTTTTTCTCCCCGTGGGCCGACTCGGTTCTTGCCCCGAAATGAATGAATAGATAGAATTCGGATCGAATTATCGCGCATCTGACGGTATGATTGCCACCGTCCGGGAAACCGTCCGGGAAACCGTCCGGGAAACCGTCCGGGAAGCAACTGTTTCACGGGTCCTGGGGAATGAGAAGGAACATCTGCGGCGGAGCGTGACGATTGAGAGCCCGTCCACTGAGTGGATGGGATTTGTAGTATGCAAGCAAGGAGACATCGATGAAGGTTCACTCGGTTGGCGTTATCCTCAACGGCGTTACCGGACGCATGGGCACGAATCAGCATCTGGTTCGCTCGATCCTGGCGATCCGCGAACAGGGTGGCGTGAAGATCGGGCCCGACGAAACGATCGTGCCCGAGCCGATCATGGTCGGCCGCAATGCCGACAAACTCAAACATCTCTCCGATACCTACGGCGTGGAGAAGTTCACCACCAACCTGGACGAGGCACTCGGCGACGACGCCTACCCGGTCTATTTCGACGCCCTCTCGACGCAACTTCGCGTACCCAACGTGCTGCGAGCAATCGAGGCGGGCAAGCACGTCTACTGCGAGAAGCCGACCGCCACGAACGGCGCCGATGCCATGTCGCTAGTCACGGCCGCCCGCAAGGCGGGGGTCAAACACGGCGTCGTGCAGGACAAACTCTGGCTGCCCGGGCTGTTGAAGCTGAAGTTCCTGCTGGACAGCGGTTTCTTCGGCCGGCTGCTGTCGGTCCGCGGCGAGTTCGGCTACTTCGTCTTCGACGGGCTAAGCCAGCCGGCACAACGGCCAAGCTGGAACTATCGCCAGGAAGACGGCGGGGGAATCTTCTTCGACATGTTCAGCCACTGGCGATACGTGATCGGGCATCTGTTCGGCGATATCAGCCGGCTGGTTGCACTCGGTGCGATACACATCGACAAACGGGCGGACGAGCAGGGCAAGCCCTACGACTCGACCGCCGACGACGCCGCCTACGCAATCTTCGAGACGGCCGACGGTCTGCCCGTGCAGTTCAACTCGTCCTGGTGTACTCGGGTGCGGCGCGACGACCTGTTGACGCTTCACGTCGACGGCACGAAGGGTTCGGCCGTGGCCGGGCTGCGGCGATGCTGGATCCAGCCGGAAGCCGCCACACCCAAGCCGGTCTGGAATCCCGACGTGGAGCCCAAGCTCGACTACTACGCCGACTGGGGTGAGGTGCCGTGGAATCGAGAGTACGACAACGCCTTCAAGGCCCAGTGGGAATTGTTCTTGAAGCACGTGGTCAAGGACACGCCGTTCGAGTGGGACCTGTTGGAGGGTGCCAAGGGCGTACAACTGGCCGAGTTGGGCTTGCAATCGTGGCAGCAGCGGTGTTGGGTCGACGTGCCGGAGTTGGAGTAGAGTACTTCACAAAGCCGCGACCGGTGGTCGCGCCCAATGGTCGCGCCCGCCCGCGAACAACGCGGCTTCAACCGAAAAGTTCCCGGGCTTCGCGAAAGACTTCCTCAGCCGGTATGCACTCGACCTTTCCTTCGTCAATCTCCGCGATCCGCCTCTTGGCCACTTCGATCCAGCGGGCTACCGTCGACAGTAGCCGTCCGAAAACGACATGGATTCCCCTCTTCTCGCTAGCCGCGCCGTGGAGTATAATCGATGCTGGACCGGCCGTACTAGAAATCCCCATAAAGAACGAACCGCGATGAAAGTTATCCGAGTTTTTTTCTTTACCCTTGCAGCCATTGTTCTTTCGAGCGGTCTCGATACCGCGCCACGTTGCTACGCCGTGGAGCTCGCCGAGGCGGCGGCTAAGGACACGATCGTCAACGACTGGATGCTCCAGGACTTCGGCAAGGAGACCGGCAAGTGTTTCACCGACAACAAAGGTGCCGAGGTCGAGGCCCGGATGGTCGAGACGGTCTTGAAAGAACTCTCTGCCGACGCCGCCAAGCCGTTGCAGTCTGAGATGGACAAGCTGGTTGGCGATAAGGCGCCGGGCAACAATCCCGCCTGGAAAGCACTCTACGTCAAGGCCTGCGAGACGCGACGTACCGCGCGGCTGCAAACGCTGCGGAAGACGGCGCAAAAGATCGTCTTCACGAAACACTACAACATGGGCGGCTCGCACTACGCATACACCGAGGGACTGTCCGACGCACAGGCCGAGCGGCATTTCTACCCCGGCACCGCCTTGTGCATCCTGGAAATGGACGGCATCTACGGTAAGGTCCGCACGCTGATCGAGGACGACAAGAGCGTGATCCGCGATCCGGACGTCTCCTTCGACGGCGAGCGAATTCTCTTCTCGTGGAAACAGTCCGACCGGGAAGACGACTACCACCTCTACGAGATGGACGTTGCCAGCGGCGATATCTGCCAGTTGACCGACGGGCTGGGACACGCCGATTACGAGGGGATCTACCTGCCCAACGACGACATCTTGTTCAACTCGACCCGCTGCGTGCAGATCGTCGATTGCTGGTGGACCGAGGTGAGCAATCTTTATACCTGCAACAAGGACGGGAAGTACCTGCGCCGGTTGAGCTTCGACCAGGTACACACGAACTATCCGCAGTTGCTCAACGACGGCCGCGTCTCGTACACGCGGTGGGACTACAACGACCGGGGGCAAATCTATCCGCAGCCGCTGTTCGTGATGAACACCGACGGCACGAGCCAGGCGGAATACTACGGGAACAACTCTTGGTTTCCGACCACGATTGCCCACGCCCGCCCCATTCCCGACTCCGAGAAAGTGATCGCCATTGCCACGGGCCATCACAGCATCCAGACCGGTGCATTGATTGTGCTCGACACCAGGCAAGGCCGCCAGGAGGCCACGGGCGCGACACTCGTGGCGCCGCTGGTGGCCGACAAGAAGGACCGCCGCTACAACCGTAAAGACGGCTACACGGGCCACGACGGGCATTTCGGCTATCCCTACGCCCTGAACGAGCAGGAGTACATCGCCTCGTACAGCGCGACGCAGACCGGCAAACGTTCCATGAACGGCTTCGCACTATACTACGTCCGGGAAGACGGGGCACGCGAGTTGCTCGCACACGACCCGGCCATCTCCTGCCTCCAGCCCGTGCCGCTGACGCCACGACGGCGGCCGCAGATCAAGCCTAGCACGGTCGACTATAAAAAGAAGACGGGGACGTACTACGTGCAGGACGTCTACATCGGCCCGGGGCTCGAAGGCGTCGAACGCGGCACGGTTAAGAAGTTGCGCGTCGTCGCGCTGGAGTTCCGCGCCGCGGGCATCAAAAGCAACCGTAACGGAGGACCCGCCGGTGGGGCCCTGGTCAGCACGCCCGTCGCCATTCGCAACGGCACATGGGACGTCAAGGTCGTGCTGGGTGAAACACCCGTCCATGAAGACGGCTCGGCCTTCTTCCGGGTCCCCGCCCGAACGCCGCTCTACTTCCAGATGATCGACGCCGACGGTCACGTGGTGCAATCGATGCGAAGTTGGTCGACGCTGATGCCCGGCGAGAATCAATCCTGCATCGGTTGTCACGAGAACAAGAACACCACCGGCCCGGTCGATTACAAGCTGACCGCTGCGATGAAAGCCGGCGCACGGCCGCTGGAACCGTTCTACGGTCCGCCGCGCGGGTTCAGCTTCCCCAAGGAGATTCAGCCGATCCTCGACCGTCACTGCATCAAGTGCCACAACGATCCGGCCAAGAGCCGCGTAGCCAATGGGAGAAAATCGGAAACTCCTCCCCCGGCAACTGACAAGGATGGTAAGAAGAAGGCCTTCAGCCTGTTGTCCGACGCAACGAAGAAGTCGCGCGGCGGCCGGGCGTTCAGCGATTCCTACGTGAACCTGACCCTCGGCGGCAGACCCGACTCGATCGTCAACTGGCTCAACGTGCAGTCGATTCCGCCGATGCTGCCACCCTACTTCGCCGGCTCGGCCAAGAGCAAACTGATGACCATGCTCCGCGAAGGCCACAACAAGGTGAAGCTCTCGCCGGAGGAGTTGGAAAAGATCGCCTGCTGGCTCGACCTGCTGATACCCTATTGCGGCGACTACATGGAAGCCAACACCTGGGGCGACCGCGGCGAGCAGAAGTACCGCAAATTCCAACAAAAACGCGACGACATGGAAGCCCTCGAAAAGGAAAACATCAGCGCGATGTTGAGCGACCAGAAATAGTGTAACAAAAAGCCGCGACCGTTGGTCGCGAACAAAAAAGCCGCGACCGTTGGTCGCGATCAAGTCCGATCTACACGCAGTGTCGGGCGGTTATCTTGGTATTCCGGCGCGACCAACGGTCGCGGCTTTGTGTTGTTGGCGTTGCCATGGAGAGCGTCTCGATGAACCTACGGACTTTGCGGGTCGTCAAATGCCTTGCGGTCGCGATCGCCCTGGCGGTAGTCGTCGGCGTCGTGCTGTTGCCGGCAATCGCGTTGGCCCGGGCAGGTGGTGGCGGTGGCTACGGCGGTGGTGGAGGCGGCGGCGGAGGTGGCGGCGGCGGCGGCGGGGAAATCATCTTCTGGCTGATCTACCTCTGCTTTCAGTATCCGGTCGTCGGAATTCCGCTGTTGATTATCGTCGGGGCGCTGATGATCTTTGGTAGCAAGCAGGGTAACAACTCCTATCGCGGTCGCGTGATCCGCCGCGGGGGCGAGGCCCTGAATAGCGCCCGGCGCGATGAGGCTATCGCCCGGCTTCGCGAAGCCGATCCGCAGTTCGACGAGCAGCAGTTCTACCAGCGCGCCGCGGCCGCCTTCCTCAAGATCCAGTCTGCCTGGTCCGAGCAGAACATCGACGCGATCCGCGCCTTCATTTCCGACGGCATCTACGAACGGTTCTCGCTGCAAATCCAAGAACAACGCGACCTCGGATACCGCAACCGGATGGAGAACGTCGTCGTCCGCCGAACCTTGCTCGCGCAGGTCGAAAGCGACGATCCGTTCGACGTCGTGACCGTGCAAATTAAGGCCTCGGCACACGACTACCGCCAGCGACTTGCCGACGGCAACCGAATCGGCGGGACTACCCGTAACGACACGTTCGTCGAGTTCTGGACATTTCTCCGTCGCCGCGGCGCGAAGACCGACTCCGAGCGGCCCGGATTGATCGAAGGCAACTGCCCCAACTGTGGCACCGACGTCACGCTCAACCGGTCGGCCAAATGTACCTCCTGCGACAGCCTGTTGCGGAGCGGGCAGTACGACTGGGTGCTCTCGGAAATCACCCAAGAGTGTGAATGGCGCTCTGGCCAGCAGCAGGAAATCGCCGGAATGGCCGACTACCGGCAGAACCGCGACCCGGGCTTCAACGTGCAACAACTCGAAGACCGGGCCTCGGTCATCTTCTGGCGCAAGGCGATGGCCGATCGGCTCGGCGACACGGCAGCATTGGCTAAAATGGCCACGCCCGAGTTCTGCGAGAACTACACCGATAACCTCGAGCCGGGCCCCAAGGGGCGCCGCTATTTCGGCGACTGTGCCGTCGGCTCGGTCCAGACGCGGGCGCTGTTGCCGGGCAGCCCCATGGACCGGGCGGTGGTCGAGATCCGCTGGTCGGGCAAGTGGTTTGCCGCTCGCGACGACGGCCCACCGCGGCCGCTCACCGACAACGGTTCCCTCTTCCGGCAGTTCTTCGTGCTCGGACGGCGCAGCGGCGTGAAGACCGACGCCGAGCTGGCCGTCTCTTCGTCGCACTGCCCGAGTTGCGGCGCACCCGAAGAGCACCTCACCTCTCACGCCTGCGAATTCTGCGGCGAGGTGCTCGGCGACGGTTCGCACGATTGGGTCCTGCTGGAGATTCACCCCACGCAGAACGCAGATGGCCAGGCATTGTTGCGAGAGATTCGCGATTCGGCTGCGGTCGCCGCGTCCGAGGAACCGGTTTCGCACGCGCCGGGAGGAACCGAACTGCTGGCCTGGGCGATCAAGCTGGCGCTGGCCGACAACTCGTTGGACGCCAAGGAACGAGCGATGCTCGACCGCGTTGCCCGTCGCCGCGGTGTCCCGCCGCAGCAACTAGAGACGTTGATCGCTGCCGCCCGAAACGGCCAGATGGACGTTCCGGAGCCGGCCAACCGCGAGCAGGCCCAGCAGTGGCTCGAAACGATGGCCGACGTGGCGCTGGCCGACGGCCGCGTCGACCGCGCCGAGGCCGCGTTGTTGATACAGGCCGGCGAGCGGATCGACTTGACCGCGTACGATCTGCGGGCATTGCTGAAACGTCGCAAGAAAGCACTCTACAAGGCCGCCCGGCAGCAACTTTCGCGACGGTAGAGCAGTGGCACCGGCGTCTCGCCGGTGTTGCCTAGATTGAATCTCCGCAATGAGTTTCATCACACCGGCGAGACGCCGGTGCCACTGTGATTCAATCAGCAACCCCTCCTACCCAAACGCCGCACCCGCGCCGCTGCTATCCATCGGCTCCAGGCGGATCGGATAGGTGCCGTAGGTACGTAGCGTGTTCCACATGGCCAGGTAGTTGCCCGGCTTGACCTTCGAGTGGATGCTGTTGCTCGACGACAGGATCAGCCCGCCGCCGGCCGCGGCCTTGCGAATGACTTCCTTCGTTTCGGCCACCGTGTCGGCAACCGAGCCGAACGTCAGCGTATGGGCGCAGTCGACGTTGCCCTTCATCGCGCAACGGTCTCCGTATTGCTGTTTCATTTCGCCGATGTCCAGGCCGCCGCCGGGGTCGATCGGATCGAGGCAATCCAGCGGTGCGTCGAGGATCATCTCCAACAGCGGCTTGAGGTCGCCGTCGCTGTGTTTGATCGTCATCAGCCCTTGCTCTTTGAAGCCCGTATACACTCGCTTCAGGCCCGGATAGAACAACTCGCGAAACGACTTGGGCGACATCAGCGGCGCCTTGGCCGACGCGTAGTCGTCGCCGGTCATCACGAAATCGGCCCCGTGCCGGGCACACTCCTTGGCGTACTCGATGTTCAACTCGACCGACATATCGACCAGCCCTTTGACCAGCTCGGGGTCGACGGCGATCGCCATCAGCAGGTTCTCGAACCCCATCAGGCCGCGCGGCAGGGAGAAGACGTCGTTGAGATGGACGCCGATAGCCAGCTTACCCTTGTAGAGATCGACCAGCCGCTTGAGGCTGTCGAACCGGCCGGGGGTGTGCGGGTCGGGTGGCTCGTAGTTGCGCAGGTCGTCGATCGTGGCGATGGGCCCTTCGACCGGGATCGCGTATTCTTCCTCGGTCTTCTCGACGACCGTGCCGTACTCGGTGCGAAACCGTTTCTCGGAAATCTGCTCGCGCTTGATGTCCGGACCCGTAAGGATCGCATCGAGTCCCATCCGCAGCGTAAACTCTTCCATCGTGCAGCCGGGCAGGATCGCCTCGCGAACGTTGTGATCGAGGATCCATTCAAAGTGCGGAATCCGGTCCGGCTCCTCGTTGCGCAACACGCACATTACCCGCTCGGCGGACGTCATCTGGGCCATGCTATACTCCGTAACTGCGTTGTGTTCATCGTTCTACTTGAATGCACCCGCGTCGTATCGCTCCCAGAACACCGCGGGTTTCATCGGTGGGTGGTCTTCCGAGAACTCGACGCCAATTTCTGTGATCGTCTCCGACTCTCGGGCGAATTCGATTCCCTTCTCGATCCGCGAGGGCGTGAAGATCAGCCGCGTCAACCGCATCCATTGCACGGGCGTCAGATCGGTTACGGCGCTGCCGGCAATGTGTAGCCGCTTGAGTGGATGTCCCTTCAACGGGCCGAGATCGGCGACTTTCGTCTTCGCGGCGGTCAGGCTCACCAGCGACCGGACTTTCGCCAGTGGGCTCAGGTCGCTAACCGGGCAGCCGGTCATCCAGAGCATCTTCAATTGCGGCATCCCTTCCAGCGGCTCGAGGTCCTTGACGCGGCTGTCCGAAATGTTGAGATTCTGCAAGGCTTGGGCACCCTTCAACGGTGTAAGGTCTTCCAGCGGCGTCTGATTGACGTGCAACTCGCGTAGCGGCATGCCGTTGAGTGGGCCAAGGTCGCTAACGCCCGTCTCGCCCATGTAAAGGACCATCAGCGACATGCCCTTCAGGGCGTCGATGTTGGTGATATGGCAGCCGGTCAGATCGAGCATCATCAGCGGCAGCCCGGCCATGGGACCGATGTCTTCGATCGCCGGGTCGTTAATCTGCGCGGCGATGATCCGGCCGTCCTCCATCCGGGTTGCAAGTTGCCCGGAGAAGTTGGCGTTCTTCTCCTTCAAGGCCGCGATGAGTTGTTGCTCGGTGGTGATCGTGGCCCGCGTTGACGCCTTGGGCAAATCCTGTGGAGCTTGGGCCACGTCGGCCGGTTCTTCCGGAGCTTCAGCCCGTTTCGAGGGCTCATCCGCCGGCGGATTCCCGGTCGGTTCCAGTTCCGAATCCGACCCGCAGCCGGACAGCCACGCCGCGACAAACGCGGTCGACAGCAATAGTGCGAGACGTTTCAACGTAAAACTCCATCATCGTAGGGTGGGTCGAGGTACGAGACCCACGCGGGGCATCGCAGACCGCAATTTCCGCGTGGGTCTCGTACCTCGACCCACCCTACCACGCGCCCTCCCGGCAGTCAACGGGTCCAGCGAGCCGCGGGGTTTATCCCCGCGCATGTCCGGCGAGCCGCGGGGTTTATCCCCGCGCATTATAAGCGCGGGGACAAGCCCCGCGGCTCGCTCGCTCGCTCGCTCTTGCTTGGCGACGTTGCGTATGTTAAACAGAACCATCCGGAAAGGAACCGAACGATGCCTAACTATCTGCTGGGAATCGACAACGGCGGCACGGTCGCCAAGGCGGGGCTGTTTACCACCGACGGCCAAGAGATCGCCGTGGCCGGCCGGAAGACCGAGATGCTCTCGCCCGAGCCGGGCCATACCGAATTCGACACCGAAAAACTCTGGCAGGCCACCGCCTCCGCGATCCGCGCGGTGCTCGAACAGGCCGCCGTCGATCCGAAACAGATCGCCGGCATCGCTTGTGCCGGGCATGGCAACGGGCTCTACCTGGTCGATAAACAGGGCGTGCCCGTGAGGCCCGGTATTTACTCGACCGACAGCCGAGCCAAGGATTACATCGCCCGATGGACCGAGCAGGGGATCGGCAAACGGGTGCTGCCCAAGACGATGCAGTCGCTCTGGCCGGCCCAGCCGAACGCCCTGTTGGCCTGGATTCGCGACAACGAGCCGGACGTGTTTGCCCGCGCCGGCTGGGCCCTGATGTGCAAGGATTACATCCGCTTTCGGCTCACCGGCGAGATCTACGCCGAGTTGACCGACTACTCGGGCACCAGCCTGATGAACGTCGGCACGGGCGAGTACGACCCGGAGGTGCTCGAAGCGTTCGGCATTGCCGAGATGCAAGACCTGCTTCCGCCCATTCGTCGCTCCGAAGACATCTGCGGACACGTCACCGCCGAGGCCGCCGCCGCGACCGGTCTGGCCGAAGGCACACCCGTGGCCGGCGGACTGTTCGACATCGACGCCTGCGGTCTGGCCTCCGGGCTGATCGACGAGACGCAGATGTGCATGGTGGCCGGCACGTGGAGTTGCAATCAGTACATCTCGCGCACGCCGGTCGTCAGCGAAGATATCTTCATGACGTCGCGATATTGTCTGCCCGAGCATTTCCTCATGTTGGAGGCTAGTCCCACCTCGGCGAGCAACCTGGAATGGTTTCTCACGCAGTTTTTCGCGGCGGAACGCAAGGCGGCGGAACAACAAGGCGGCTCGGTCTACGATCTGGTCAACGGTCTGGTTGCCGGAACGAAGCCGGATGAATCGAACGTGGTCTTCCTGCCGTTTCTGTTCGGCTCGAACGCCGATCCAGACGCCAAGGCCACGCTGATCGGCTTGGCCGGCTGGCACACGCGGGCCCACGTATTACGGGCGATCTACGAGGGCGTGGTCTTCGGCCACAAGGCACACGTCGAACGGCTATTGCGCAGCGGCGAGATTTCCGGCTCAATCTGCTTAACCGGCGGCGCCGCCCGCAGCGAAGTCTGGGTGCAAATCTTCGCCGACGTATTTCAAACGCCCGTAGAGATCCCATCGGGCACGGAGTTAGGCGCGTTGGGGGCAGCAATCTGCGCAGGCGTAGCGGCCGGTTGTTTTCCCGATTACGGGTCGGCCGTCAAAGCAATGGTCAAGGTCGCCCGCACGCAGCAGCCCAATCCGGCCAACAAAGACATCTACGCAACGAAGTACAAACGCTATCGCAACGTCATCTCAGCATTGGGCCCGGTGTGGAGGGAGTTGAGTTGATGAAGGCGAACCGGCCGCTTGCGGCTTAGCCAGGTGCGTCAACGACGCGTCTTCTCAGACAACTTTTCCACGCGGTCCTGCAATGCTCGCAGTTCGCGGCGCAACCGGTCGACCTCCCGTCCAAGTTCGCGAGTCGTGCGCCCATCTTCGCGAGATTGCTGTCGTTTGCGGGATTTCCCGTGGGCTCGTTGCTCCTCTTGAATCGCGGTAGGGACCGCCGTAGCCGCGAGCAATGATAGCTTGCGTATACCGGCGCTGTGTCCGGCGCAAGAACATGGTGAGCGACATTTCCCTTGAGTGATCCCCTTTCCTCCGCGGACTCCGCCACCGGGGTTCCGGCTTTGTTCACCCACTTCGCAGGTACTATGGAACATCCGCCCCACGCCAAAAACGCCACCGCCGGGCTTGGGGCAGCCACGGTTGCTCGATCATCCCCGGGCAAGTCGGTCGGGATGCCAATCACTTGGGTATTCTGACTTCCTCTTGTTGCAAGCAACACCGGCGATGAAGAAGTGAGGTCAAAGCTTTGACCCCTGTTCTTCCGTTGGGATGGCGTCGGCGGAGGAGTCGGTAGGGGATATCGTTTAGTCGGCGCGATCAATCCAGTAGTTGGGGCGTCGACTGACGTGGGCCACAGCGAGAACCATTACCTCATCGGCGAGGATTTCGTAGGCGACGAAGTAAGGAAAACGTCGCAGTAGAAGACGCCGAATCTCTCGTGGCCCGGTGACGGTTTCCAATCGACCGAACCGAGTGGGATACTTCTCAATGCGCTCGAGCCCGGATTCGTATTCATCGAGAAATGCAGTTCCGAGTCCCTCGACGCGGTCCTCGTACCACTCGGCGGCGTCTCGGGCTTCCCACTCCGCTTGTTGGAGGACGCGGAGTTTCACGGCCGGGGCCTCTTTGCGAGATGCTCTCGAACCCGCTCGACGGATTCCCGCCATTCGGTTGCCGAGAACTCGCCGCGCGCGACGGCGTCGGATCTTGCCTGGATCTCGGTCGCCCAGGCGGATGGGGCGTCTTCGTCCGGTTCGACGCTTTCCAAGCTGACAAGAAGGTCGCGAGCCAGCGTTGCCCGTTCAGGCTCGTCGAGCTTCAACGCTTGATCTCGAACGTTGTCGACGGTACTCATGACTGGTTCCTCGAGGCTGTACGCGGAAAAAGTGCCCCATTCGCCCGCCACTACGTCAATCATAGTCAAAATCCGCGTTCTTGTACACTGCCGCTCCATTAGCCAAGAGCAGCGAGAGGTGTTCTGACTTCCTCTTGTTGCAAGCAACACCGGCGATTTTGCGAAAGAACCAAGCGAAATGGCAACGTCCACCCCGCAAAATCGAGGGTGCCACCCGCGTCCCGCCGGTGTGATGGAGCTTGTTGTATAGACTTAACTCAGACATCACCGGCGAGACGCCGGTGCCACTACTCTGTCGCCAAATCCCAAATCCTACCGCGGGTGGCCCCGTCGTTTTTTCCGCATCAGGCGTTGCCACTTCAAAACGCGCTTTCGGAAAAACGCCGGGGTGACGCAGTCACAAGAGGAGCCGTGTTTCCGCCCGACCTCTTGTGACTGCATCACCCAGACGATTCCCCGAACAAGTCGAAGCAAATGGCCGGCGCTGCCGCGGGAAATCGGCTGGGCCACCCGCGGAGAAAAGATGCTACTTCCCACCGACCAGCCATAGTGTGACCAAGGTGGCCAAGACGGCGCCCGTGAAGGTGGTAAGTAGCCAAAAGAGACCTTGCAAGAGGTATTTCAACGGATCTATTTGCCCAAGAAGATCCGTGACAATCGCAAATGCGTCGTTCATAAAACCGCAGGCGGACCCCTCTGTTTTTGCGCGTCGCCCTTCAACAAGAAGCTGCTTTGCTTCTTGCATCCTCTGAAAAAATTCCGGCTTGCTTAGCGGATTGTCCCGGAACACAATGGGAATACAAGCAAACCATCGAGCATAGCGGTCAAGCTTGACAAAACGCTTCTCTGCCATATACTCAAGTGGCTCTACGGCACATCTTCGCAGATGCGTCCGACATTCGTAGAGATCTTTCTTGGCGTCCTCGATAGTGATGTCATCCCGGAACAACGATGCCAAGTGATCCAGAAAGTCACGGAGTTCATAGACCGCTTTCTTGCTCTTAGCCCGCATGAACACTTCAAGCCGACACATGCCCACTTTGATTTGAGGGTAATCCTCTCGAAGAAGCTTAAGGGCTTCGTTCCTAATATCTTCAATGCTCTCGCTCACTGGTAGTCACGTTCCCTCCTAATAACGATCCGCTACTTTGTCAAAAACCGCCCGCATTCGAGGGAGGTCGATTTCCGGCTCCTTTCGTGAATAAAAACTCGCGGAAGGATGGGCACCCAGCGCCGACGACCGAACATCATCTATTTCGCTCGTGATTGCCAGACGCTCTTCCATTTCTGCAAACGACTCTCGTGGATCCACTTCGGGCCACTTCATTGCAGGTTCTCCTTTTCACGACAGCGCACAAAAGAAGCTGCAACTTGATATTGCAGCCTAAAACTTCGCATTTGTACGAAATGCCTCATTGAGCAACCAACCGCCTTGTGCCCTGACGCTACAACGCCCACTCGTGCCGTGGTTACCTTAGCCCTGTATCTTAACCAATTTTGGGGGTACGTCAACAGAGACGTACAACCTTCAAGCAAGAAAGTCAAGTGAGTGCAGCGACGATGCGACCTAACTGCTGTCTGCGCCTATAGTTACGTGTCGGAAAAAATCCTTTTCTGATTTATGTATTTTGGCCAAAATTACGGTCTGCTGGCAAATAGATCGTCATTACGGGCGGCAACACACCCCCAAGACACTATCGAATTGCGATGAAATCTCGGTCGCCGGGGATTCGGGAGATCGAAAGCCCCTGTTTGCATCGCAACGGCAGGCTGCCGGCGGAGGAAGACGACTGGTGGGAGGAGCGGGGAAGGGATTAGCCGTAGGGCCTTCTCCGAAAAACCAACAGGGGAACCAGCAAGGCGGCGAGCATGGCTAGGGTGGAGGGCTCGGGAGTCGGGCCTACCGTTACCGTGGCGTCAATACCCATGCTTGCCAACTCTTCCAGAGGGAACCGAGATCGGTTGCCCACCGCGGGTGGCCCCGTCGTTTTTTCCGCAGCAGGCGTTGCCACTTCTCACGTTATTTCGGAAAAACGCCGGGGTGACGGAGTCACAAGAGGAGCCGTGTTTCCCCCCAATCCTCTTGTGACTCCGTCACCCAGACGACTGCCCGAACAAGCCGAAGCAAGTGGCCGGCCCTACCCCGGGGAATCGGCTGGGCTACCCGCTGTGCGATGCCCGGCACTCCCAGGGCCAGCGCACACTAAGTTGTTTGTCCTGTAAGGACTTGCGCCAAAAAATCGACGCTCCAGCCGGCCAGGCGGCGTTTCATGGCGATGCTGTCTTTGCCGGGATGCTGTTTCAATAG
>SDBT01011266.1_pt1 | contig 14404 bp, 10 predicted proteins | sample 2277101 | NCBI WGS metagenome assembly SDBT01 (sample SAMN10404973, study PRJNA504765) | marine sediment metagenome | isolation source: marine sediment core GS10_PC15, 103 cmbsf | place: Arctic Ocean: Southern Knipovich Ridge | collected 2010
CTCCTGCTCGAGCAAGACAGAGAACCAGAGCCCCCCGGCGGGAGACAACCACCGCCGGCCCGCCCGGCCCCGCCCGGCGGTCTGGCTCTCCGCAAGCGCGACGGTGCCGGACTCCGCACCACCGGCTGCAAGCCGCATGGCCTCATCCTGGGTGGACTCCACTGCCCACCTCCACTCGACGCGCCGGCCGATCGCCCCCTCCCGGGCCGCCCCGGGCATCTGGAAGCCCTCCAGGGATGCGGGAAGTGCGAGGAGCCGGACGCGGTCGCCTGTCCCGCACAGGAGGTCGAACCCCGCGTTTGCAAGCTCTGCAGCCACCTCACGGAGACGGCCTCTGCCCACACCGAGCTTCTGCGCAGCCTCTTCTTCATCCACACCCTCTTCCATGCTGGAGACAAGAAGCTGCATGAGGCCGTGATGTAGTCCCGTCACTTCTTGAGCTCCATGTGGATGTCGAGTGCAGGGGCCGAATGAGTCAGCGCCCCGGCAGATATGTAGTCCACGCCTGTGGAGGCTATTGCCTTCAGTCGCTTCAGGTCCACCCTGCCCGAGACCTCTAGCCGCGGGCGGCGCCGGCCGGACGAGCGGGCCATGGCCACGGCTTTCCTGATCTCCCGCAGGTTCATGTTGTCGAGCATGATGACAGGGACGCCGGCCTCTATCGCGGTCCGGACTTCCTCGATGCTGCGGGCTTCCACCTCGATGAGCATGCGGGGGCAGCCCCGGGCGTTCTTGAGAAGCCGTGCGAGCTGCTCTGCTCGCCCGGAGCGCGAGGAGATGCCCGCGGCCCTCAGGTAGTTTCTCTTTACGAGGATGCCGTCGTAAAGCCCCATGCGGTGGTTACGGCCCCCGCCCGCGGCAACCGCTGCCTTCTCCAGCGCGCGCCACCCGGGGGTGGTCTTGCGGGTATCCAGTATCTTCACGCCCGAGCCCTTCAGCTCGTCCGAGTAACGGCGGGTCAGCGTCGCGATGCCTGAGAGATGCTGCAGGAAGTTGAGGGCGGTGCGCTCCGCGGCGAGAAGCGAGCGCGCGGGGCCGCTTACCTCTGCAAGCGCCCTGCCCCCTCGTAGCCTCATCCCGTCCTTGACGAGAGGCCTGAACCGCACGCTTCTATCGACCGCGCGGAAGACCTGCCGGGCTAGCGGCATTCCGGCGACCACCCCCGGCTCGCGTGCCCTTATGACACCGCGGGCGCGGGTCCCTGCGGGCACGAGAAGGCGGGCAGTGATGTCGCCCGTGCCGGTGTCCTCCTTGAGTGCAAGGCGGATCAGCCGGTCCGCTGCGTCGGGGACCGTTCTATTTCCCTTCATAGGCCGCTCTCAGCATGGACTGGAAGTCCTTCAGGGTCAGATCGACGGACATGCGCGTCAGTGCCCTGGCAGAGTTCTCCATGGCATGGCGGGCAAGGATCTCGAGGTCGCTCTCGGCGACACCGGTATCGCGCAGGCTGCCGTGGAGGCCGAGGCCCTTCATGAACTCCTTGAACACCCCACCGCCTTCTCCGCCGCCCATCAGGTGAGTGAGATGGTCCACGCGGATGCGTTCCTGCGCGTATATCCTGTCGAGGAAGTACGGGAGCACCATTGCACTGGCCTCCCCGTGCTGAAGCCCGGCGTCCAGGGTCAGGGCGTAGCCGATGCCGTGCGGGAGTATGGTCCCGGTGTGGTTCACGACCATCCCGCCGAACATCGCGGCCCGCATCATGTTGAGCCGGGTGTCCAGGTCGGAGGGGTTCCTGACGGCAGTAGGAAGGTCGCTCCTGACGATCAGGATGGCCTCGATGGCAAGAGCGTCCGAGATCTGGTTATGCTCTGTCGACAGGTACCCCTCCACGGCATGGCAGAGGACGTCCATCCCGGTCGAGGCGGTGAGACGAGGGGTGAGACTCACTGTCAGCTCGGGGTCGCAGAGGGCGACGCGCGGCGCTATGTCGAAGGTGGATATGGTCTTCTTCAGGTCTATCCCGGAATCCGTTATGACCGCGTAGCGGGTGACCTCGCTCCCGGAGCCACTGGTGGTCGGGACAGCCATGACCGGCAGGGCCGGTTTCGCGCCTTCCACCTCGCCGTAGTAGTCGTTGCATGAGCCCTCGTTGGCCGCGACGAGCGCGGCTGCCTTGCCCGCGTCCATCGCGCTGCCTCCGCCTATCGCAAGGACCGTGTCGCATTCCTCCCTGCGGGCAAGCTCCGCGGCACGGTCCACCGTGACCGAGGACGGGTTCTCCTCCACCTCGCAGAACTCGACATAGTCCACTCCCGCAGCGTCCAGCAGCTTCTCCACCCTCTTGAGGACACCGCTCTTGCGGACCCAGCTCCGGCCAGTGACGATGAGCGCCTTCCGTCCCATGGCGGCTATCTCGCCGGCTTTCTCGAGGGTCCCCTGGCCGAAATGGACCATCGTCCGGTGGCAGAACCAGTACGAGGGTATCTCCTGCTGGGTAGTCATCGCTTCCCCCTCTTCGCCCGTGCTCGGACGGGTCTCTTCGCCCGCTTCCGGGTGGCGCTCTTGCCTGACGGCGCGCGGGCTGCGCCCTTCCCGTTCCCGCCCCGGGTCTCCAAGGCCTCTATCTCATCGCGCAGCTCGGCTGCGCGCTCGAAATCCAGCTCCTCCGCCGCCGAGACCATCTCCTTCTTCAGGTCGGCGATGTGCATCTCCGAGCCGGCGTCGTAGCCGGGGCGGGGCTCTCTGGCCACCCTGACGACCCGCTCGGCGGCCGCCCTGTTCAGCTCCACCATACTCTGTATCACCTTCTGGATGGAGCGGGGCGTTATCCCATGCTCCTCGTTATACTCGAGCTGACGAGTACGCCGGCGGTCGGTCTCGTCTATGGCGCGGCGCATCGAGCCGGTGACCGTGTCGGCGTACATGATGACCTCGCCGTCCACGTTCCGGGCGGCCCTGCCCGCCGTCTGTATGAGAGACGACTGCGAGCGGAGGAAGCCCTCCTTGTCCGCATCCAGTATCGCCACGAGGGAGACCTCGGGCAGGTCCAGCCCTTCCCGCAGGAGGTTTATCCCCACGAGGCAGTCAAACTTCCCCATCCTCAGGTCCCGCAGTATCTCGACACGCTCCAGCGTGTCCACCTCGGAGTGAAGGTAGCGCACCTTCAGGTCAAGTCCGTAGAGGTAGTCCGCGAGGTCCTCGGCCATGCGCTTGGTGAGCGTGGTGACGAGGATGCGCTGCCCCTTCTTTATGCGCTTGCGGATCTCGGCTATCAGGTCGTCCACCTGCCCTTTCACGGGCTTCACGTGGATGGTGGGGTCCACCAGCCCGGTGGGCCGGATTATCTGCTGCACCACCCTCACGGACTTCTCCAGCTCATAGGCTGAAGGCGTGGCCGACACATATATCACCTGCTTCGCCCGCGCTTCGAACTCCTCGAAGTTCAGGGGGCGGTTGTCGAGCGCCGAGGGCAGGCGGAAACCGTGCTCCACCAGCGTCTGCTTGCGGGAGCGGTCGCCGAAAAACATCCCCCGGACCTGGGGGAGTGTCACGTGCGACTCGTCGATCATCAGCAGGTAGTCTTCGGGGAAGTAGTCTATCAGGGTGTAAGGGGGTTGCCCGGGCTCGCGGCCGCCGAGGTGCCGGGAGTAGTTCTCAATGCCCTGGCAGTACCCCACTTCCTGCATCATCTCGACATCGTAGCGTGTGCGGGCCTCAAGCCGCTCCGCCTCCAGGAGCTTCTTCTGGCTGCGCAGCTCTTCCAGGCGCTCCTTCAGCTCCGCCCGGATGCCCACGACCCCGGTCTCCAGCCTGTCGCTGGATGTCACGAAGTGCTTTGCCGGGTACACCGCCACCTGGCCCTTCTCCTCGAGCACATCCCCCGTAAGCGGGTCGACGCCCCTTATGCGTTCCACGAGGTCGCCGTGCTGCTCTATCCGGATGAGGGCTTCCCCGTAGGCCGGGAAGATGTCCACTATGTCGCCGCGCACCCGGAAGTGCCCGCGCTTCAGGGCCATGTCGTTCCGCGCGTACTGTATCTTGACAAGCTTCAGGAGGATATCCTTCTGGCTGATCCGCTGGCCCTGCTCCAGGCAAAGGTAGAGCTGGCGGTGCTCCTCCGGTGAGCCAAGGCCGTAGATGGCGGACACGCTGGCCACTATCACCACGTCCCGGCGCTCCAGGAGGCTGCTGGTGGCGGCCAGGCGAAGCCGGTCGAGCTCGTCGTTTATCGAGGCGTCCTTCTCTATGTAGGTGTCGGTCCTCGGGATGTAGGCCTCCGGCTGGTAGTAGTCGTAGTAGCTTACGAAGTACTCCACCGCGTTGTGTGGGAAGAAGCCGCGGAACTCCTGGTAAAGCTGGGCGGCGAGGGTCTTGTTGTGAGAGATGATGAGCGCGGGCCGCTGGACCTCGGCTATGACGTTGGCGAGGGTGAAGGTCTTCCCCGAGCCGGTGACTCCCAGCAGGGTCTGGTACCTCTCCCCCGCACGCAGGCCGTCCGCGAGCGCACGGATGCCCTCCGGCTGGTCGCCGCGGGGTTTCATGTCGCTTACGAGTTCGAATTGCTTTTCAGCCATGATCCACCAGACTCGTATTCTATCACAGGCCGGGCACAGCCCGGTGTCCTTACCTGCGCGGGGCTTTCTCTCTGCGGCGTTTCCCCAGCAGGACGATGTCGCGGAGCTCGTCCACGTTCTTCGCCCGCAGCCAGTCGCGGTCGAAGTTGGCATCCTGCGTGATCTGGGCTACAGCCGCAAGCGCCCGCAGGTGGAAGTTACGCTCGTCGCGGGAGCCGGCAAGGACGAACACCGCATAGACAGGCGGGAGGTCCTTCGCGAACTGTATCCCATCCTGGCAGCGGGCTATCATCAGCTCGAAGCGGCCCTTGCCTCCCAGCGATATGTGAGGTATGGCAAGGCCGGGGCGTATCTCCGTGGTGGCCTCGCGCTCCCGGGCAACGAGGGCCCGCAGGAGCACGTCCTTCTCCACACCCAGCTGGCCGGACAGCCTCTCGGCCGCTATGGCGAAGAACTCCTCGTAGCTGCAGCCTCCTTCCATGTCAGCGATCTCGCAGCGAAGGACGAGCTCGTCGAACCTGTCCTCCACTATTTCGTCTCGCTCTTTCAGTATCTCTCCGAGTTCCCTGCCGAGCGAGTCTCCCGCTATCCTCCTGTCGATGACCCGCTCGACCACGTGGATGAGCGCCGACTTCCTGGAGGCGCGGCCCTTGAAGTAGAACCAGTACCACATCATGCAGGCGGCTATGAACCCGCCCACCGCCGCCAGCGCAACGCCGCCCATCTCGTACAGCAGGAAGCAGTAACACACGAGGCCGATCCCGTGCAGCCACGGGTAGAGAGGAGAGACGAAGGTGGGCTTGTAGTTCAAGATCCTGCTCTCCCTCATGATGACGCAGGAGAGGATGACAAGGCCAAAGAGCATGATCTTCATCGCCGAGGCCACCTTCACGAGGCTCTCGATGTCCAGGGCCACGACCACGAGCGCCATGAACGCGCCGGTCACCAGGATGGCGATGTACGGGGTCTTGAAGCGCCCGCTCACGCGGCTCAGTGACTGCGGAACGAGCTGGTCACGGCTCATCGCGAGCAGGAACCGCGAGGAGGCAAGCAGGCCGGCGTTTGCAGTGGAGACAAACGCGAGTATCCCCGCCACGGCCATCACTGCGACGCCGGCGCGTCCCAGGAGCTTCCGGCCCGCGGTCGAAAGCGGGGTCAGAGAACCCGCGAACTCCGCACCATCCAGGAGACCCACGGTCACGAAGACCGTCAGCCCGTAGACGAGCACGACCACACAGAAGGCCGCGATCGTCCCGAAGGGAATAGTCCTGGCAGGGTCCCTCACCTCCTCCGCAACGCTCGACACCTTTGTGAGGCCGCCGAACGATATGAAGACCATCCCTGCCGCCATCAGGAGCGTGCGCATGCGCGTACCCTCCGGAAGAAACGGCGAGTAACGCTGGATGCTCAGAGAGGCCGAGCCAAACAGGATGTAGAGGCCGAGCAAGGCCAGAAGCAGGAGGACAAGGCCGACCTGCAACCTGCCGGCCAGCTTCACGCTCCGGATGTTGAGGGCGGTGAAGAGCACGCAGAAGACGAGGGCCACGACCTTGCCGTGCAGGACGGTAAAGCCCGGGTCCACCAGGCTGACGAACACACCTATCCCCACCAGGGCGAATGCGCTCTTCAGTGCAAGTGAGAACCAGCTCGCGAAGCCGCCGATCGTGCCCGCGGCTGAGCCCATGCTGCGTTCGACGAAGAAGTAGCTGCCCCCTGCCTTCGGCATGGCAGTCATCAGTTCGATCTTGGCGAAGAGAGCCGGCAGGACAAAGATGCCGGCCAGGATGTAGGCGACTATGACGGCGGGACCCACCTTGCCGTAGACCAGGCCGGGAAGTATGAAAAGACCCGAGCTTATCATCGCCCCGGCAGCGATCGAGAATACGTCCATCCTGCCCAGCAGGCGAGCGAGGCTCCCCCCGCCGCTCCTGCCGGCTTCGCGCTTTCGCACCGGCTTCACGCCCCCGGGCTGAAGAGAGCCAGGTTGCTCCTGATGAGCGGCAGCAGCTCCTTGTCTTCCAGCGATGCGTGTTCGAGGAGCTCATCGATCAGCTTCCTCGCAGCGCCGTACAGTCGGAGCTCCGTCATGCGGCCCATGCCGCCGTCCCCCTCCCGGGGCATCATCTCCATGACCCGCTTGAACCCCTCGGTCATCTCCTCGTGTTCCTCCTCCAGCTTCCGGATAAGCTTGACACACTCCGGCGTTCCCGCCCTGGAAAGGAGCGTCTCGAAGACGGTCTTCTCCTCGTATTCGAAATGCTCCACGATGCAGTATCTGAGGAACTCCTTCAGGGGGGTGAGCTTTCTCCAGATATCTATGTCGTGCATGATCTCCTCAGCCCCGGCCATCATCTCAGCATGTTCCGACACCGCCGCGTGGTCTTCCACCATCCGCTTGAGCGGGTCCACCCATCCATCGCCCTTCGTCACTCCGCACCCACGCCCGGGTCGCTCACCCGTCCCATGAAGAGTATCGCCCCGGAGCGCGTGTCCCTTATGAGGAAGATGAAGGGGTGGTCCGCACGGAAGACCGTCTCCGGCTGTATCGAGGTCACCTGGATCACCACTGCCGTGGCCGCTGCCGCCTCGGTGCCCTCCTCGTTCACCTCGACGAACGCCTTGTGGATGACCGCAGATATGAAGAGGTCGCGCTTGCCGTTCATCCCGGAGAAGTCAGCCCTGTCGGAAAACGCATCCGTCATACCCATCGCCTTAAGGGTACCGCCGAGCTGGAACTGGCGGGTCAGCTTGAACTTCGGCAGGTGGACTGATACCTTCATCCTGTGCATGCGGCCGACCCAGCGCTCCAGGTTCTCTCTATTCAGCGACGCCTCCAGCTTCCCCAGCCCCGTGCGCTCCTTCGGGAGGAGTACCACCATGGAAAGCTCCTCCCCCACGTAGGGAAGCTCCAGGCACTGCAGGGAGTCCATCTCGGCGTACTTGAACCTCGCCCTATGGAACATCATCGGGACATCCGCCTTCTTCTCCTGCGTCAGCCAGAAGGGGGCGTCCCGGGTTGCTTTCTCGTCGAACTGCCTGGCCCAGTCTCCCTTGAAATATATCGCGTTGGTGAGCACCAGCCGGGTCATGCTGTTGAGGACTCCCGGTTTGATGAGGTCCTTTATCCTGTCGCGCGTCTTCTCCTCGACCCAGCTATTGATCGTCTTGCGCGCATCTTCGGCTGCACCCCTGAAATCCATCTCCCGCAAGCCCGCACCGTAGTGTTTCCCGGTCAGCTCCAGGAACTCCTTCAGGAAGCCATACCCCTTCTGGCCCCACAGCGCGTTGGCGACGGTCAGCTCGTATCCCTTCTCTTCCTTCCCGGCCGCCAGCGAGCGCTGCAGCTCCCCGAACCCCAGGTGGAGCCGCTCTCCCTCCGCGTGGAAAGAAAGGACGTCGGCCATCTGGCGGGCCGTCTCCCCGCGCGCCCCCGCATAGGTCATCGCGAGAGCAGTGCTGATGCTGTGCGGGGAGAAGAACAGGTTTCCCTCCTCGCCCCTGAGCCGGGCATAGAGGTCCAGCGCAAAATCGTTCACCGAATCCGCCGCCGTGCCCTCCGGCGCCTTCGCGGGCTCCTCCAGCCGGGCGGCTGCAGGGAAACACGCAGTTACAGCCAATACCAGGGCCGCCGCAAGCAGTCTCACCATCACGTTCTTCATCACTCTACCCTCCCTCGCGACCCTACTGAACCACAGTTCCCCATCAACGTCAAGACCGGGACAGCCTTCCCGCCTCAGCCCCGGCCAACGCGATGCCCCAGGGGGCATTAGCAATGCCCCATACACGAGTTTGCAAAGCCCCATGCAGAGTTCGCAAGGCGAACTCTAAGGTCAGCCCATAAGGTTCCCAGCAATGCTGACCGGTTTGCTGCGCAAACTCTGAGCTCACCCCGTCAGGTTCTTAGCGAGGGTGAGCGGGGCAGCCCATAAGGTTCTTAGCAGTGCTGAGCCGCGCAGCCTATCAAGTTGTCAGCAATGTTGCGCACCTGGCGCTTCCAACGTACAATAGCGCGAGTCACCCGCGGCGCTCGCATCCCGGGAAGGAAGGCAAAGCTTGTTCGAGCTTGAACTTGCAGACATCACGGTTCAGCTCTATGTGCCCGCGCTCATCGCGCTGGGGCTGGCAGCCGGCTTCGCCTCGGCCATGCTGGGTATCGGCGGCGGGTTTATCATGGTCCCGGTCCTCAATATCGTCTTCGGAGTTCCCTTTCCAATCGCGGTGGGAAGCGCCCTCGGCGTCATGGTCCTGACCTCGCTTTCCGGGGCCCTGCGCCACCGCCGCGAAGGCCATGGGGACATCAGGCTGGCGGCTCTCATGGTTCCCTTCTCTCTCATGGGCGTCGAGCTCGGCGCGCGGCTCGTACAGGTACTCAAAGCCGCGGGGACGATCACCCTCAGGGGATGCACCATGCCGGTCGTGGACCTGTGGGGAGCCATGATCTACGTCATCCTCATCCTGGCAATAGCCGGGCGCGTGCTCCACGAGTGCCGCATCACCCGCAGGGCAGGCACGGGGAAAGAGCTTTACCACTGCGCTGTCTCCCGGCGGCTCCACTCGCTGAAGCTCCCGCCCGTGCTCCATCTCGCGCACTCGGGAGGCACTGCAATATCTTTCTGGCTGGTACCGGCGGTCGCCTTTCCTGCGGGGGTCGCGAGCGGATTCCTCGGCATCGGAGGAGGGTTTCTCGTAACGCCGGCGCTCATCTACCTGCTGAGGCTCCCCACGCTGGGAGCAGTCGCGACAAGCCTTCTCGTCATAGTATGCGCATCGGGGTTCGGTGTCGCGACCCACGCCTTTAAGGGGAATGTCAGCCTTGTGATAGTAGCGTTCATGCTGATGGGGAGTATCCTCGGAGCACAGCTCGGGGCCCGTGCTGCCCACCGGTGGGGCGGGCTTCCTGTCAGGACTGTTTTCGGGTCCGTCATGGCTGCAGCGGCGCTGATGGTGCTCTTGAAGCTCCTGGTGCCCTTCTGCTAGTCTCCGGCACTATAGCTTCCTGGCGATCTCCTCGCGCTCGAAGCACTCTACGACGTCGCCTTCCTTCACATCGGCGAAGTTCGCGAGGGTGATGCCGCACTCGAAGCCCTGCTCCACTTCCCGGGCGTCGTCCTTGAAGCGCTTCAACGTGGCGATGCGGCCCTCGTATATCTCCTCGTCATCGCGGCGCAGCCGCGCGTGCGCGCCCCGCCGGATCCTGCCCTCCAGTACCATGCTGCCCGCGACCGTCCCGGTCTTGGAGACCTGGAACATCTGCCTGACCTCCGCCTTGCCTATTACGGTGTCCCTCACCTCGGGCTCCAGCAGGCCCTCCATCGCGGCACGCACGTCATTGATGGCCTCGTAGATGATCGCGTAGCGCCGTATGTCGACGCCCTCCCTCTTCGCGAGCATGTGCGCCTTCGGCTCGACGCCCGTGTGGTAGGCGATTATGATGGCATCCGATGCCGAGGCAAGCATCACATCCGACTCGCTCACCTGGCCCACGGCCTCATGGATGGTCATGAGCTTGACCTCATCGGTACCGATCTGCTCGAGGGCCTCGCCCAGCGCCTCCATCGACCCGTGTACGTCGCCCTTCAGCACTATCTTCAGCTCCCTTATCTCGCCGTGCTCGATGCGGCTGTGCAGGTCTTCAAGGCTCACCAGCGAACGCGGCTTCCCGCGGTCACCTGCGCGCACTTCCTCGCGCCGGAAGATGATCTCCCTCGCAATCTGCTCGCCGCTCACTACCTGGAACGTGTCTCCTGCCTGGGGCACCCCGCTGAAGCCCAGGACCTCCACCGCGGTGCTCGGGCCGGCTTCCTCCACGCTGTCGCCGCGGCAGCTGATCATCGCCCGTACCTTGCCGTTGAACATCCCCGTTATGAAAGCATCGCCCGTGTGAAGAGTCCCGGACTGGACCAGTACAGTGCCCACGGGACCACGACCCCGGTCCAGCTTGCCCTCGATCACCGTCCCTACCGCAGGATGGTCGGGATTGGCCCTGAGCTCCAGCATCTCCGCCTCCAGGAGCAACATCTCCAGGAGCCTATCGATGCCCGTCTTCTTCAGAGCCGAGATGGGGATGCAGATGGTCTTCCCGCCCATGTCCTCCGGAAGGAGATCGTGCTCGGCAAGCTGGCGCTTCACCCGGTCGGGGTTGGCGTCCGGCCTGTCCATCTTGTTGATCGCCACGACCATCGCGACTCCCGCCGCGCGGCAGTGGTCGATTGCCTCCACCGTCTGCGGCATTATGCCGTCATCGGCCGCCACCACCAGGACAGCCACATCGGTCACCTTCGCCCCGCGGGCCCTCATGGCGGTGAACGCCTCGTGGCCCGGGGTGTCGAGGAACACCACCCTGCCTTTTCGCAGCTCCACTTCCGAAGCACCTATGTGCTGGGTGATACCGCCCCGCTCCTGGCTGACGACGTTTGTCTCCCTGATGGCATCCAGCAGCGAGGTCTTTCCGTGGTCGATGTGACCCATGACGACGACGATGGGAGGCCGGGGGACGAGCTTGCTCTCATCCGCCTCGCTGACGCTGACAGCTTCCTGCTCCCCGAAGGCGGGGACGATGTCCACATCGGCCTCGCGGTCGAGTTCCTTCACAAGGTTGCGGATGGCGTCGCCGTCCAGGCGCTGGTTCAGAGATGCGAAGATGTTGATATCGATCAGCTTCTTTATGAGAAGGCTGGGTTTCATGCCCAGCTGCTGGGCTATCTCGCCCACGGTCGCGCCTTCGCCGATCACAGGCCTCTTCGGCGGCTCCGGCGGAGCTTTTACGGCCGCTCTCCCCCTGCCACCAGACCTTGCCCCGCGCGGTCTTGACCTCGCCGGGCCAGCACGGAACGGCCTGTGGAACCTGCGGGGAGCCGGCTTCCTGATGATGGTCCTCTCCGGCTTCGCAGGCTTGTGTTTCCCGGGCTTCTCGGCGACGGGAGGCGCCTTCTTCTCCGCGGGCGCAGCAGGTGGCTCTGCAGGTACCGCCTCCACCACACCTGCGGCGGCAGGTGTGGGTTCCGCTGCGGCTGGCGCGGGCTCCACGGCCTCTGCTGCCGCCGCGGCCTCTGCCGCGGGGACTTCCGCGGGTGCAGGCGGGACATCCTCTATGGGTGCGGCGGGCTCCTCGACAGCTTCCGGAGCCTCTTCCACTGCGGCTTCCTTCGGCTCCTCCACCACTTCGGCCGGCACCTTCTCGATAGCCAGTATGATGGGGACATCCACCGTCTCTTCAGCGGGCTTCTTCTTAACGGCGGCCGCCTTCTTCGCGGCAGGTTTCTTCGCCGCAGCCTTCTTCGCCGCCGCTTTCTTCGCGGGGGCTTTCTTCGCCGCAGCCTTCTTTACCGCGGGCTTCTTCTTGACCGGGGCGGCCGTCGAGGCCCGCTTTATCAGCTCCACCCTGACGTGCACAGCAGCATCGTCCTCTATGCTGCTCATGTGGCCCCTGACAGCTACCTTCAGCTCCCGCAAGATGCTGATGATGTCCTTGCTGGGAACATGCAGCTGCTTGGCAAGTTCATGTACCCTTATAGCCACATTGCCCTCCGCGCGCGCCGGCAGCCCGCCTGCTACACGGGCTTCTCCTCGCCCCCGTCCCCGGAAGCTGTATCCTCACCTGCATCATCATCCGTGCCTGCTTCTTCCTGGCTTGCGGGTTCCTCTGCAGGACCTGCACCCGCACCTTGTTCGTCCTCATCCACAGGTTCTTCCGAGGCTGCATCCTGAGGCTCTTCCTGGTCTTGCTCCGGGGCCTGCCCCGAGGCTTGCTCCGCTGCCTCTGCAGCTACGGCCTCTGCAGCTGCCTTTTCAGCCGCTGCTGCCTCTGCAGCTACGGCCTCTGCCGCTGCCTTTTCAGCTGCTGCTGCCTCTGCAGCTACGGCCGCTGCCGCTGCCTTTTCAGCTGCTGCTGCTTCCGCAGCTGCTGCCTCTGCTGCAGCCTCTGCTGCTACCTTTTCGGCGAATGCTGCTCCGAGTGCCCGGGCCCCCTCCAGGAGCTGCTCCGCGCGCTTCTCGCCGATGCCCGGTATGGACACGAGCTGCTCGGCCGTGCACTGCAGCAGCTCCCACACTGTGGTAACGCCCGCCTCTATCAGCGCCGCGGCCACCTTCGGGCCCGCTCCGGGCAGTTCGCCCACTCCCGCGCTGAGCGCTTCCCGGGCTCTTTCCTCCGCCGCGGCCTGGCTCTCGCTCCTGATGGTGATCTTCCAGCCGGTCATCTTCGCCGCCAGCCGCACGTTCTGGCCCTTCTTGCCTATCGCCAGGGACAGCTGGTCGTCGGCAACTATCACTTCCGAGGCCATCTCCTCCGGATATATATCCACGGATATCACGCCGGCGGGACTCAGGGCATTGGTGATATAGGTAGCCGCGTCATCGCTCCACGGGACTATGTCTATCTTCTCGCCGCGCAGCTCCCTCACCACCATCTTCACTCGCGATCCCCTCACCCCCACGCAGGCGCCGACCCCGTCCACACCGTCGCGGTTGCTGGTCACTGCGATCTTAGAGCGCTCTCCGTTCTCGCGGGCCACCGCCTTGATCTCCACTGTGCCGTCGGAAATCTCCGGGACCTCCAGCTCGAACATCCTGCGCACCAGCTCCGGGTGGCTCCGGGAGACTATTATCTGCGGGCCGCTTTCCGCGCGCCTTACCTCGAGTATGTACACACGAAGCCGGTCGCCCGGGCGATAGTCCTCCCTGACGGGCCTCTCCCTGTGCGGGAGCAGCGCCTCGGCGCGGCCGAGATCGAGGATGGCATCGGACTGCTCGAAGCGGCTGATCTCGCCGCTCACCATTTCCCCCTGCCGGCCGGAGTAATCCTTGAAGACATTGGCGCGTTCGGCTTCCCGTATCTTCTGCATGATGACCTGGCGGGCGGTCTGCGCTGCTATGCGGCCGAGCCCTTCCAGCCGTATCCCCACAAGGCACCGGTCTCCCTCGACCACGTCAGGCAGTGCCTTGCGCGCCTCGGCAAGGCTGATCTGGTTGTCCGGGTTCTCCACCTCGACCACCACTTCCTTGTTGGCAAACGGCTGCACTGCACCCGTATCGCGGTCTATTCTTACAGTGACATCCTCGTAGCCGTGCGAGCTCTTCTTGGCAGCCGACACAAGCGCCGCCTCAAGAGCCTTGAGAAGGACCTCGCGGTCGATGTTCTTCTCCCGCTCCAGCCCGCCGAGTATGCCCAGCAGTTCCCCGTTCATCTCACATCCACCTCTAGCCTGGCCTTTGTAACCTGCTCCAGGGGGATCCGCTTCCGCGCGCCACCCCCGCAGTCCAGCACGACCTCTCCCCCGTCCACCGCCTCCACGCGCCCCATGTGCGACTTCTGGCCTTCGACCGGCTCCCTGGTGTGCACTTTCACCAGCTTCCCCGTAGCCCAGACGAAGTCCTGCTCCTTCTTGAGCGGCCGGTCCAGCCCCGGGGAGTCCACCTGCAGCCTGAAGTCCCCTTCAACCAGCCCGAGCCCTATAAGCCGGGGTCCCATCGCCCCGTTCAGGCTCGTGCAGTCGCGCACGCTGACGCCGCCGGGCTTGTCTATCACTATGGCTATCCGCCATGTCGCCCCCCGCCGCCTGGCCGTCACGTCCAGCACCTGGACGCCGCTGCGCTCCGCGACCTCGGAGGCCACCCGGAGGATATCCTCTCCCATGGTGTCCATCGCTCGCCCCCGAAACAAAAGAGCGGGCTTGCGCCCACCCCTGGCACGTATCGGTAGCCCACGCCTACAACAAAAGCTTATCACATGGCACTGGCCCTAGCAAGCGAAAAAACCTCCCTGCAAGGAAACGGTTGGGTACATCATGACCCCCCTGGATGTAGTAGAGATAGTAAGAGAAGAAGGAGGAAGAGGGGTAGAGTAGTTAAGCTAGAGTGTTTTGGTAGAGCAAGCTGGGTAAGACTGA
>SDBT01011267.1_pt1 | contig 14403 bp, 6 predicted proteins | sample 2277101 | NCBI WGS metagenome assembly SDBT01 (sample SAMN10404973, study PRJNA504765) | marine sediment metagenome | isolation source: marine sediment core GS10_PC15, 103 cmbsf | place: Arctic Ocean: Southern Knipovich Ridge | collected 2010
GCTTGATTACCTACCGCTTGATTACCTACCGCTTGATAAACCTTCTTCGTAATCTCTCTTACCAAAGAGGGATTTTTTTCTAAAAACTCTTTAGAAGCTTCAAGCCCCTGCCCAAGACGTTGTTTTTCGTAAGCATACCAAGAACCGCCCTTGGCAATAACATTATATTTAGCGGCAGTAGAAATCAGGTCTCCTATAAAAGATATACCTTTGTTATACATAATATCAAATTCAGCGGTTCTAAAGGGAGCAGCTACTTTATTTTTAACCACTTTTGCCCTTACTCGGTTGCCAATAATTTCATCGCCTTTTTTTATTTGGGCTGCTCTTCTTAATTCAATCCTGACCGATGAATAAAACTTTAGAGCTTTGCCACCGGGAGTAGTTTCAGGATTACCAAATACTATCCCAATTTTCATTCTTATCTGATTTAAAAAGATAATTGCTGTTTTTGTTTTACTAACTACACCGGCAAGTTTACGTAAAGCTTGAGACATAAGCCGAGCCTGAAGACCCATATGGCTCTGTCCCATTTCTCCTTCTATTTCTGCTCTGGGTGTAAGGGCAGCAACAGAGTCTATCACAATCGCATCTACTGCCTGAGAACGAACAAGACTTTCTACTATTTCTAAAGCCTGCTCACCAGTATCTGGTTGGGAAATTAAAACGTCTTCTACCTTTAAACCAATTCGCTTGGCATATTGAGGATCTAAAGCATGTTCAGCATCTATAAAAGCAACCGTTCCTTTTCTTTTTTGAGCCTCAGCTAAAATGTGAATAGCAAGAGTTGTTTTTCCGCTTGACTCCGGTCCATAAATTTCAGTAACCCTTCCTCTGGGTATCCCTCCAATCCCCAAGGCAATATCTAAAGAAATGGAACCAGTTGGGATAAAATCTATATCAAGTTTTTTTGCTTGACCGAGCGTCATAATTGCCCCTTCGCCAAAACGTTCTTGAATCTCCTTAACTACTTCCTTAATAGCACTAGATTTTTCCTCTTCTATTTTATTTTTATCTTCTCCTTGTCGTTTAGTCATGTGATTATAATACCAATGAATACGAATGGCATGCAAATGCCGCAAATACTATTTGCATCATTGGCATAAGATTTGTAGATTAGTATTAGTATTTAATAATATTTCTTATTATCACTTTTTCCTTGCCCAACTTATTCGTCGCCACTAAATAGATGGTGTTAAGCCCTTCTTGAAGTGGAATTTCAACTCTGAATTCACCATTCTCGTCGGTCCATACAGCTTGAGCGTTAAACGAGAGCTCTGCCTGTTTCGAAACTTTTCCTGAAAACAGAATAAAGTCCTGATTGGTCCTTAAATCATGGGAAGGATTCTCTAAATCAATCTGAGACAATCCCTTAAATAAGTCTATTTCATACCAAAAATAAATACAAACCACTACCAACGCAACTGTTACGAAAAACCAAGCAAAATTACGAGGAGTAATCACAAGCCATGGATACTTCAAAGGTTTAAAGATTTTTCGAGAATCTTTTTTTTGCTTTAGATTCCTAAGTATCTGTTTTTCTCTCTGGTAAATCTTAATAAGCGATTTCGGACTTTTCTTAAAAAATCTTCCGCAAGCTCTTAAATATCCTTTTACATAAACATCTGCCGGAAGGTGATTGTAATCTCCATTTTCCAAATAGGTAAGGTATTTTTTAGGAATCTTAGTAAGACGAGAGAGTTCTACTAAGCTTACTTTTGCTTCCTGGCGTAGTTTCTTAAAAATCTCGGCTAATGTTTCAGAGGAGTCTATTTTTTTAACAGTAAAAGTCATAACTCACTTTGCTCTTCCTTATTAAGTATCTTCCTCGGCTTTGCTCCATCTGCAGGGCCAATTACCCCTCTTTCTTCAAGTAAATCTAAGATTCTTGCGGCTCGAGCATAACCAATACGCATTCTTCTTTGGAGAAGAGAAGCAGAAGCTTTCCCAGCCTGAATAATCACCTCCTTGGCATCATCATAAAGTTCGTCTTCAATTAAATCAACCCCTCCGGCAAGAGTACTTTTCTCCTGTATTTCTTTAGTTAACTCTTCGTCGTAATCGGGTTTTTGTTCGCTTTTAAGAAAACTGGTAACATCCTTTATCTCCTTTTCAGTTATAAAAGCAGCTTGAATTCGCCTGGGTTTTCGAGAGTCACTGGCTAAATACAACATATCGCCATTTCCTAAAAGTTTCTCTGCTCCAGCCATATCTAAAATAGTACGAGAATCTATCTGTGAAGCAACCTGGAAAGCTACACGAGCAGTTATATTTGCCTTAATAAGCCCGGTAATTACTTCTACTGACGGCCTTTGAGTGGAAATAATTAAATGAATTCCTACCGCTCGGGCCATTTGAGCAAGCCGGACAATTGCCGCTTCAACCTGACGACCATGGGAAGCCATTAAGTCTGCCAATTCATCGACAGCAAGAACGATATAAGGCAAAGGATTGTCACAATTATGAGTATTGTAAGAACTGATATCTCTTCTCCCTGCTTTCTGCAAAATTTTAAAACGTTCTTCCATCTCCTTCACAGCCCACTCTAGAGCATTAATAGCTTGTTCGGCATCAACCACTACTGGAGTGAGAAGATATTCTATTCCATTATAAGCAGTGAATTCCACTCTTTTAGGATCAATTAGGATAAATTTTAGGACTTGAGGTGAGTTTCGATAAATTAAAGTAGCCAATATTGTATTGAGACAAACTGTTTTGCCACTACCGGTAGCTCCAGCAACAAGCAAGTGAGGCATTTTAGCTAAATCTGCAGATATTACCTCGCCGGAGACATCTCGGCCTAAAATAATAGAAAGAGATGGACAATTCTTAAAAGATGGGTCTTCTAATAGAGACTTAAGCGCTACTAGAGACTTTTTGATATTGGGAATCTCAATGCCAACTAAATGCTTACCAGGAATCGGCGCTTCTATTCGTAGAGGATGAGCAGCCAAAGCCAAAGCTAAATCATTTTGAAGAGAGGTAATATAAGAAAGTTTTATCCCGGCAGCTGGTCTCAAAGTATATTGGGTAACGGTCGGACCAACTGTTATTTTGCCCATCTCCACCTCTATACCAAAATTTTGGAGAGTCTGTTTTATAATATTAGAATTCTTTTTGATATCTCCACTGAAAGGTTTTTTTTCAAAATCACCTAAAAGTTCTAAAGGAAAAGGTTTGTGAGGAATATTTAAAGTTTTTTCTGATGGAACCTCAAGGTCTGGTAGTTTTAATCCGTTTTTAGATCCCTGCCCGTCAATATCCTTTACCTTAAATTCGGATGGAATAAGCTTGCTCTTCAGAGTTTTGATAGCCGAAGAAAGGTCCAAAGTTTTTGACCTTCCCCCTGCTTCCATCCCAGAAGCGAAATCTTGAACATCAACTTGAGAAGATTTCTGATGAAGCCTAAGTAATTTTGTTAAAGTTAAATCCAGACTGACCAGCAACGAAATAATTAAAAGAGAAGAAAGTATAACTAAACTGGCCCAAAAACCAAAAAGCTTTGCCAAGGGATAACTAATAATCATCCCTAAGTATCCTCCACCTAGAAATGCTTGGGACTGAAAACCGTCAGCACCTAATAGTCCCAAAATTCCTAAGAAGCTTACGATAAATAAACCCATTCCGAGAGCAGTTGAAGGGTAAGTTCCTTTTACACAACGAATGCCTTTTATGCCCATAAATATCAACAAAAATGGAATAAGAAACCTTCCCCAGCCAAAAATAAATTGTAAAACTTGAGTTAATCCTTGCCCTACACTACCAGCAATATTAAAAAATGCCAAAATAATAATAAAGGCAAAAGCAAAAAGTAGTATAGCAAAAATGCTCCGTTTAGTCTCAATGAGCAATTCCAACTTGGGTTTTACTTTGTCAGTTTTTCTTTTTTTAGACTTTCTATTCATGGATTCGATAAACTTACCATAAACAATCAATGACTACGGCGATAGCCAGTTCCTGCCGGCATTAATTTCCCTATAATAACATTTTCCTTTAACCCTCTTAACCGATCAACTTTACCCATTACTGCCGCATCAATTAAGACCCGAGCTGTTTGCTGGAAAGAGGCAGCGGAAAGAAAACTTTCAGTAGATAAAGATGCTTTGGTTATACCCAAAATTAACATCTCCCCTTGTGCTTTCTTTTTAACTTTATCGTTTTCCTCTTCGAAAAATGCTCTGTCTACAATACTGCCAGGAATAAGATTAGTATCACCTGAATTTTTAATCCGAAGATAGGAAAGCATCTTTCGGATTATTATCTCGATATGTTTATCAGAAACTCCCGTTCCCTGTGAAGAGTAGATTAATTGAATTTCCTTTAAAATATACCGAGTCAGCACTTCTTTGCCGGCTACTCTAAATAATTCTTTTAGATCTACGTGCCCCTCACAAAGTTGCTGACCACAATGAACTTTATCTCCAGGTTTAACCCAACAAGTAGCTCGACGGGGGATTTCATATTCCTTTACTGCAGATTTTAGTTTTTGGCTAGACTTGGAGTGTTTTGGCTTTTTAGATTTTGTATTTTTCCTGCCTGCCGGTAGGTATGGGATTTCAAGATTCGGAATTATCTTTACTACTTTTTGGGATTTCGTCTCTACTACATCTAAAACTTCACCATCCACATGGGAAATCATTGCTTTCCCCCTCGGAGACCTGGCTTCAAAAATCTCCTCCACCCGAGGCAGCCCCTGTGTGATATCTCCCCCACCAGCCACACCACCAGTATGAAACGTTCTCATGGTTAGCTGGGTTCCGGGTTCTCCAATAGCCTGCGCCGTAACAATCCCGATAGCTTCTCCAATTTCTACTAATTTATTTTTACCCAGATCAAAACCGTAACACTTCTGGCATACCCCCCGCCTTGTTTTACAACTGATCACCGAACGAAGCATGATATTTTTAATCCCCGATTCATCAATCAGATGCGCCTTGTGAGAAGAGATAATTTCACCGGCCTTAACTATGGTCTTTTCTTTTACTTTTACATCCTCTAATGCTACTCTCCCCACAACATGGGTTGCAAAACTTATCCCTAGATCTTCTTCATCCCCACGGACAATTTCTATCCCTTCGCTATCTCTACAATCCTCTTCTCTCACAATAATATCCTGCGCTACATCAACAAGTCTTCTGGTAAGATAACCTGCCTTAGAAGTTCTAAGTGCTGTATCGGCCAATCCTTTTCTTGCTCCGTGAGTAGAAATAAAATATTCCAAGATACCCAATCCCTCTTTTAGAGAGTCTTTTACCGGTAACTCAATAGTTTCTCCGGCTGGATTAGCCATCAGCCCTCTCATTCCCATTAGTTGTGTGATAATAGACCAAGAACCTCTAGCACCCGAATCTACCATAGTAAAAACTGGCTCATTTTCCCGAAATTCGCTCTTAACAAGTTTAGCTACCTTTTCTCGCGTTTCTTCCCATGCTTCTATAACCTTAGTCTTTCTTTCCGATTCGCTTAAAAATCCTTTTTCGTATTGATTTTTTATTACCTCTACCTTAGTTTCGGTCTCCTTAATTAGTTTAGTCTTACCTTGAGGAACATGGAGGTCGTCGATTCCCCAACTTATTCCCGAATAAGTAACGTATTTAAATCCTAATGTTTTAACTTTATCTAAAGTATCGGTGGCTATTTCCTGTCCGTATTGTTCAATAATTTCAGCTATTAAAGCCTTGAGTCTTTTCTGATTCATCGTTTTGTTGATAAAACTTAACCCTTTAGGAAGTGTCTGGTTGAAAATGACCCGACCAACACAGGTCTCAATTAATGTAGGTTTCGGATTCTTAATTTTTGATTTTGGATTATTTATTCTTACTTTTATTTTTGCCTTCAGATGCACCCGTCTAAACTGATAAGCTAGAATTGCTTCTTCGGAATTGGGAAATATTTTTCCTTCTCCAGAGAAACCCTTCTCAATTTTAGTCATCCAATAACAACCAAGAACTATATCTTTAGTAGGAAAGGTAATTGGCTCGCCAGTAGCTGGCTTTAGAAGATTACGTGTTGAAAGCATAATATCTGAAGCTTCTTTTTGAGCTTCTCGAGACAGCGGTAAATGAACAGCCATTTGATCTCCATCAAAGTCAGCATTAAAAGCCATACAAACTAAAGGATGAATTTGAATAGCCTTCCCTTCAACAAGTACTGGTCTAAAAGCTTGGATACCTAATCGATGAAGAGTTGGAGCTCTGTTTAAAAGAACTAAACGATTGCTAATAATCTCTTCGAGAATATCCCAAATCACCGGCTCTCTTTCTTCAATTAACCTCCCGGCACTACGAACATTACTAGCTAATTCACCCTCAACCAACTTATTTATAATAAAGGGTCTGAATAATTCTAAAGCTATCTCTTTAGGAAGACCGCATTGATTAGGTTTCAATCCCGGACCAATAACGATAACGCTCCTAGCTGAATAATCAACCCGTTTACCTAGAAGGTTCTGCCTGAATCTGCCTTGTTTTCCTTTTAGCATATCAGCTAGTGACTTAAGAAGGCGCTTCTGTCCGGTAGAGGCTTTTACTGCTTGACCTCGACGGGCTCCGTTATCAATAAGAGCATCCACTGCCTCTTGCAGCATCCGTTTCTCGTTTCGTTTTATTACTTCCGGTGCTTTTAGTTCTATTAGTCTCTTTAAACGATTATTTCTATTGATAATCCGACGGTAAAGATCGTTAAGGTCGGAGGTGGCAAATCTCCCTCCATCTAAAGAAACTAGAGGTCTTAAATCTGGAGGAATCACCGGAAGTATGGTCAGACACATCCATTCCGGTCCGATACCAGCCCTAAACATTCCCTGTAGCAACCTTAACCGCTTGAGTTCTCTTGCGGATGCAGAAGCTGATTTACGGAGTAAAGGCACAGCTTTGATGTCTGCTTGCCCCGTACCTTTTTGGGGTGGGGTTTCGTGAAACTTCAAGATTTTTCCCTGCTTCTTTATTTCTTCTTTCAGATTAATTTGAGCCAATAATTCTCTGATTGTTTCCGCTCCAATGCCGGCTTCAAAAACTTGACCATATTTTAAGGAAAGATTATGGTATTCCACTTCAGAAATGATTTGTAATTTATGAAGATTAAAAAGTTCCTGTCGGGCTCTATTTCGAATAGTCTTTAAATCTTTTAAGACCTTATCTTTCTCACTTTTGATTTTTGTCTTTCCTTTAGACTGAGTTCGAGACGAAGATTGACTTTTGACTTTTAATTTATATTCTTTTTCTATTTGTTCCAAAGCGTCTTTACGAGCTTCTTTATCTACCCGAGTAATAATATAAGAAGCAAAATATACTATCTTCTCTAAATTTTCTACTGAGAGATTAAGGAGAAGTCCGATTCTTGAAGGAACCCCCCTTAAAAACCAAATATGTGTTACCGGTACAGCAAGTTTAATATGACCCATACGCTCTCTTCGAACAGAAGCACGAGTAACTTCCACTCCACATTTATCACAAGTAATCCCTTTATAGCGAATACGTTTGTACTTTCCACAATAACACTGATAGTCTTTAGTCGGTCCGAAAATTCTCTCGCAAAAAAGGCCATCTTTTTCCGGCTTTTGGGTCCGATAATTTACTGTTTCAGGTTTTAAAACTTCTCCATGAGACCAAGAAATGATTTTTTCCGGAGAAGCAAGCCGTAATCTTATTGCATTGAAATTAAAAGTTGTCATACCAATTTTACCCAAGAGTCTAAGCCCTTAAGACTTGAGAACGATTGGGTAGTAAAATCGAGTATCCCGCAATACTGCGGGATAAAGGTTTGGCAGTCAAAAATCTTTCATCTTGTAACTCAGATTTTTAGGCCAAACTTTTATATAAATTCTACATCTAACGCCAGTGCTTTTAGTTCGTTCACCAACACATCAAAGGAGGCAGGAACATTTGGTCTTCCAATCGGTTCTCCTTTGATAATGGAATCATAGGCTTTTGCCCTACCTAAAACATCGTCTGATTTAATAGTAAGCATCTCCTGTAAAATATGAGCTACCCCATAAGCTTCCAATGCCCAAACTTCCATTTCTCCAAATCTCTGCCCTCCACCTTGCGCTTTTCCACCAAGAGGCTGCTGGGTAATTAAGGAATAGGGACCAACAGAACGAACATGAATTTTGTCCTCTACCAGATGATTGAGTTTCATTATATAGAGCATTCCAACGGTTACCTTTTGATCAAAGGCCTCGCCTGTCCGACCGTCAAAAAGTTGAACCTTACCATCTTGCGGCAATCCAGCGCGTTTTAGTTCCTTTCTTATAGTCTCTTCTGAAACACTTGCTAGAGCAGGAGTTGCTACTTTATATCCTAGTTTCTGGGCTGCCCAGCCTAAATGAGTTTCAAAAATCTGCCCGATATTCATTCGGGAAGTAACCCCTAGAGGAGAAAGAATTGCCTCTACCGGAGTGCCATCAGCTAAATGGGGCATATCTTCCTCAGGGAGAATTCTGGATACAATACCTTTATTTCCGTGACGATTAGCAAGCTTATCTCCAATAGCCACTTTTCTCATCTGAGCAACGCTAACCTGAATAGTCTTTATCACATCTGAGGGTAATTTATCTCCACGCTCTCTAGAAAATATCATGACACCTACTATTCGGCCAACTTTGCCATGAGGTAAAAGCAAAGAAGAGTCTTTTACGTCTCGAGCTTTCTCACCAAAAATCGCCTTGAGCAACCTTTCTTCAGCAGACAAATCACTTTCTCCTTTAGGAGAAATTTTTCCCACCAAAATATCTCCGGCACCAACTTCCGCTCCAACACATATTACACCTTCTTCATCGAGGTTGGATAATTTTTCTTCTCCCACATTAGGAATATCTTGGGTGACAATCTCCGGACCTAACTTTGTTTCTCTCACATCAATAGAATAGTTTTCAATATGAATTGAAGTATAGCGATCGTCTTTTACAAGCCGTTCTGAGATAATTACCGCATCCTCATAGTTTGCTCCCTCCCAACACATAAAAGCAGATAGAACATTTTGTCCTAAAGAAAGTTCCCCTTGATAAGTAGAAGCACCATCGGCTAAAAGCTCGCCAGTTTTGACTCTTTGACCTTTTTTTACTCGCGGCTGCTGAGTCATACACGTATCAGCGTTACTCTTAGCAAAATTTCTTAATTTATAACGAATAGTGTTTTTCCCTTTTACCACAATAAGAGAAGCGTCAACTTCTAAAACTCGCCCTGCCTCTTTTGCTAAAACTACTTGTCCTGAATCAAAAGCAGCCTTTGCTTCAATACCGGTTCCAATTATTGGACTTTGCGGACTAATGCAAGAAACTGACTGACGCTGCATATTCGAGCCCATTAAAGCCCTGTTGGCATCATTGTGTTCTAAAAAAGGAATCAGGGCGGTAGCTATACTTATAGTTTGGATAGGAGAAATATCAATATAATTTACCTCTTCGCGCCGGACCATCCCTGGCTCCCCTTTAACTCTAGCCGGAACTTTACTCTCAATAAAATGTCCCTGGGAATCAAAAGGGACATTTGCATGAGCAATAATCGCTCTCTGTTCTTCAATAGCATCAAGCCAAACAATTTCTTCAGATACTCTTGGAACTGATTTTGTAGAAGCTCTTTTTACTTTTCGATAAGGAGTTTCTATAAAACCATAATTATTAATTCGACTATAGCAAGCCATATGGCCAATCAGGCCGATATTTTGGCCTTCTGGAGTCTGTATAGGACAAATCCTTCCATAGTGAGAAGGATGAACATCTCTTACTTCAAACCCGGCTCTCTCACGCGCCAACCCCCCTGGACCCATAGCCGAAAGTCGTCTTTTATGTTCAAGCTCCGCTAAGGGATTTACCTGGTCCATAAATTGAGAAAGCTGAGAAGAAGCAAAAAATTCTCTAACCACAGCCATCAAAGGTTTGGCATTAATAAGCTGAGGCAGCTGCAGAGTGCTTGGGTCTAGAGTACTCATCTTATCTTTAATAATTCTTTCCATTCTCATCAACCCCACCCTCAATTTATTCTGAACCAACTCTCCCAGGGTCCTTACCCGACGATTTCCCAAATGATCAATATCATCCGGTCGGGCTTTTATATCGTTGTCTCGTCTAATAATTTCTTTAATTATATTCACCAAATCCTCTTTCCTTAAAATTCTACTTTGCGGATCTTCCGGTGAAAGGTTTTGACTAAAAAACTGATTCAATTTATACCGACCAACCGGACCGAAATCGTAGCGGTTAAAATTAAAAAACATTCCTTCAATCATCTGTCTAGCATTATCTATGGTGGCTAAATCCCCCGGCCTTATCCTTTTGTAGACTTCAATCAGCCCTTCTCCAGAATTATGAGAGATATCTTTTGCTAAAGTGGCCTCAATATGCTTTACGTTAGGGTCGGTATCTACCGATGAAAAGAGTTCTTTTATTTGCTCATCTTGAGAATAACCAAAAGCTCTTAATAAGGCAGTTACGGCTACTTTTCTTTTTCGGTCAATCCTGACCATTATTGCTCCGTCTTGCTCTGTTTCAAGCTCAAGCCAGGCGCCCCGATTTGGAATAATTTTTGCGCCAAAAAGAAATCTGCCACGTGAAAATGTGGCAGTAAAAAATGCTCCGGGAGACCTTATTAATTGAGAAACAACAACTCTCTCTACCCCATTAATAATGAATGTTCCTCTTTCGGTCATCAAGGGTAAGTCTCCTAAATATATCTCATGCTCAATTATCTCTTTCTCTTTTAATCTTGTCAGCCGCGCATTTACCCTTAAGGGAGCCTCGTAAGAAATATTATGTTCTTGAGAGCTTTCTTCGTCATACTTTGGCTCATCTAGATAGTAATCCAGGAATTCGAGTTTTAATTCTTTTTCGGTCCAGTCGTAAATTGGTGAAATCTCTTCAAAAAGTTCCTTGATGCCTTTATCTAAAAGCAAATCATAAGATTTAGTCTGCACTTCAATAAGATTAGGCAGTTTTGCTGGTGGTAAAGTTTTGCCAAGATAGATACGTTTCATGAAAAAATAAAAAATAAATATATAAAAACGTAAAAACTCCCTACTTTACATTTGGGTCAAATTTACTCTACTTATTCAATTTTATAGATTTTTGGCTTCACTATATTCCTATTTTTAGGGTGTAACAGAAGCCACGACAAAGTTCAAAGTTTTAACTATCGCCTTGCCTATTCTTTTGGCCGTAAATCCAATATTCTTGGATTGCGACAGTTTAAAAGATTCAATGTCTGTAATCTTAATTTTAATACTTTTAAAAAATTTGTCAAGGAAAATTAAGAATTCCTTAGATAATTCCTGCTCGGACTTATAAATTTCCTTCTTTATTGTTTTGTTTCCCTTTTTTAAGAGAAAGGTGAGTTCATCAGAAGTTTGGTAGATGTGAAGTTTCATTGTTTAAATGTTTAATTGTTTTAGTGTTTCTCTAACGACTTCCCTATCATCCCAAGGAATTTTTTTATTACCAACCATCATCCACGGCTCACAGCCTTTGCCGGTAATAACGACGGTATCATTGGATCGAGCGAGTTCTAGAGCTTTTTTAATAGCTTCTCGCCTATCGGGGATCTTCTCGTATTTCGGAATCTGGAATCTGGAATCTGGAATCTGGAATTTCTTAATTCCTTCTGCTATATCATTTATAATTTTCATTGGCTTCTCGTCGTACGGATCTTCGGCGGTCAGTATTATATATTGGCAATACTTTGCAGCAATTTTCCCCAAAGCTGGCCTCTTCCATTTATCCCTTCCGCCACCGGCCGCACCTAGTACACAAATTAACCTTGAACCTTGAACTTTAAACTTTAAACTTTTCATTGTCTGATACACCTTTTCTAAAGCTGCCGGGGTGTGGGCATAATCTACTATAATGGTAAACGCCTGGCCTTGATTAATTAATTCCATTCTACCTGGAATACCTTTTGCTTTTTCTAAAGCAATTTTCATTGTTTCAAGTTCAATCCCAAACGATAGACCCAGACAAATCACCGCCAAAACGTTATAAATGTTAAACCGAGCAAGTAGAGAAAGGTTGAATTGAGTATCCTTGACTCTAAACTTAATACCTCTTGAATCCAACTCAACATCCGTAGCCTCAACAATATTTGGAATTTGGAATTTGGAATTTGGAATTTGTTTAGGATTTCGGATTTCGGATTTAGGATTTATTCTATATCCCCATTTCTCTTCCGCCTTAAACTTCAAAAAATACTCAGCGTTCTCATCATCAAGGTTTATAACATGGACCTTAGCTTGTTTAAATAATTTTCCTTTAGCTTCTCTATATTTCTCAAAGCTCCCGTGAGATTCAATGTGCTCGGGAGTTAGATTAGTAAACACGGCTAGGTCAAAATTAATCCCCCAGTGACGATATTGCTTTATTCCTTCAGAACTGACTTCTAAAACTGCGTACCGACAGCCAGCTTTGACCATCTTTCTCAAAAGCTCCTGAAGCTTAAAGCGCCCGGGCATAGTCATCTTTAATTTATTAGGCCACGCTTTATCTCCAATTCTAAACCAAACAGAAGAAACCGACCCAACCTTGTTTTGGAATCTAGAATCTGGAATTTGGAATTTGGATTTACGTTCTGTGTCTGTTCCGCGATAGCCCAAGACTTGGGCTGTTAATTCTACCACACTTGATTTGCCATCCGTCCCGGTTACCCCAATAACCTTTAACTTTCTTGATGGAAACCTATACCAAAAACAAGCTAAAACCGCCAGCGTCAAATGGTAAAAACTAATAACAAATTCGGGAATAAGTTCTTTAATAAAAGTTTTCACATTTATAAATAAATATTCACCTCCAAAACAATTTTTTGTTTATTTTTAAATCTTTGATTAACTTGAATCTCTCGCGTCATTCAGGTCCTGCGGTGTAAACTATGAATTATTGGGCTGGATGGCAAGGAGCATCAGCATACTTACAACCCCCCAAGATACACATCTCTGCTCACAACTCTGTCCTGGACTGAAAGTAATTTTGTCACATTAATTATAATAAGTAACAGAAAGGTAGGAACTATTGGCACGTTCTGGGGTTTCAACCCTAAAGCTGTTGCCACTTACTCCATTATTATGGAACCTAAACTGTGTGCGACCAGTTTTATTAATATCATTAGTGGGGACAGTTAAATTATGACCCTCCCACTCGGAACCACCATCAATGACAAAAGAGTCAAAATTATCATCTATAGGAGCCAAACCATAATCACCCGAGGACAAAGTGCCATAATCCAGACAATCTGCATATATTGTGCTTGCTACTTGATCATAACCATGAACGTGTAAGGTAGCCGAAGTTACAATAGCAGCGTCTGGAATAGCTTCTGTATAAAAACTTAGGAAAGCTCTATAAGTGTTATATACTCTTGGTATTCCGTCTGCGACAGTATCAACTTCCCCACCACTCTCAACCTGACCATCATAGCCAGCTTCAGAATAGTAAGTGACTATTGATTTAGTCTTACATGAGCCACTATAGCATTTTTGATTAGCTCCACAATCTGTACCATCGCCATAAGTACCACAGCTTCCATAATCTGTTCCAGAACAGCCACTAACATATTTACATTTTGCACAACTATATTTAAACGTGTCTGCTGAATTGCCCGGACAATCATCGGCGAGGTCTCGGCAGGTGCCGTTTCCTTCGCAGTTGTGGGTTCCAGCAGGTTCATTTGCCCTGTCGTAGCAAGAATTTGTTCCACTTGGTGAATCAGGGTCAACTTGAATATAATAGGTAGAGCAATTTAATCCATCACACTCAGTCTGGTAGTCCTGGCCGTTTGCCGTGTTTACGCAAGATCCGCCACTACAGGACTTACAAACACCGGTACAGTCTGTGCCTAAACCATAGTTTGTGCAGCTTCCTAATGTAGTTCCGGTACAATTGGAGCCAGAGATGTATTTGCAGGCTGCGCAATCGTATTTAAAGGTATCCGCTGAATTGCCCGGACAATCATCGGCGAGGTCTCGGCAGGTGCCGTCTCCTTCGCAGTTGTGGGTTCCAGCAGGTTCATTTGCCCTGTCGTAACAAGTTTCTGTATCATCTGCGCCTTCTGTTCCTGTTGAGATATAATAGGTAGAGCAATTTAATCCATCACACTCAGTCTGGTAGTCCTGGCCATCAGCTGTGTTTTCACAACTCCCGGAATCACAGGACTTACAAACACCAGTACAGTCTGTACCCAAACCATAGTTTGTGCAGCTGCCCAATGTAGTTCCGATACAACTGGCGCCAGAGATGTATTTACAAGCTGCGCATTCATACTTGTATGTATCTGCGGAGTTGTTTGGACAGTCATCGGCGAGGTCTCTACAGGTGCCGTCTCCTTCGCAGTTGTGAGTGCCGGCTGGTTCGTCTGCTCTGTCGTAGCATTCTTCGGTATCGTCTGCTCCTTCTGTTCCTGTTGAGATATAATAGGTAGAGCAATT
>SDBT01011268.1_pt1 | contig 14403 bp, 13 predicted proteins | sample 2277101 | NCBI WGS metagenome assembly SDBT01 (sample SAMN10404973, study PRJNA504765) | marine sediment metagenome | isolation source: marine sediment core GS10_PC15, 103 cmbsf | place: Arctic Ocean: Southern Knipovich Ridge | collected 2010
TTCGTCCTAAATAAGGAAGATAGGGAATCAAGTTATGGCTCTTGATACAGTCAATAATAGTTCATTAATAAGAACTAATATTTGGGCTAATGAAATCAAGGACGTATTGCAGGAAGAACTGCAGCTTGACACTCATGTTCGGTGGATTACTGAATTCCCTGATGGTGATACTCTAAACATCCCGACGCTCTCTGAGATGACCGTTCGTAATTATAACGAAGGTGCTCAGATTACTCTGGATGACCCGACGACTGGTAACTTCACACTTACCATCACTAAGTATTATCAGGCAGGTTTCAAGATCCCTGAGAAGTTTAAACATGATTCATTCTATGTAAATCAAGCTACTTCTAACTTTGTTGGCAAACTGACTCGCGCTCTTATGGAGCAAAAAGAGTCGGATATTGCTAACTTGCAATCCGGCCAGACGGCTGCTAATCCTAATACCATCAATGGTGTCGATCACCGTTGGAATGCAACTGGTACTAGTTTCGCAGTCACATTAGCCGATTTACAAAAAGCCAAGTTCGCTCTAGATAAGGCAAAGGTTTCTCGCGGAGGCCGTCGAGGCTTCTTCGATCCTCTTGTCACTTATCAATTGCAGCAGATCAGTAACGTAATCCAACAGGATGTTTATGGCTCCAACGCTCATGTTAAAGAGGGTATGGCCGGTAACATCTTTGTGGGTCGCTTTGCTGGATTGGATATGTTTGAGTCGTTATTCTTGGATAACGCCTTAGGCGAAGCCATTACTGCTACTGCTCCGTCTGACGGCGCTTTGACTACCACGGATGCTACTGCCAACATGATTGTTGGTGCAGAAGCATTTATTGGTGCAATGCGTGCGATGCCGGACATGCGTTCTTGGTATGATGAAAACACACGTTCTGATGTATATCACGTCACTACTCGCTACGGGATTAAAATCTTCCGTCCAGAGTCGTTGATCGTGATTCTATCTGAATAGGAGGAGATGATATGACGCAAGTTAGAACTCCTGCTGGTTCGGGTGCAGGCACCGGAACTGGTTCGGAACAGACTGGTAGCTCTGCTACCACTCTTAATGCCCCCCAGGCTCTCGTTTTTAATGAGATTCCTAGGCTCGTAAACACTATGGCTGATGGCCAGGTGTTCATGGATATCATTGACGGCACGCTGTTCAGTGGTACTGTGGAAAGTACGTCTGCTGATTTTGTTTGGCAGATGACTGCTGCGGACACAGGTCGAATTGTTGGTATTATGTATGCTAATGGTTCTGTTGCTTGTGACGGTTCAAGTGGTTGGGAACTCGACTTTATTAATGATACACAGGCGGATGCTACCGCTGCGTATTTCGGGTTTGGTTCTGGTACGGAAGCTGCAAAGGGGACTGATAATGATGTCGCCGTAGCTGCTGACACGACTGTTTACGTTTCAAACAGCATTACTACGGATGTAGCTCGCTTCAATGCTGGTGACATTATTCAAGTCACTGCAGATCGCGATGGTACTACCGTGGTTGGTTCGTTCAGGTTACTCGTTTCGTACGAGTCGCAAGGGCACGTTTAATATAATTGTGTGGTATGGGGGCTTCGGCCTCCATCCACCATAAGGAGAATAAATTATGGTTACTTTTACCGCTGGTTTAGGTGGTGCTGGGGATGTTCGAGATACTGATAAGCTTGTTACAGCGTTACAAGATTTTAATCAAACTTCAGTTGATACGGTTACGTTATCGATTGGTGGCACTGCTATTACCTCAACTGCTGCAGAACTTAACATTTTAGATGGTGTTGGAGCTACTGCTGGCGAAATTAATAATGCTGCAGATGTTTCTGCTCGTGTACAAGCACTTACTGCCTCTGGTGCAGTTACTGCTGGAATACAACTTTTAGAACTTAATCATGTATCTGTTATTATTGCAGCAACTATTGCTGATCCTCTTCTTCACCAAGGGATTTTGATTGTTAAAGATATAAGTGCTACTGGCACTACTGCTCATACTTGTACTATTACTGGTGGAACTTGGGATGGTACTAATACTATTATTACTTTAAATGCATTAAATGAATGTATTATGGTATATATAGATAGTGCTGGAGATGGTACAATTATAGAAAATGTTGGTGGTGTAGCACTTAGCTAAGGAGTAAATTATGCCTACAAGTCATGCATCTGTAACAGGTTCAGATTTACATGAACCTAAAGGTGTGGCTGCTGCTACATCTGGACAAGTATATGTAGCGGATGGTTCTGCTTCAGGTGCTTGGACCACCATGGGTACCGCTGTTAAAAATAATCCTCAATTAGGTACTTATATTTTATATACAGAAGTTGTTGTTGCATTTGGTGATTTATCATCTGCTGCAAAAAAAATACTAATAGATTCTAGTAATTCTGAAACGTATAAAATACGAGAAATATTTTTATCAGGAGATGGTACTAATTTTGATGGTGCTGGAGATAGGTTAGTAGATATTACTGATGGAACTACTATTTGGACAGCTATACCTGTAGCCACTCTTAAATCTTTAGCTGTAGCTAGATGGGGAGATACAGGAACTCCGTTTCCAGCAACTGCTGCACATATAACTGCTAATTCTGTTGCAGGTACTGATATTTTTGCTCAGTATCAAGGTGGGGCTACTGATTATATAGCTGGATCAATGACGTTAATCATAGCGCATGAGAGGACAGCCTAATGCAATTAACGCTATTACAGCTTGTTCAAGATATGCTTGTAGCTACTGATGCACAGAATGTTACTACTATTGATGAAACAGAAGAATCTTCAATGTGTGTTAATATTGCTAACAGAGCATTTGAAGAAATGATTGGAGGCTTCAGATGGAGACATATGAGAGAGTATGCTCAATTATCTACAGGAGTGCAATTAAACGAACTTACTCTTCCTTCTGGTACCTATTCTTTTGAACCTAATGATTTCTATTATAATGATAATATTGTATATTATATGGATACCCCTAGGTTTATTGCTATTACAATTGCACGAGATACTTCGGAATCTAATATACAAGAAACTAATAATGTAAAAATCTTTAACGATAGGGATCCTCAATGGTTTACAAGTTTTGATGATTCTAATTTAGTATTTGATTCTATTCCATCAGTTAGTGGTTTAGATGCAACTAAATCTAGAGCTTTAATATATAAACTTCCTGTAGCTAGAAAAAGTCAAGATGCTGATGTATTTGATCTTCCTTTACAAGCATTTCCTGCCTTAAGTATTTTATGTGAAGCTAAAGCATTGGGAGCGTTAAAAGGAGATACTCAAGAAGCACAGCGAATATATAGAGAATATGTAAAAATTGTATCAGCTCTTGCTAGGAATGCAAGAGTAGTAGATAATTTAAATGATCGTAGAAAACATATAGTGCCACGAAGAGGAGCAGTATTAATTAATCCTCTTGTGCAATAGGAATAAATTATGAAAATTGATATGACAGCTGACCTGGATCAATTTATTAATAGTACTGGATATGAATTAGACCACGACGCAGAAACTGGATTATATGAACTTAAAAATAAGAACGGAAATGTACTTCCTGGAAAATATACTACCAGAGCATTTGCTCATACTGCCTTAATAAGTTATTTAGAAAAGGCTAAGCAACAAGCAGGCCCAGGGAGAGCTAAGAAAGACTTAACAGTTAGCGCTACTAAGAAAGTAGTTATGGCTGAAAAGAAAAAGATTACAGAGAAAGCAAAATTGAATGACAACTCGTAAGTTCCAATTACCATTATCTGGATTTTATTCTGGATTAAATACAGAAGCTTCTGTTCTTAATGTTCTTCCTTCAGAATTGATGGATGGATCTATTAATGTAGAAATAGAACAGAATGGTTCGTTATTGAGACGTAAAGGCATAGATTTTGTAGGTGCAAATTCTTCCGGTGTTTTTTTACAAAATACCAGAGCAAATTCGCCTGCAGAAGATGAAACTGATGCCGAATGTACATCTGCTGTATTTGTTAGATTAACTGCACCAGATGGTAGTTTAGTACAACGAGTAGTTGTTGATGTAGATAATCAATGGCAAGTATATAAAATAGATAGAGATGGATTTGTAAATTTTGATACTCCAACTCAAACTACTACTAGAGTTAATTTATCTTTTAGAGAACAAAAACAACATCATATGTCTTTTGCTCAATCTGGTAGGAGAGTCTATTTTGCTGGTGTTCATACTATACCTGGATATTTTGAAGTTTCAGCTGATAATACTTCATTAACATTTGTTAATTTTGATGTAATTATTAGAAATCCAGATGCAACTCAAATTAATGATCAAGTAAAACGAACTATTAGTTCTGTAGTGAGATGGTTTGATTGTATAGAAGCACATACTGCAAGTACTGTTAATAGGCCTGGAGATGGTACTGGAGATCATCAGAGGTTTTGGGCAGAGAATTTCTCAGCTGTGCCAGCAGCACCTGCTACCTGGGTAGATACTACAGTTTATGTTACTCAATTTATAAAAAGATATGATGTTAATGTTACTCCTACATCAGCTTTTACCTATCCTTCTACAGTAGAATTTTTTGCAGGTAGAATATGGTTATCTGGAGATTCAAGAAATTCTAATGATATATTATTTTCTCAAGTAATAGATAATGATACTAAAATAAATAGATTTTATCAAGCGGCCGATCCATTTGATACTACAGATGCTAATTTAGCTGATGATGATGGGGGAGTTATTACTATACAAGGTGCTGGTCTTATACATAGATTATTAGCTCAGTCGGGTTCTTTATTTATAGGAACTGATACCGGTATATTTCAAATTTCAGGTCCGGACGGAGTATTTAAGGCTACTAATTTTGCTCGTGCTTTAATTTTAGATGAGCGAATTGGTGGCCATTATAATATGGAACGGGTAGATCAAGAGTTTGTAATATTTGGCGAAAGTAGTATGTGGCTTAGTAAGATTGAAAAAAGTATTTCAGTTACTACTACAGGAGAACCTTCGTTTATTAATTTAAGTGAGCCTAAAATAGCTAAATTTTATGAAAATATACCTAAAAGAGAAAAAGCATCTGCTTTAGCTTTATATAATAGTAGTGAAAGAAAATTATATTATTTCTTTAATGCATCTTCAAGAGAGTTTTCTAAAAAATATAATAAACATTTTCCACAGCATCCTGTGTATTTTACTAATTGTTTAGTAATGGATACTCGTTTTATTGCAGAGCTATTACCCTTTGAAGCTCAAGAGGCGGCTCAATTAAATAGACGAGTTAAAGGCGCTTTCTATCTGTATGAATTTTCTGACATGGGAGATAAGGGAAAACCTTATATATCTTTCCCCTTTAAATCTTTTAATTCTATAGGAGATTCAGATTATTTAGTTAATGCTGCCGATTCTTTGATAACTAATGCAGCGGGAGATTCTTTAGTAGTTAGTGGAGAAATACAAAATAAAGACTCTATAATGTTTGTTGTAGGAAATAGAATAGATAATGGAGACGGTACTATCACGATTAAAAACGCTTTTGGGGTACTAAAAGGAGTTAGTAATACAGATTGGGCTTCTGATTCTACTTTTGCTATTTCTTATACCTCTAAAGCTATTTTTGGCTCTCTTACTGGAGGCGATATCAGACATAAAAAGGGTGGGATATACTTATTCTTAGTATTTGACCAAACTGAATCAAATGTATTAGATGCTTCTAGTTTAGATATTACTCAAGGGGGTGCTACTATAAGAGTAGCTACTATGTGGGCAACTACAACTGCTTCTCCGTACTATGGGGATGCTGTAGATGTATATTTTCCTGGGAGATTTGGATTAACTAGAAATACTGGCATAGAAGAAGGACATTCTCATGTTTGGTTTAAAAAGAGAATTAGAGGTGGTGGTAATTCTATACAATTCATTTTAGAAAATGTTGATAATAGACCTTTTCACTTAACTGGATGGAATCATCAATTCTGGGGTAAAAATGACTGATAATGTTAGCGATTTTGATCTTCCTGATGAAGATATAGCTCTTTTATTGCATGATGTGCCTACAAGTGAGGTTCCCTTAAATACTATCATAAATAAAGAGGATCAATTAAGTATATTTAATGGAGAATCTAATCTGGAAGCCTTTAGTACTTTAGGAGGGGTTGCAGATTTAGCTTTACAATTAAAAAATAGTGATATTGGAGCATTTCAAGAGTCTGGGAATAGGTTATTTTCTCAATTATCTGATGCTTTATTACCCAGGGAGTAGATAATGCCTAAGAAAAATAATGTAATTGATGCACGAAAGAAGTTCAGAGCACGAGCAAAAAAAGTTAGAATACGTGCATTACATAAAGACGAGCAACAAATTCGTACTCGTGTTCGTGAGAAACTTAGTACAGATAAGAAAAAGGATTTTGGTTTTAAACGTAAAGTTTCAAATACTAATAAAGAATTAATTAATGTTAGAACTAAAACGGGTGTAGGAAGAACTTCTAAAATTAAAAAGGCAGAATTAAATAAAGTAGAAGCTAGTATATTATTTAAAGAGACAGATTCTAGAGATATAAAAGGAAAAGAAAAGGCAAAAAAAGGACTTAGTAAAGCTACTACAAAGTTAGGCAAAGTCACTGTAAAAGCGCATGATAAAGAAACTAGACGATTAAGAACTCCTAAAGGTAAGGTTAAAACATCTATGGGCGGCAGCTTGAGAAAGTTAATACGAAATCCGTTAACTAAAATGATACGCAAGAGGACAAGATAATGGGAGAACAAGTACCTAAAAGAATAAGAATAGATGCGCAAGCACGAAAAGATAAAAAATCATTAGATAGAATTAATAAAGCTAGAAAAAAAGAATCTAAAAAAATTGAAAAGAAAATTTTTCGAAAGAATATTAAAAGAGGATCTGGTGGATTAGGTGGCAGTATGAAGAGTTTTATACGAAATCCTTTAACTAAAATGTTAAGAAAGAGGACTAGATGATTTTATCTGTATATCAAAAGAGATTTGATGATCAAGCTTTTGAGGGAGTGGAGTACATAGCTCTCTGTGGTAGTGATCCACATTCTCCCTATGGAGATATTATATTACAATGCTTGGAACAGATTTGTATTGTACATATAAGGATATATAGACCCTCTAAAGAAAATCTAGATAATTTTAAAATAGATTTTAATACTTTCTTAAAAGAACAAGCAAGGGATAAATTAGGGTATTCTTTTGTAGCCACAGGAAGTCTTCCAGTAAAAATATTCGATATATTTAAAGATTCTGTGTTAAAGGAATTTAAAGTCTACCAGCCTACAGAAGCAAATGTGTTTCTTATAGCTTTAGATGATATAGAATTTAAAGAAGGAACTAAAAGGATAGCATAATGCCAATCATTGGAACAATTGTAACAATTATAATTGCAGTAGCAGGAATTGCTTTGCAAGCTCAGGCAGCATCTGATGCTAAAGGTCAAGCTAAGAAGCGCCAGAGCATTGAGCAGGAACGCTTAGCTATTCAAATACAAGAACGAGATACTAGACGCTTAAATGAACTGGCTAATTTACGTAGGCAAGCTAGACTTAAAAGAGCTTCTATATTAAACCAAGCTGCAGCACAAAATGTTAGATTTACAACTCCTGTTGGTGGAGCATTAAATGCTATTAGACAGAATCTACTTAAAGAACAGACATTTTCAGATCAAACTAATGCACTAGCTCAACGGGGAGATGCTGTAACACTAACTCAGATAGCACTTGAAACTACCGCTGCATTTTCTAGAGCTAATGCTCAGTTGTTTAGTGGTATTGTTCAAGGAATTGGTACTGGAGTTGGAGCGGCTACTAAAGAAGGCGCATTTGATTTAGGAGCACTAAAGGACTTATAATGGCAAGAGCATTTAGAGAAGAACAGAATATAACTGGAGCACAAGGAGTAAGATCTAATACTCGTCCTACAGGCAATATTAGTCTTGGAACGTTTAATTTTGGTTCTTTAAAGGGCTTTGCTGATGCTCTTAGTAATCTCAGTGAAGATAAAGATAGAAAATCTTTAGGTAGATGGTTAGCTAAGCAACGAGAAAAAATATCTGCTCTTCCAAACCCTGTAGATCAAACTAGAGCTGTAGAATCAGCAATTAAGGTAGGCACTGCTAGATTTGGTGCCGTTACAATAAATACTATTGAAAAATTCCTAAAAGAAGCTCCTCGTAGTAAGGTTACTTTTAGTGCTGGTAGTGGTCGAGGACAAGTAGTTACAGGACTTGGTCAAAAACAAGAATTTGATTTTAATGTAGGACCTAATGCAGCACAAGAAACTAATAAAGTAATTCTTACAGGAATGGCAAAATTTCAAGCTAATTTTCCTCGTACTTCTGCTGTTTGGGATAATATATTTAAAAGAGTAATAGAAACTAGAAAAAAGAATGCTATGGGAGAATTTGGAGCTAGTAGCACCGCTACATTTGCTATACAAGCTGCTCAATTATTAACTTTTGCTGGTTCTAGCTTGGATAAAGCAGTGGTAGGTATAAATAGTCTTCGTAATACTCCTGGATTTGCAAGTCTTGGAGAACAAGGGGGGGAATATGCTATTCAAGCAATAGAAAAATCTGTATCTGAATTTTCTGTAGGAATGAGTCAGTTTCTTTCTGGTACTCTTATGAATATGTTAACTGCTGGCAGAATTAATGGTGTAGCTCCTAAACAATTAGTAGAAGGTGTGCAGACATATATGACGGAATATATAGTAAAATTACAAGAAGCAGCTAATAAAATGGGAGTTCCTCAAGCAGCAATAATGAAAATAGTTAATGAAATTCAAAAATTAAGACCTAATTTCCAAACATTATATGATGCTCAATTTAATAGACAATTAGAGACTGCTAGAATACAAAATGAACATATTAAAATACTTCTTGGCAATTCTATGAACCTTTCTGCTCTTAGAATTGATAGGGAAGTAAAAGAGCAAACAGGACAAAGTCTTTTTGATCATTTAAATAGAAATAAAGCAATGACTGCAGTACTTGAAGTTGCTGGCTTATATCAAAAAGCAGAAAATTTAAGTTCTGGAACAGGTCCAGGAGCAGCTGCTGCATTACAAGCTATGAGAATGGCTGAAAGTTGGAATTCTACTGAAGTATGGCGAAAAGAATCTGTTAAAGCAATGTCAACTGATGTTAATAAATGGTCTCCACAACTAGCGAAAAATTTTAATAGATCTATAATTAATATGATAAATGCTCCTAATAGAGCAATGTATGAAGAAGAATTAGAAAAGGCACTGGGTTTTATAACAGATAATAAAGCATTATTAATTAAAAGAGGTCTTTTAACTAAAGAAGAAGCAGGGGGATTACAGAGACAAATAAAAGTATTTTTAGGTATTGTAGACGATAGAACTAAAGCAGCGGGAAAAACTAAAGCAGAAAGAAAAGCTGCAATAGAAAAAGCTAGAAAAGCACTAAGTGGCTGGAAACAACTTAATAAAGTTGGTGGAGCACTTAATAGATCCCTTGGGATAACTAAGTAAATGGCAGAACAAGCTAAAAAGAAAGAAGAAATTCAAACAGAAGAAGAAACTCTTTTACCTGAAGAGTTTTTTACTGGTGAACCTAATGAACTAGAGTTTCCTCCTGAAGAAACAGAAGCTCTTGAACAAGAGGTTGTGTCTTTTGGTGATGATAATGAAGAGCCTGTTGATCTTGAGTTTGATGGAGAATTTACTTCTAGGTTACCTCAAAGTGCTACATTTAATGGATTAAGTGAGCATCTTTTAGAAGCTTTAGAATTTGAACAAATTAATCCTGATGAAGTACCAGAAATATTTAGAGAACTTTTAGTTATAGAAAGTGATCTTAATGAGCAATTAGAACTACGAGATAAGGAAATTGAGTTTAAGCTTAATAATCTAGATCCTAAAGGTGATACTAATGAAATATTAGCTAGTCTTAAAAATGAAATTCTTAACAAAGAACAACCTAGAACTTTAGGTACTGTATTTGTAAACAAGACCTGGCCTTCTATGGATAAGCCTTTTAAAGAAGCTCTGTCTAATGCATTCGATGTAACTCTTACATGGACTCGTGACAAGAATGCTCAAGCTACTATCATGGGTGAAAAGGAGTTAATGGATGTAGTTAATGCTCCTTTAGGTCAAACTTTTATACTTCCTAATAGTATTCTTAAAGATGTTAGAAAATTAACTCAAGCACAAAAGAATGCATTTGTTCCTATTCCTGGAGCAATAATAGATACCAGTACTTTTCCTTCAAGAGTTGATGCCTTTACAGGAAGAGTAGGTAGAGCATTTATTAAAAGCTTTGAGAAGGATGAGCTTGTAGCAAGAGAAGCTATTATTGAGGAATCTAAACTAAGAAGTAAAAATAAAGAAGATTATGGTTGGATTTTAGGTGGGTTAATAAGTGATGCTGAACTTCTAGGAGATAAACTTACTACTATAGGTGGTGGTATACAGATGGCAGCACATCTTCCTACTAGAATAATTACTAGTTTTGAAGCTGCTAATAAAGAAGGTAAAGTAATAGCTGCACAATCTTTTAATGATTGGATACAGTGGGCTAATCTAGTTCCTTATGATGAAACTCAAGGACTAGATTACATGAAGATGTGGAAGACCTTCGAGGATGGTACTTTTGAAGCTTCTAGAGGAGAAATGGCTAAGCAGTTTGAGGCTCGTTATGGTCCAGATTGGGAATTTCGTTTCGCTGCTATGGCTCTCAAGGAAGTTGGTGTAGATGCCTTTATATATCTTAGTGGTATGGTATGGGTTAAAGCTTTTGGTGGCATTATGGCTGCTGTTAAGGGTGCTAAGTTCTTCTCTATGGCCAGAGCTAAAGCTATTTCAGTACGAGCTGCTACTATAGGTATAGGAGGAGGTATTATAGCCTCTGGACAGAATAAACTAGATGGCTCCCCTGCTAATTTATTTGATGAGGTTGCTTTACGAGTACTAACTGAATTAGGTGTAGAAATATTTCTTATAGCTCCTATTGCAGGTGCATTTAGACTTAATAAACATTTCTTTAAAGCTAGTCAGAAAATTGCTATAGAAACAGGTCTTGCTGTTTTAAGTAAGGGTGCTCAGTTAATAGCAAGAGGATTAGGTAATAAAAATGTACCTAAGATTATAACCTTAATTAGAGCTGCAAGTATATTTGCTGAGACTAAAGAACTACGTAGAACTGCTGCATGGACTGCTAATTCTGTTATAAATGATTTACAAGATCCTGTAAACTTGCCTTTAAGAAAGAAACTTAAAGAGATAACAGGGTTAATGGATGATGAGTTAGATATTCATATAGCTCTTGCACATCAAATATTTGAACAAATAGGTAAGAAGCCTAGATTAGTAAGAGCACAAAATTTATTACAAAAACTTATAGCTAAAAGAAGTGCAGATACTAAGTTAGTTCCTAGATTAACTAAGAAAATTGGATTATTACAAGGTGAGGTAGATAAACTTAAAAAGGGTGTTAGAGATCCTAAAGCTACTCAATTACGTAAAGATCTTAGAGAAGCTAAAGATGCTCTGAGAGAAAATCAAAAAGTAGGGGTATCCACTCAAAAGAGTATAATTAGATCTGAAGCAATACTTAAGAAACTTACTCCTGCTACCTCTGGTAATGAATTGGCAGATCTTATTGCTGTAGGAGATGCTATGGGATTTAGAACCATGGTGGCTTCTAGTATGAAAAATAATCAGCAGGCTATAAATGATTATTTAATAATGAATATTGATTTATTTAATAAAATGTCATTTAGAGATATGACTACTAGAGATTTAGTTTTTACTAGATTCCGTAGATTAATTGGAGAACCTGAAGCAGTACTTCCTGATGGAAGTGTAGGTAAAGATGCTGTAGATGCATGGTTATTAAAAGTTAGATGGAGTGCTTTCAATAAAAAAATATGGAAAAATTCTTTTAGGGGTGTAGATAGCATTGGTAGAGATCAAGTATGGAAAGCATTAGATGCTGGAGAGGCAAACCAAAAGATATGGACTCCTGAACAATTACAAAGAGATTTTTTCTTAAGTAATAAAGAGATGGATGCATACTTTGCGGTCCGTAAAATTCTAGATATCGGTGCTATGACTCTTGATAGAGTTGCTACAGATGAACTTTTAGCACAAGGTGCAAAGGTTTTACCAGATGGTAGAATAGTTACAATTCTTTCTGCTACACAAGCTAATTTAACTAAAGCCCAAGCTAAAGCAGGACTAGTAAAATATAAAGTAGTACCCAGAGGAAATGAAGTTTCTTTAGAAAGTGATACTATTAAAGCAACTGAATTATCTCCTCTTAAATCTGCTCTTACTGTAGAACGTGGATATTTACCTATTACTTATACTAATTCTGCATATCATGTAACTACTATCAATATAAGTACAGGTAAAATAAATAGAGTATTTTCAGCTAGCAATAGAGCTGATGCTAGAGAGTTTGAACAAAACTTAACTAAAAGTATTGCAGAAGGGCCTGACAAAGATAATATACTTATAATTCATGATAAATGGAATAGTGTTAGTAGACAAAGTAGTATTGCATTTCCTAAGAAAGGAATAAAAATTCTTGATGGTATGGACGATGCAGCTGCTGTACGAGTACAAGAAGCTCTTACTAATAGAAAAGGAGAACTAGAATCAGCTCTTGCAAAAGGAACTGCTTCAGAAGATGATGTTCTTCGTTTAGATCAAATTAGATTAGTTTTAGATGAATTCAATCCCGCTTCTTTAAGACAAAAACATATCGCTCTTAGAGGGGAACAAAGATTATTAGGAGGGAAGCCTTCTAAAGCTATAGCTGCTTTTGAAGCCAGAAAAACTATAATAGAAACTAAAAAATTACTTGGAAAAACTTCTGATCAAAAAGTATTAATACAAATAAGAAAAGATATAAAAGAATTAGAAAATACTATTAAAGAAGGGGAAGCTACTATAGCATTCTCAGAAGAAGCTGTAGCTGAATATTTAAATCATGTAGCTCTTAAATCGGGATTTAGTGAGTGGAGAACTCATTTAAAAGAAAGATTTATGAAGATATATGGGCATGATGGTGTAAAACCTGTACTTAATCAAGGTCTTAGATGGGATGCAAATCCTACCAATCCTTCTAATACTTCTGGTGCTACTTCTACTCACATATTAGAAGCAAAACAATTTCAAAATTGGATTAAACGTCAAATATCAAATAAAACTTGGTTTGAAAAAGGATGGGATAGAGCATTAGATTCTATGGTAGAAAGATTATCTAGTGGGCATCCTATATACAGACAATTATCTAAAGTTTTAGATCATTTAGCTCCTACAGGACAAGGACTGGTCAATTCAATGAGACTAGTTGGTGCTGCTCCTAAACTGTTATATTTTAATGTAGGTCAGATAATTGTTCAGACTTCTCAAATTGTAAATACATTAGGTAGTAGAGTTTTTACTCAACCACATCTTATTCCAATAGCTATATCAGATACATTACAAGCTATAGCAGCTGCTAGATTAGATGATTTAGGACTTCCTATGGGAGCTAAATTACGTAAATTACATCAAGCACATATTAAAAGTGGATATTTTGATGATTTAACAACTAATGATATTGTAGAACTTATGGGAGTGAGTAAGCCTTCTTATAGTAGATATAGAGAAAGACACGATGCTATGAAGTCTTTTCTTCTAAATCTTAGAAATAAAAGTGCTGCTACTAATAGAACATTTTATAACTGGGGGGGTGCCTTCTTTAGAGCAGGTGAGTCTTTTAATAGAATGGTAGCGTTTAATATTACTAGACGTGAATTTATGGCGTTAGCTAAAAGGGGCAAACTTAATAATTTAAATAATACTGGAGCATTTAAAGGAGAAATAGATGATCAAGAATTTCTTCGTATAGTTATAGATAAAGCTAAACTTACTGCTTTAAATATGAGTAAGCCTGGTCAAATTGAAATAACTACAGGTATAGGTGGGGTATTATTCCAGTTTAAACAAGTATTACCTAAAGCTGCTAATACAATGTTTACTGCTAAAGGGCTAAGTGGCAGAGAAAAATTTGGTGCTGCAGCTGGTATGATTACTATATGGGGACCAAGTGCTATTCCTTATTTATATGATCTTGTTGTATTAGCAGAAGGTGCATATTGGCAATTATTTGCTGAACAAGGAGCCCCCTCTAAACGAGAATTTGCTACTGTGTGGGCCAGAGAACATGCTACTGAAGTACTAGATTATGTTATGTCAGCAGATGATGATTTCTTTAATATGATGGGTATAACTAGAAAGAATATAGTCAGGTTTGCTAGAAAGGGCTTGGTAAATGCTTTATCTGATGGAGAAATTGATGTTGTTAATAGAGTTGGGTTAGGTAAATTTGTAACTGATATGACTGAAACTATGGATTGGGAAGACTCTATAGTATTCTTATCTGTAGTAACTGATGCATATACAG